>ADZX01000538.1_pt1 | contig 8990 bp, 7 predicted proteins | sample 349688 | NCBI WGS metagenome assembly ADZX01 (sample SAMN00713648, study PRJNA49615) | sediment metagenome | isolation source: Carrizo shallow lake | place: Spain: near Madrid | collected 2007-02-15 | depth 25 m m | reverse complement strand
GCGACACGGCGGAGTCGGCCAGGGCGCCGGCGGCCAGGACCTGGACGCTGCCCGGCCCTGTCAGCTCCACCACCGAGCCGTCGGCCAGGGCCAGACGCGTGACGCTGGATATTTCTTTCTGTTTGCCGCCGGCCAGAGGGTCGCGTACGGGGATATATTCCACGCGGGAGAGCAGCCTCCGAAAATCGTCCATATCCACCGCACCGTCGCCGTCCAGATCCGCCGCGGCCAGCACCTGGGAACCGGCCGAGGCCGGATCGAGCAGGCCGGCGGCCAGCATGAACACGATAAACGCATCGCGGTAGTCCAGTGCGCCGCTGCCGTCAGTGTCGCCGCGCCGCAGATAGCGGGTCAACAGCAATTCGTAGCCGCGCGCCGCGCCGGTGAAGGGGGAGCCCTCCAGCAGCGAGCGGTCGGTAACCAGCACCAGGTAGCGCCCGGCGACGGATACGGTGGCTGAAGCCGCTCCCGGCGTGAGCAGGTCGGAAGCAATCACGGTACCGGTGGAGTCCAGGAGACTCACCGCGGGACGCAGGGTGTTGGCCCCGGCATCCTCGGCCGCCACCACGGCACCCAGTGAATCGCCAGATTCGAGCTCAATTGCGTAGAAATCGAGGTCCAACGCACTGATAATGTTGGCCGGGCCGGAGCGGGCCTGGTTGCCTGGGACGTTCCAGTTCAGCAGCACAGCCAGTTGCGGGGAATCGTTGGGTTCCAGGGTGTCCGCGGCGGCCACTTGCACGGGCGGCTGGTCGCCGCCGCGGTCGCCGGGTTGATGCCCGATGGCTTGCAGGTTCGCAACCAGATAAAAGGAAATCAATACCAGAATTGACGGCAATATAGCGCGGGAAAGGAACCGGCTGGAGAAGCTGCATGTAAAAATGAGTTTGTTCACCGGCCCCTGCCGTTGAAATGGGCAAACTCCCGGGAAATGCGCACAGTCAGTTGATTATAGTTAAACGGACGGAGAGTGTCAATCAGGCGGCGGGACAGAATCATTGAGGGGATTAAAAATCGGGCGGACACATGGGTCCGCCCCTACACCCATTTCAATAACCTCACAGCATGTAGGGGCGCACCCACGTGTGCGCCCGTCTTGTTTTTTCTTTCACTAAAAGCAAGCGCAACTTCAAAGACTACTACTGATATTTTTCAGTTTTTATACCTCAAGGTACGACCTAAGGCTGGGTATCGGTACGCAGCAGGGCCTCCCAGTAACCCAGGGCCACGCCTCCGGCCTGCATCTCGCCGCTCATGTAACCGTTCTCGCTCAACAGGCCGATAAACAGCACCGGGCTGCCGCCGGTGACTATCACCGGATCGACCTGACTTTCAGCCAGGTTGAAACGGATATCGCCTTCCTTGAACACGCCGTTGACCAGGGCGAACGTGTCGCGCACCGCAGCCCGGCCGATACGGATATCGCTGCCGACCAGGATGCTGCCGTCGAGCGCGAATCCCGTCCCCTGGGCGAACTCGAGCAGGATTGTCTGGCGGCCGACCCCATCTGTCGAAATAACCTCCCCGTCCCAGACACCGGTCAGCTTGTCGCGGGTCAGGTTAGCCCGGCGCTGAGTGTCGATTATCTCGGTGGCCGCGGTGGTCAGGCTGCCCCCGCCGCAACCGGCCAGGGAAAGCGACACAGCCAGCAGCAACAGTCCGGCCGCGTATTTACTCAGAACTGCCAACTGATCCCTCCGCCCAGGCCGATATTTTTCAGGAAAACGCTCCTGGTCTGCAACAGGTTCATCCCGGAAAAGCGCACATCGGTGACCTCGGTCTGCGTCAGGAACACGCGCAGGGCCACATCCAGGCTGAGCGGACCGAACAGGCCCATCTTGAACCCCCAGCCCAGCACGGGACCCCACAGGTCCTGGCTGCCGCTGTACCCGGCGGTTTTGGGAGAAAGGGTCAGGAACCCCAGGCCGGCATAGAGGTGGTTGTCCATCCGGCCCAGCAGCGGCAGCTTGTTCACCTTGCCCAGCTCGTAGCGCAAGCCCATCTGCCAGTACTTGCCGGAAATTGTCAGGCTGTCCAGACCGCTCAGGCCCGAGGGCAGGGCGCCGGACTCTTCACTGGCAACCAGCAGGGCCGGGTCGCCGCCGTGACGGGAGATTTCGAACGAGAGTTTATCCGACGGGCGGTAGCGCATGCCCAGGCCCATCAGCATCGTGGCGTCCACACCCAGGCCGCTGTCGAACCCCTGGCGCAGGAAGCCGGCCTGGAGACTCAGACGCTGCTTGAGCGAATCGAACTGGAAAAACGGTTTGCGCTCGCCGGCTAGGGCCAGCCGGGAGGCTTCCTCCTGCATCCGCTGGCCCAGCACCTGGAGCAGTTCCAGATTGTTCCTGACAGTGGAGTCCCGCTGCTCCATATCGCCGACCAGAGATTGCAAATCGGCGATCCGCTGCTTATGCTCGCGGATCGTGGTATACATCTGCTCGATCTGTTCCGGGGTATATTTAGGTTCCTGGTACATATCCACGTCGCCGCGCCAGACCCAGCCATTGACCGCGTTGCTCAGCCGGACCATATAGTAATCTTCACTGGCTCCGGCCACTTCGAAAATCTCATTGCGATAAGCCTTGACCAGGATATCGGCGGCGGTGGAGGGGAACGAGCGGATGGGGGTTTCGCCGGCGATCACCACCACGCGCTGTCCCGCCCAGCGGTTCTCATCATCGCGGCTGGTGACAATATGCTCCATCTCGTGGGTGCGCTCCACGCCATAGGAGATGACCCAGCCGCTATCCTGAGGGGTCGCGTCGCCGTATTTAATCTTGTACCAGTTTTCCTGCACGTCGAGCACGCCCACCACGCTGCCGCGCGGCAGGTAGCCATTGATCACGCTGACCAGGGTCGAGTCGTCATAGATCGGCGCCATGCGCACCGTGACCTTGAGATTGTAGCCGTGCTCGGTCTGAAGCTCTCCGCTGGAGGGCAACTGGAAAGGCTGAGGCTGCATCGGCGGCATTGAATCCGCGGCCCCGGCAGTCGTGTCGGCCTGCATGGAATCTGTCGCAGTCGGGGCCGGCTGGCCGGGAACTGTCTGCTGGGCGGTCAGGACGGCAAACGACGCCAGCAGAGCCGACGCCAGTGTGACCGCGATTTTACCGGTATGGCGATACATAGGCAAATCCTGTATTTTCAGGCGGTTAATCGGATATCCGGGCTGTCCCGGCCGTCCACTCCATATATCGGCAGGCCGGACGCGGGACTTTGGCTTTGCTCAATCCCGCCTGCCGCCGGCCAGCAGCATCCAGAACGCGCGCGGCGGGAAAAGCAATAACACCGCCAGACTCAATAACCAGCGCACCGGAAAGGCGTAGTCACCCCGGCGCGCGGAATTGAGATACTGAACAGCACTGCAATGCTTATGCCACAACGATCTGAACCTGCGTCCGCCGCTGCTGACCGCGCCGTGGTGTACCACTCCCCGCAGCGGCCGATAGGCGATCTCCCAGCCGTCGAGGCGTGCGCGGCGGCAGAATTCCAGGTCCTCGGCATACATGAAATAACGCTCGTCAAACCCGCCCAGACGCTCAAAAACTTCCCGCCGCACCAGCATAAAACTCCCGCTGACCGCTTCGACCACGGCCGGCAGCTCGGGACCCAGACCGCCATAAGTGTAGCCGGAGATACGAGGATGGCGGGGAAAAAGTCCGGCCAGGCCGGTAAGATGGGCCAGGACCGCGGCGGGCGATGGTTCCCGGCGGCGGCAAGTGGCCTGGAACCGTCCGTCAGGGCCTTCGATCCACGGAGTGACAATCCCGGTTTGGGGACTTGAATCGAGGAACTGCATTAGTGGTGTGAGCACATTAGCCCGGAACTCGGTGTCCGGGTTCAGCACCAGCAGGTAAGATGCATTCGAGCGGATTTCGGCCAGGGCCTGGTTGACCGCCGCGGCGAACCCGCGATTGGCGGAATTGACTATCAGCCGCGCCCGGCCGAACTTGCCGGCGGCCGCCTCCGAGCCGTCGCGGCTGGCATTGTCCACCACCAGCGCCCGCAGGTCCAGCTCCGGGTGCAGCCGGAACAGGCTCTCCAGGCAGCGTTCCAGGCAGGCGCCGGTGTTCCAGTTGACTAGCAGCACGTCGACAACGCGGCCTTTATCAGCCGCCTGCGTCTCAGCGTTCAACTGCCGGCCTCCTGGGCATCCACCACGCAGATAGCCACCATGCTGACAATATCCTCCACGTCGTCGCCGCGCTGGAGGACATGGACCGGCTTGCTCATGCCCATCAGCACCGGGCCGATAGTTTCCGCCCGGCCGATATGGTGGAGCAGCTTGTAGGCGATATTGCCGCTCTGCAGGTCGGGGAATATCAGCACGTTGGGGGCTTGCTTCATGCGGCTCAAGGGGAAACTCTCGGACATCTTCTGCATGTCCATGGCGGTGTCGGCCTGCATCTCGCCCTCGAAAACGTATTCCGGCCGCATCACCTGGGCGATCCGGGTGGCCTTGGCCACCTTGACCGCCAGCGGGTGCTTATTGCTGCCGAAATTGGAGAAACTGAGCATGGCCACGCGCGGCTCGAACCCATAGCGGTTGGCCACATCGGCGGCGCAGACCGCGATCTCGGCCAGCTCGTCGGGATTGGGGATGATATTGACCGTGGTGTCCGCGAAAAAGTAGACCTGACGTTCGGTGAGCATGATATACAGGCCGGAAACCCGGCTTATCCCCTGTTTCATGCGGATCACCTCCAGTGCCGGACGGATCGTGTCCGGGTAATGCTGGGTCAGCCCGGCCACGTAACCGTCGGCGTCCCCCATCTCCACCATCAGGGCGCTGAAATAATTGCGGTTGCGCAGCTTGGCCTCGGCCTCGAACGGCGTGACCCCGTGACGCCAGCGCAGGGACACCAGGTGGTCGAGATATTTCCTGCGGCGGCGGTCAGTGACGGGATTGACAATTTTAGCCCCCGCAGCGAGAGGTCCATGGCCTGGGCGCGCTGCTTGATCGCCGCCTGGTCGCCGAGCAGAATCGGCACCGCCAGGCCCTCGTCGAGCACGATCTGGGCCGCCCGCAGGATTTTGTCCTGGTCGGCCTCGGGCAGCACGATCCGCTTGGGTTCCTGCTGGGCCCGGCTCATCAGGTTGCGCACCAGCTGCCGCGAGCGGTCCAGCGACGAGTCGAGTTTCTTCACATATTCGTCCATGTCCAGCTTGACCCTGGCCACCCCGCTGGCGATCGCGGCGCCGGCCACAGCCGGGGCCACGCGCAGCAACACCCTGGGGTCGAACGGTTTGGGAATGATATATTCCGGGCCGAACGCCATCTGCTCCACCCCGTAGGCACGGCGCACCTTGTCGGGAACGTCCTCCCTGGCCAGCTCGGCCAGGGCGCTCACCGCGGCCAGTTTCATCTCGTTGTTGATTGCCCGGGCGCGGACATCCAGCGCACCGCGGAAAATATAGGGGAAACCCAGCACGTTGTTGACCTGGTTGGGATAGTCGCTGCGTCCGGTGGCGATTACCGCGTCGGGGCGAGCCTTGCGGGCTTTGTCGTAAGGAATTTCCGGATCCGGGTTGGCCAGGGCGAAAATGATCGGCCTGGCGGCCATGGACTTGACCATCTTCTCGTCGACCAGGTCCCGGCCCGAGACGCCGATAAACGCGTCCGCCCCCACCAGCGCTTCGGCCAGGGTACGCTTGCCGGTCTTGAGAGCGAACCGCTCCTTATAGGGATTCATCCCCTTGGTGCGCCCCTTGTAGATTACGCCCTGGCTGTCAGTCATCATAATTTTCCTGCGGCTGGCGCCCAGCAGGATCAGCAGCTCGGCGCAGGCTACTCCGGCGGCGCCCGCGCCGCAAATCACCAGTTTTATCTCCGGGAGTTTTTTACCCACCACCTCCAGCGCATTGAGCATCGCCGCCCCAACGATAATCGCCGTGCCGTGCTGGTCGTCGTGGAATATCGGGATCTCGCAGATCTCCTTCAGCTTCTCCTCGACATAGAAACAGTCCGGCGCCTTGATATCCTCCAGGTTGATCCCGCCGAACGTGGGCTCCAGCATCTTGACCGCGCGGACAATTTCCGCGGGGTCCGAGGTCTCCAGCTCCAGATCGAACACGTCTATATCGGCGAAGCGCTTGAACAACACGCCCTTGCCCTCCATCACCGGCTTGGCGGCCGCGGCCCCGATATTACCCAGCCCCAGCACTGCGCTGCCGTTGGTGACCACAGCCACCAGGTTGCCGCGGCTGGTGTAGGCGAAAGAATCGTCTGGGCGTTTGGCGATATCCCGGCAGGGTTCGGCTACGCCGGGAGTGTAGGCAAGCGAGAGGTCGCGCTGAGTAGAGCAGGGTTTGGTGGGCACGACCTGGATCTTGCCGGGCCTTCCACCGGAATGGTAGGCAAGTACATCTTTCTTCTTGATTTTCAACTGTTTACTCCTGTCAGATTAACTAGTCGTTTAGCTATTTTCACAGGAGAATATTCAGAACAGGCGACCGGATCGGAAACCCTCCACCTGCATTCTCAAGATGTTAATACCGGACGACGCCCCGGTTACATCTCAATTACCGGTTTGGACACAACCCGCAAAGATCAAAGTTCCACAAACTCATGTTCCGGGTCCTTGATACTCAGCACGGCGCACTGCGAGCGGCGCACCACGCGCTCGGTGGTGGAGCCGATAATCATATACTCCAGCCCGGTCAGGCCGTGGGTGGCGATCACGATCATGTCGATCTCGTGCTTTTTAGCGTAGTTGATAATCTCGACAAAGGGCTTGCCGCTGGCGACGTCGCACTTGAAATCGATCCGTTCCCGCAGGTCGTCGTAAACAAACTCATCCAGTGCGTCCAGGGCGCGGTCGCGCAGGCCCTCATCCAGGTCGAACGGGGTGGACTTGTCGGCGATATAGAACGCCGGGTGAATGCGCTGCTCGAACACGTGGAGCACGTGCAGCTCCGAGTGGTAGCGCTGGGCGAACGAGAGCGCGTAGGGCAGCGCGCGCTTGGAGTAGTCGGAGAAATCCGTGGGGAACAGGATTTTCCGGATGCGCTGGAAATCGAAAGTATGGGAGGCGTGGTGGCGCACGGTGAGCACCGGGCAGCCGGCGTGGCGCACCACTGTTTCCGCGGTGCTGCCAAACAGCAGGTGCTTGACGCCGCTCTTGCCGTAGGTGCCCATCACAATCAGGTCCATCTCCTTTTCCTCGGCCACGCGCAGGATTTCCTCGTTGGGGGCGATCCCGCGCACGATCAACTTGCGCATCACCAGCTCGCCGCCGGCGTGCTCCTCTATCGTGCGGTCGATAATCTCTTCGGCCTGGGCGTGCAACTGGTCGGCGAACTTATCCGCGTACTTTTCCATGTCCCGCAGGTGTTTTTCGGCCTTGGCGTCGGCTTCCCCGAACAAGCTGACCACGTGCATGATCGTCAACTCGGCCTCATATTCCCCGGCCAGCATCGCGGCATAACGCAGAGCTTCCTCCGCGGACTCGCCGAAATCGGTGGGAACAGAATCTTTTTCAGCTTGATCATGGCTCACCTCACAACCCTGGATTGTGGTCCGGCCGCCTGCGCCGAATGAATAAACCTATATCGCTATCTGATTTGTATTCAACAAATTCTGGGCAACAGCTCACCTCCCGGCGGAGGCAGTATCCGCTGTCCGCCGATCCTGGATGCGCTGCCGCGCGCCGACCGGCGCGTCGAGTTCATCCGCGACAGCCTCGTCGGCGTCGACGCCGAGTTGCGCGCGCTGGCGGCCTCGCACGGCGTGGAAGGCGCCGGCTTGATGGTGCGCCACGGCGTGGCGGCCGACGAGATCCCGGCGCTGGCGGCGCGGCTGGGCGTGCAGGCGGTGTACGCCAGCCATGACGACGAGCCCTATGCCCTGCAGCGCGACACCAAGGTGCGCGGCCTGCTGGCCGACACGGGCATCGTCTTCCACAGCGCCAAGGACCACGTGGTCTTCGAGCGCAGCGAGCTGCTGACGCTCTCCGGCGGGCCCTTCAGCGTCTTCACGCCGTACAGGAACGCCTGGCTGAAGAAGCTGGCGCCGCACTACCTCAGACCCTACCCGCTGGCCGCCCACGCCGACGCGCTGGCGCCGCGCCCGCCCGGCGAGGCCGGCGTGCCGGCGCTGCAGGCGCTGGGCTTCGAGCCGACCAACCTGCACACGCTGAAGCTGCCCAGCGGGCCGGCGGGCGCGGCCGAGCTGCTGGCCGACTTCCTGACACGCATCGACCGCTACCACGAGACGCGCGACTTCCCCGCTGTCAAGGGGCCGAGCTACCTGTCCACGCACCTGCGCTTCGGCACGGTGTCGATCCGCCGCCTGGCGCGCGAGGCGCACGAGCGCATGGTGGCCAGCGCGCGCGGCGCCGAGGTCTGGCTGTCGGAGCTGGTCTGGCGCGACTTCTACCACCAGATCCTGCACCACCACCCGCACGTCGTCGGCCACGCCTTCAAGCCTGAGTACGACCGCATCCGATGGGAGCACGGCAAGCACGCCGACGCGCTGTTCCAGGCCTGGTGCGAGGGGCGCACCGGCTACCCGCTGGTGGACGCCGCGATGCAGCAGATCAACCAGACCGGCTACATGCACAACCGGCTGCGGATGGTGGTGGCGAGCTTCCTGGTGAAGGACCTGGGCATCGACTGGCGGCGCGGCGAGGCGTACTTCGCAGAGAAGCTCAACGACTTCGACCTCGCGGCCAACAACGGCGGCTGGCAGTGGGCGGCCTCCACCGGCTGCGACGCGCAGCCCTACTTCCGCATCTTCAACCCGGTGGCGCAGAGCGAGAAATTCGACGCCGAGGGCCGGTTCATCCGCCGCTACCTGCCGCAGCTCGCCCGGCTGCCCGACAAGATGATCCACGCCCCCTGGCTGGCGCGGCCGGTGGACTTGGCCGCCGCCGGGGTCGAGCTGGGCGCGAACTTCCCGCAGCCGGTGGTCGACCACGCGGCGGCACGCGAGAAGACGCTGGCGCGCTATGCGGTGGTCAAGGGGGTGTGAGCTGCGTCACGCTTCG
>ADZX01000902.1_pt1 | contig 9033 bp, 10 predicted proteins | sample 349688 | NCBI WGS metagenome assembly ADZX01 (sample SAMN00713648, study PRJNA49615) | sediment metagenome | isolation source: Carrizo shallow lake | place: Spain: near Madrid | collected 2007-02-15 | depth 25 m m | reverse complement strand
TCCTCAAGACTCCAATTAATCACCGCGGTCTCACCATATCTGACTAATCTAGATTCCATAGACATTTGGACGCTCGGGTCAGGTAATGTTAATGTCAGAACATCCTCAAAAGTATTATTAGTTTCGTCTGATTCAAGCACCAAACCATTTGCCCCTCCGGTTGAATCTGCCTTAATTCTTACCCACAAATCCCCACCATTGAAGGGTACATTATTAAGGGTAACGGTGTGCCATACAGATCCACCGGCATTCAGCACACCCTCATTCTCAGTGTCTGAATAAAGAGTAGCTCCACCAGAACCATCTAAATGTTCAAATGTTGTGACCGAGGCATTGGCTGGTCCAGTACCAGTATTAACAACTTGATAATTAATCGTAACGGTGTCAAATACTCCACTCACCATATTTCCAGTCCCAGTTATAACCGCTCCTGACACCTCCAAGTCTGGTTGCGCGCAAGCCGTGGTTCCGACTTCCCCCTTAACAGTGCCTCCGTTACCATTATTGAAATTAATCCAACCGACCACGTTTGAACCCCATGCCCAACCATTCCATTCACAAGTCGGTGCGACTGTGATTCCATAAGCATCACCACTCGCGGCAGTACCACTTAGACTAATCCAACCGTCCCAACCACCGGCATTAGGATCCGTGGGTATAGGAGACGCCACTGCACCGCTTAAATTATCCCCGCCACATTTCACATCAAGATGCCCATTTCCATCAGCATCACAAGTAGCAGCAAGGGCACGCGCCCAGCCAGTCGCTTGTCGGGTTCCTAAATCCAAAGTTGGAGTACAGGATCCGCCCGGAGGACAACCCGCTACATCAGCCGCGTTAAAACTAATCCAGCCAATGTTTTCGCTCCAGGCATAACCTTCAAGCTCACCGGTAGGCAGCACGTTCACTCCATAATCAGCTCCCCCACCATCAAGTGAATTCATCGAAATCCAACCAATATTCTCACTCCAGGCATAGCCACGCACGTTATCGCTAGCATCAGCTTGTGCTGTTGGATTATTAATGACAAAGCTGGGTGCTAACATCAACAAGAGTAAGCCAGCTACTATTGTTGGGAATAAAATAATTTTATAATTCATATTATTTACATAATATCTACTAATATTGAAATCGGCCAGGACCAACGGGTGGACAATAGTTCAAATAAGCTCCACCACCAACCAGTCTCTTAGCTTAGTTCAGGGTTGTTGTGCGACTTCCCCTAGTGCGATATAGTGTGATTTGCTAACCATCCATCAGTGGCCCCAGTTGGTTAGCGTATGGGGCTTACAGTGAGTCGAGAGAGACGTGGGCAATGTCCGTCAGTAGCTCAGTTGGTAGAGCGCGGAGCTTATACCTCCGTGGTCCCTGGTTCGAGTCCAGGCTGACGGACATTGGACATGTCCGAGCGAGACGAAACTGTATCGTAAGATATACCTCTGCGGTCCCTGGTTCGAGTCCTGATAGGCCAGCAGAGTAGTGAGACAGACCGTGTCTCCTAAAATCGCTATATTTTGTAACGTATCTTGAGAACGAGTCATGGGCTCGAAATTTTGCTGTTTTTGCCCAAAATCAAGGAAGCGATATTTCAAGCCGTTTAGTTGGCGAATCCTAGATGGGGGGGGTATGAATTGGATAACCTTCATAAAACTTCTAGCCACATCATTCATGAATAACCTGAAGCCATTTATTAAGTAAAGTGATAATTTACACTTTTGTCGACAGTTTTTTGTAGTGTCTATTTCTAGCTTTAAATTGTCTCTCCAAGAAAGGAATTTGTGAATCTCTATAGTCGCAAACGGTATATGCCTGGTTAGTATTAGTTTGCCGCAAACGTCCTAAGTACTGTATCAGCTTACCTTCAAATGAAAAGGGGAACGCAAGTATGAGAGAATTGATACTTTGCACATCAAGTCCTTCACCGAAGAACTGTCCAGTTGAAAGAATTACCTGATAATGTCCGTCTTGAATTTGCTTAAGTTTTGAAGTACGGGAAGCAGATGAGTCGTCGCCAGTAATCTTAACAATCTCGCACTGACCCTTGAGATATAGTTCAAGCACATCGAGATGTTCTTTTCGTTCACTCAAGACCAGTGTCCGAGCTCCAGCTGTAGTTTGTTCCAAAATATCTTTCTTGATTAGTTGATTGCGGACAGTATCGTAACAGATCATTTTCGCCAACAATTCGTACTGATCTGTCTTGAAACTAAACGGAATTGAAAAATCAGTTTCAGTAACGGTGATATTCAAATGACCGCAATTCTTTTTTCCTGTCTCAGGTTCTGACATCTTTGCAATAACTGGCCCGATGTACACATAAATCAGCTGCTCGTCATTGTGTTTGCGCTTAGGTGTGGCAGTTAGTCCGTATAGGTATTGTGGATTGAAATTCGTTATCGTTTCTCGAAAAGTTTTGGCTGGGATATGATGACATTCATCAATAATGATCGTCCCGAATTTATCTTGAAATTGGTTGAGGTTTTGGTTCCGAGCGAAACTTTGCATAAGTGCCGCAGTGATTTCTTTCCCCAACTTTTTACGAGTTCCCGAAAAAGTACCAATTTTGGTGCGAGGTATACCAAGATGTGATTCAATCCTGTCTACCCACTGGTCGAGTAATTGCTTTCGGTGGACAAGTACCAGGGCTGGTAGATTATGTTTTGCAATAAGTTCCATACCGATCATTGTCTTTCCGCTTCCAGGTGGGGCGACAATTACACCGTTTGTGTGTGGCAAAACCCCATCAACCAATACTCCTTGTTCTGGCCGTAACACGATGTTGCTTGTAAAAGAAACTTTTGGAAAAGTTGGATGTTCGTTCTCAACCTTATATTTGATATCATTCTCCTTCAGAAAAGAGATCAACTCTTCTAGAAAACCACGCGGCAAAGTTACCAGTTCACCGTTTTCTTCTACTAGGCGAAAATATTTTTGTACCTGGTATACAGATTTGCCTAGTCGTTTCCTTGTTAAATATTCAGTGTTGAGGAAGTTTAGTTTCTCTTTGAGAAATTCAATGATCGACTGTGAGAGTTGTGATCGATTGAGAGTGATTAGATTGTTGACGGTAATAACAAATTCATTGTTACTGTTATTTTTGTCCCGTACCTTTACTATTGATTGTGTGCTACCTGTGATTTTTTTGTACACAGCATCAAGGTCTGAGGCGGAATGCCGTTTGATTTGTGAAAGAAAGCTCCACTGGTCTTCATAAGCTATCAGTGTAGCTTGATCAACAAAAAGTGAGTTTCCATCCTGCGAGTATGTACCTTGGAGTGGTAAAGCAATTAAATTACCAAAACCACCGGAAGGCAATGAGTCTTGATTAGGGAATAGATGGTCAAAGCTGATTTCTTTTTCAAAAACCGAATAGTTGAAAGTTTTTGCAATCGCAGAAAGCGCAATAGTTCGACTTTTGAAGCAGGGATATGCTTCTTCAAAGAAGATCCATACATGACCACCATTGCCTGACTTTGAACGTTCGAGATATGCATGGAGACCAAGAATCGTGCACGCATCAACATACGCTTGGGCGTCATTTTGCCACTCTTTTCCATCAAAATCAGCGGCGATAAAATACGATGTGTTGTCGTCAAGTATTGGATAGGTACCGATGGCGTGATTACCGACGATGTGTTTAAAAATTGCCTCGTCTGTAATTGGCAAAAGTGTCTTATCAGAGAAATCTTTCATTGTGCCACCACTGGCTTGATGTTGTTTGAACTCTTGCCAATTGAGCGAATAGGCTGGGCTGTATCCTGACCGACCATTTTTCTCCCAATACCGAGCATAGCAATCGTCCCGTCCTCGAAAGATTGAACGATATACTGCTAGTTGTTCGGGAGTAGGAATCATAACTTGGTGTAACGAGTGCTGCGCCCTTGTCCGAGACGTTTTATCTTCTTTAGTCGTAATAGTACATCGAGAGCTTGGGAGACTGTTGGTCTTGCTACGCCAGTCGCTTCACTAATCTCGCGAGGGCTAGCTTCATCGACCATCTCCAAGTACTGCCAAACAGTGAGTTGTTTTGGTGACAGTAGTTGTTCGATATTCTCATGTGAAAGAAGGTTGATTGCCTGCTTAGATTGTTCGAGAACAATTTCTAGCCAGAAGTTCAACCATGGTGTGATATCTTCGTTTTTTGTTTTGATTGTCTTTTGGCTCTTTCGGAGCGCAACATAGTATTCAGCCTTATTGTTTTCAATAAGTTTCTCATGCGAGATGTATGGCACGTATGGATAGCCAGCTTTTAACATCAGGAGATTAGTGAGGACTCGCGACAGACGGCCGTTGCCATCACTGAATGGGTGAATGTTGAGAAATTCTACTAAGAAATTGCCAATGATGAGGAGCGGATGGAATAATTCTTTTTCCCGTGTATTGTTAGTCCACTCGACTGCTTCCTGCATTTCTTTCGGGGTGAGATATGCTGGCGTGGTATCGAATAGAACGCTAATTGGCTCTCCCTGGTCATCTACCATGTACACCTTGTTTTCTTCTTTCTTATACTTACCACGATGACGTTCATCTTTCTCAACATACTTCAAAAGTTCTTGGTGAAAATGCAGGATGGTGCTCTCAGTAAATGGAATTTGTTTCCAAGATTCAAATATGTTTTGGAGTAGTTCATAGTATCCTTGCACTTCTTGCTTATCACGATCAGCAAACGTTTGCATCTGAAGGCCACGCATGAGTCGCTCGACGTCTTCGTCGGAGAGCTGTGCTCCTTCAATACGGGTTGAGGCACCTGTTGAGGTTACAAGTACCGAACGTTTAAGACGCCCCAGCGCTTGCGGGTTTAAGTTGGCACCACCAATCCATCGACCTTTGAGTTCGTCGATCTGGTTGAGCTTCTCCCAGATGGACTGGGGAAGGTTTCGGAGTCGTTTATCAAATGGGAGTGACATATCGAGATAATTAATCTTATAAGTTAACTATATGAGATTATATTAGATTACGACATTAAAGTAAAGTCTTTTCAAAGTTCAGCGATAATCGCTCTTGAAATATGTATATTTTAAGCCATATGAGTCAAGGGCGACCGAGACGGGTTCGAGTCGCAGAAGGGCAGCCAACTCGTGCGTAGCACGAAGAGCGTCAATGTAACGCTTTGCCTTATTTTGCATAGACTTAGCAAAAGTCTAAAAAGCTATATAATATAAATAATGACTAAATTTATTCTCCACGGTGGCTATACAACAACTGTCAATGAATTGAATCGTACATTTTACAAAGAAATTGCAAGCGATGTTCCAGACCAAGGAACAATATTGCTTTGTTACTTTGCGTCCAAAGACGAAGATAATACAAGAAGGTTCAATGAAGATGGTGAGAACATCAGTCAACAGTCTAATGGTAAAATTTTCAACTTTCTATTAGCAGATGAGAAAGATTTCATTGAACAATTAGAGCAGTCAGATGCGCTTTACCTTAGAGGAGGTAGTACACCTAAGCTTCTTACTGCTTTATGCAAACATGATAGTTTCAGAGAACAATTAGAAGGTAAGACCGTAGCTGGCTCATCAGCGGGAGCGTATGTGATCGGAAAGTACAGCGCTTTTCATGATGACGAATCAGGTGGAAAAGTTCGCAAAGGATTAGGTCTTTTGCCATTGAGAGTTGTATGTCATTATGAGAGTAAGGACTCGCCCCCAAACCCAGAAGCGTTGGAACTTTTAATGAATACAGAGCCAGAACTTGAGACAGTCTTACTTAGGGACTTTGAGTGGCAAGTGTTTAAGGTATGAATGAGGTAATGGGGATAAGTCCGTTATTCGCTCGCTTTATGTGTTATAATATCGATCACTTCCCTGCGCCGTTACAGAAACTAGAACACAGGAATGAGGATTATATTGGACTTATCCCCATTACCCCATTACCTTATCCCCATTACCCCATTGGAGAAGTAATAGCATTCTTGGATGAGAAATATAAACTCGGAGATATAGCAGAAAAATCAAAAGAAAACTCGAAAAATACTACTGAGATTATGAAGTTCCTGTTGAAAGATTAAACTAATACCGCTATGAAACTTTTTTCTAAGATAAAATCCATTACAAAAAGATTCTTTTGGATAAGTGTGCCTTATGTTTCCCTGATGTCAGCTTTCATCATTTGCCTCCTAATATCAACGCAAATAGTAAACTCAACATGGAATAATTTGATTCTATCTATCTCAGCAAATATTGCTTCAGTAATAATCATTTTCTTTTTGTATGAGGTCATTAAGGCGAAATCAAAAAAAGAACTGAATAAAGAAGTTTTTGAATATGCCAAGAGATTTGCTGATAAGGACATACATCAAATACTCCATCAACTGTCTAAGTTCTTTTACGGATTCCAAAGAGGTAGAATGCTCACAGAATCTACAAAATTATTACGATATGAACCTAATGAACTAGCTGAATATATTAAAAGCAGGAAGTTTATTGGGTTTGAATTGTTTAAGTCCTGGAATGAGACCTATGAATATTTTTCAAAAATCTTGGAGAATAATTTTGTATTGAGTCGATTGGACGATAATCAAATCTTAGTGCTTCTTGAGATTCAAAACACTTTGATAAGTATTAAAAGATGCTTTGAGGATAAGAATAATTTTATTGATACTAAACAGAAGGTTACAAATTACGTTATCCAGGACGGGAAAAGCATGAATCCGGCGAATATCGAGTTCCCAAATCGATATATACTCTTGAGAGACATTAAGGACGGCAAATACGTAGTTGAGGATTTTGGGGATTTCTCTTCAGTCGACACAGAAAAATTATTAAATGTATATACCATTAGCCCTGAAGCAGTCGACCCAATAGTTGTATGGACCTATACGATGTTTCAAAATATTAAAAGATGGTTAGAACTTACTGGTGACCGCTTATATATCAATATGGATTAGTAAAATGACAACATATAGCTCAAAACTTATACAAGAAACAATCAAGTATTTTGCAGAAAAGCATGGCCATCATATCTCTGCAGAAACAGCTAATGAGTACTTGGAATCTTTGACCCGTCTCTTTTTGGCCTTTTCGAAATCCCAAGAACCACTACAAGAATAAATCTTTATTTTCGACCTCGGGGTAAGAAGTCAATCGCTTTTTCTACTGCCGCGTCTTGCGCTGGTTTCACTTGCTCATTCCAACATTGCCCAACGTCCCATCGAATAGGCCATTCGAATACGCAAAGGGTCAGAAATCTCCATGCAAATACGCCAACAAACACGCACACTAGAACAATTAAAAAGGCGATTTTTAGGAAGTCATTAAACTCTCTATCCGATTTTCTACTCATTACTTATTCAAACTGAACAGAAATATACTAAGTTACGAGACCGGAACGAACACTCGATTTTGGGTAAAGTAAGTTCGAAGATTGAATGCCCAGGGCAGCAGACAATGGATAAACAGTGCCCGATCCGACTGGCCGGTGGTATACTATTGTCATGTCAGTACTTTTCTCACGTCGTTGGCTGTATATTGGTTTGGCGCTGGCTATTATCGGCTCAGTGCTCTTGATGATAGCAAAAGTCAGCTTTCACGAGACAACCGAACAAGTTACTGCCACGGTCGATCGGGGTACGGTCCGTCAACTGGTATCAGTTTCAGGTGTAGCCGAGGCTCTGCAATCAGCCAAACTAGCCTTTCCCACTAGCGGCACCGTTAGTAAGGTTCTGGTCAAAAAGGGTGACGTGGTCGCGGCTGGCGATTCTTTGGTTGTACTCGATCTCAGCACTCTGTTGGCTGATCGCAAAGACGCGGCGGCCGCGTTGGCCAAAGCGGTTGCAGATCGCGATGCCTTAGTTTCCGGCCCCACTGCCACTTCCCGCGATGTCACCAGTGAGACAGTAATAGCTAAAGAATTGGCTCTTACCACCACCAAGGAAACCGAGGCGCGAAAAATTAGTAACGCCTACCGCACATTACTGTCTGATGATTTAGCCGCGCGGTCTGAAGATCCAAGCGAAGATGCCACACCACCGACCGTAAGCGGAACATATCACTGCGATCAAGAAGGTAGCTACACCATCACAGTTTACTCATCGGCGGCTGATTCCGGTTATTCCTACACCTTATCCGGATTAGAGTCTGGTACTTATACAGCAAGCACCGATCAGCCTACTCCCTTGGGCACTTGTGGACTTTATCTGCTATTTGATGCTGGCTCGGAATACCGACGTTCCAGTTGGACTATCGATGTTCCCAACACCGCCGCCACTTCATACACCAGCAATAAAAATGCCTATGAGTTGGCCAAGGACAACGCGACCGCTGCCATCAAAACCGCCGAGCAAGCACTCGCTCTCGCTCGGGCTGACGCCACCAACCAAAACGCTCCGGCTCGCTCCGAAGATATTCGCAAGGTTGATGCCGCCATCGCGCAAGCACGAGCTAGACTAGAGCGAATCGACGCATCGTTGTCCGATCTCTCACTCACTGCTCCATTTGATGGCACTATCACCGAACTCGATATTCTGCCTGGCGAAACTGTCACCACTGCCCCAATAGTCACCCTGCTCACTGATTCGGCATTTGAGGTAGTGGCTCGTATACCTGAAATCGATATTGGCAAAATTGCCGTTGGTCAAAAAACCGAACTTCTTTTGATGCTAAAAATGATGAGATACTGACCGGCGAAATCCGTTTCATCTCCTTAGAAGCCACTGAAATTGATGGGGTTGCTTACTACAAGGCCTACATCACGCTCGACACATTACCATCTTGGATGCGTAGTGGACTCAATGCCGATATTGACATCATTCTGAGTGAGATGACTGACGTACTAAGAATACCGAAACGCTTTGTTATTAAAACTGACGATGGTCATGTCGTGTTAATGCCCGCCATGAAAGTAGGCACTCGGTCTTCCACCACGATAGACGTACTGCTCGAAGGCAATGATGGTTTTGTCGCGATTACCGGCACTAACGAAGGCGATACGCTTATCGCCCCTTAAACCGTATGCGCAACCTTCGCATCGGTCTTCTGCTCGGCCTTCGCCAGATTCAACGCGCCAATAAATGGACGACTTTTCTAATCA
>ADZX01000918.1_pt1 | contig 9102 bp, 9 predicted proteins | sample 349688 | NCBI WGS metagenome assembly ADZX01 (sample SAMN00713648, study PRJNA49615) | sediment metagenome | isolation source: Carrizo shallow lake | place: Spain: near Madrid | collected 2007-02-15 | depth 25 m m | reverse complement strand
AGCCAGTTCCGCACCAACTGCGAACTGGCCGGCATCACCAGGAAGATCCTGCCGAAAGCTGTCACCTGCCTCGGAGGCATCCATCCGTCCAGCATTCCTGCCGATTGCAAATATCCTGATTTATTTGATTTTATTGTCAGAGGTGACGGGGTCTCAGCCATCAAACAGGTTGTCTCCGCCCTAGAGAATGGTGAACCGCTTCCCGAGTCAGAGTGGATTATTCCGACCGCATCGGCAAACTTCGACCAGCTTGCAGCCATGTCGCCACCGCCCCTCAATTCTGACGGGATCACGACCAGACCGCGACGTGATCTGGTGGATATGTCAAAATATTACTGCATATGCTACGGTCAGCCGGGCAAGCGTGTGGAAACCTTATTCCCGAAAATTGCCTGTGTCCGCACCAGCGTCGGATGCCCTAACCGATGCAGTTTCTGCGTTGTCCATTTCCTTGCAAATGGCAGGTACCATCAGCGCGAAGTCGAGGATGTCGTCGATGAGATCGCCTCACTGCCTCAGGAGTATATCTACTTCGTAGACGATGAAACCTTCATCAACACCAAACGCCTGACCCGGATGGCCGAGATGCTGATCGAGCGCGGCGTGAAAAAAAAGTACATCTCGTGGGCCCGCAGCGATACAGTCTGCAAGCATCCTGAGCTGTTTAAACTATGGAAGCAGGCCGGATTGGAGTTTGTCTATGTCGGCTTCGAATCGCTGGAAGAGGATAATCTGAATGCTTACAACAAGAATGCAACTGTATCGCAGAACCGGGAGGCGCGGGAGATCCTGCGGAAGCTGGATCTGAATATTCACGCGGCGTTGATGGTGAACCCGGACTTCGAAAAAAAGGACTTCCTGACTGTGCAGCGGGCAATCAAAGAGATGGCGCCGGCCGAGTTTGCCTTCACAGTCTACTCGCCGCCACCGGGAACTCAGGAGTTCGGGGAGAACCGCGGCAGGTTCATCTGTAACGACCCCTGTCTTTATTACGACTGCCTGCATACGATTCTGCCGACCAGGCTTCCGCTTAAGGAGTTCTACCGCTACTTCACCATCCTTTATGCAATGGGCGCGTCACGGATCCCTGCAAAGGCAAATAAGGTGAAGCTGCCCCTGCGCGACCATTTCAAGTTCGCTCTGGGCGGAATGAAATTCGGCTGGCAGATGTATCATATGTACCGCGAATACGATAAGAAGTACTGGTAAGATCGATCAGCCGGCCGTTAAATCCCGCCCGCTGCTTCAGAATCCTTCCAACCGTGCAGGATCTGTTTTTACTTACTTTGCCTCCTGTCTCCGTGGTAAGCAAGTTTGGTTTAACCTTGAATCCCATCGGTATAATTGCTATTATGATTGAAACAAGCCTTTGCATTGACTATGGAATGTTTATGGCATATACCTGCCGCAACAATTTTATAGTAAATGGTAGCGGTTTAAAAAAATACAAGGGACATCTTAAATTGAAACACCTGATAATAATTGGAATAATCCTGTTATGTCTGGCTGCATGCAGCACAATTCCGTTTCAGAAGACTCCTTTAACGTCAATGGAAAATGCCGAGCCCGGAGCGGTAAGAGAGAAGTTTTCGCTCATGCTTCCGGACAGGTTTCAAATCATAAGCACCATTACTTTTGATTTTAAAAGACAATTCATCTCCTTTATAGGATATTCCGATATAGATACTAAGGAAAAAACATTTACTGTGGCCGGCCTAAACCAGGTTGGGATAAAACTATTTGAAATAACAGAAAATAAGGGTGAAACCGAATTAAGGTTTGCAATAGAAGAATTTGCAAATAAAGGAAATTTAGCTGAAGCCGTCGCCGGAGATATCAGAAAGACATACTTTGACCGCTTGCCGTCAGACCGTGCAAAAATATATAAGAAAAAACATGCTGTCGTTTTTGTTCAGGATGAACCTGAGGGAATTATTGAGTTTATTTTTGCCGGACCCGGCAGCCTTCTGGTTGAAAAGCGCTGCATTGTGGATAATCAGGTCGTATGGAGCGTAAATTATTATGAATACCGCATAGAAAACGGAAAATTGCATCCGGCGGGAATCATTCTTGATAATATTAAATATGGATATAAATTAACTATGAGGTTAAAAGAAATCCGGTCATGAATATGCTGATGCGGGAAATAAAGAATTCTATTTACAACCTTGAGGAAAGCGGGGGGAACATAGTAGCAGGGTTTCTTTTTCAGCCTGATTTTACAGGATTTAAAGGCCATTTTCCCGGCAGGCCTGTTTTGCCTGGTGTGTGTAAAATTCAGGCGGTTATTGCGATGCTTGAAATATGGCATCAAAAAAATATTTGTCTAAAAGAGATTTCGATGGCGAAATTTTTTGCTCCCGTATTTGACAATCAGGAAATTGTTGTTACAACTAACAAAATAACCGGATTGCCCGAAGCATCCGGCGAAATAAAAATAAAAGCGTCTGTGACAAGCAACGGAAAAAAAATTTCCGACCTTCAGTTAATATTAACGGCATCGTAACAAAGCTTTTAAGGATCGCCTGACGCTTCTCCGTGATATCTTCTCCTGAACTGATAGTTCCGGACAGCTTTCCGTTGTGGTCGCGTATAACAGTATTATGCCACGCTATGAGCCGTACGTCTCCGTTGCGGTTCAGCACCTCGTTTTCGAAATATTCCACCGGTTCTATTTCGTCTTTCATGAGTTTATCGAAAACCGAACGTACCTGAGCACTCCGCTTTTCGGAAATAAAACGTTTGAACCAGTCTTTCCCGACAATTTCTTCTTCTTTATATCCGAGAATATCGCACCCCTTGCGGTTGACAAGAGTCACTTTCCCGTCCGCCGCAATGGCCACGAACATGACTCCGGCAAGCTGGAGATACGTCCGGGCCTCATCCCGCTGACGACGGATCAGATCGTTGGCGGCATGAAGCTGCTGGTTGGCGGCGCGAAGCTGCTGCTGACTTGCCGAAAGCTGCTGGTTTATCGCGTTGAGATGCTGTTCTCCGGCCTGAAGCTGCTGATTAAAAGCCCGGAGTTGCTGATTGGCCGCTTCGATTTTGAGCATATCGTTATTGCGTTCGGTGATATCCCGCAATACCGAAATTGTACTGATTATCTGACCTTTCGTATTCCGTACGGCGTCGACACTGACAAGAACGGTTCGAACAACTCCCTTTTTCCCTTCAATGGTCATTTCTTCGTTGTGGAGAACGCCGTTTTTTTTCCATCTGTTAAACAGCTCCAGGGCTTTTCTGCGGGAAGTCATGGAATAGACTGTTGGAATGAATGGAAGGCCGATTATCTTTTTACCGGAGACTCCGAGAAAAGTGCGCGCCGCGAGGTTGGCGGCAAGGATATTTCCCGATGAAGACACCATGTAGCAGTAGTCCGGATTGTTTTCGAAAAACTGTTCAAACATGCCCTGAGCGTTAAAACCTTCCGGTCCTGAATCCTGTATGGATTGCGAATCCGTTTTTTTCACGATTGTCCGCCGCTTTTCGGTACGGGCTCGCCGAAGAATATTTTTACCACTTTTTTTTGAAGCCATTTTTTTCCAATCCGGTTAAAACCCTGTCCTGATAATATCTGACCCGTTTACAGTTAATGGTATAATCATATCCTTCTTCAGGCGTTCAAACATGCCGGCCATTACTATCGGCAATTAACGATTATATCCCCTCCGTCGCCTTCACCGTAAGCCAGCAGTCCGGTCTCGACATCCAGCCGAACCCGCCGCCTGATAAACCCTCCGAGAGCCTGTGCGTTTATAGAAAGGTTATACTCTTCAAGAATCGTTTTTACGGAAACGATATTACTTTCGCAAATAGTGTCATCCGGCCTTTCAAGTACATTTCCACCGCCTATAATACAGACCTGGAGGATATTTTCAGTCGCTCCGATCGATTTCAGGCGGTTTATCATGTATTCTATCCCGTTGCGGGCATATCTGAGTTTTTCATTTTCCGGAACATTTTCCGGCGCTTCTCCAGGAAGCATTATATGTGCAATACCTCCGGCGCGACATGGCCGGCAATACATCACGACAGCTATGCATGAACCGATTGCGCTTGAAACAAGCTGCCCCTCTGTCCTGGTAAAACCGACTTCTCCTGTCGGCACATCGATATAGTTAATGTCGATCATATATCAGCTATTTATCTCGATTCTGCGGGTAGAAAAACACAACCGGTATACAAATTAAAGTATTGTATGGATAAAAATCAACATGATTCATGGTAAAAAGACGAAACAGGCGGCATGTACTTGCATATGGCATCTCTTACCGTCTATGCCACAATTTTTTGTACACATAATTACAACAAACCATTCTGCTTCAGTCGTAATCAGTAGTTATAACTAAGCCGGAAAAACATTCCGCGCAAGACGATACAGGTCGTTTCCAGAACAAGGGGTGTTTACTGAAATGGTAAACAGATTTGTTGAAAACTGTTTTAATTTCACTCGCAATATTTATTTTAAATAACAGGGTACTTTTAACCGCGGATTTGTTATCCTTTTTAAAGGGGGCTATATTATGACTGATTTGGACGAAACCCGCATTATGACTATCGAGGATGTGGCTGGATTTCTTCGCCTGAGCCTTCGTACCACTTACCAGATGGTCACCGATGGAAAGATTCCCGGACGTAAAATCGGTAAACAATGGCGGTTTGACCGGAACAGGATTCTGGAATGGTTCAACGACGAGTCTGCGGGAAACACCGGCAGGAAACAGCTCAACTGAACAGGAGCCGAAAAGGTGGATATCATCAATTTCTAAACTCCTGCCTGAATGTGAATAAAAAAAGCCCCGTCTCCCATTGAGGAAAACGGGGCGAATTGCAGCCTTTATCGGCGATACTTTCTGATCAATACATGTCGTCCATGCCGCCGCCTGCCCGCCGGGCCGCCGGCCGGCGCTTTCTTCTTTTCTTTGGTTTCTCGGATACGATACATTCGGTAGTAAGTATCAGTCCTGCAATAGATGAAGCGTTTTCCAGAGCGCAACGCGTCACCTTGGTCGGATCAATAATCCCGGCCTTTACAAGGTCCTCATACTTGCCTTCAAAGGCATTGTATCCGTAAGCGCCCTTGTTATTTTTAATTTCATTGACTACCACCGACGGCTCCAGGCCGGCATTTGATACGATCATACGGCATGGCTCTTCTACCGCCCGGCGTATAATCTCCACGCCTATCGCCTCGTCGCCTTCCAGCTTCAGTCCATCAAGAACTTTTGCCGCACGGATAAGTGCAACACCCCCGCCCGGCACGATTCCTTCTTCTACTGCTGCTCTTGTTGCATGAAGAGCGTCCTCGACCCGCGCTTTTTTCTCTTTCATTTCGGTCTCAGTCGCGGCGCCGATATTGAGAACCGCCACGCCGCCGGCTAATTTGGCCAGCCGTTCCTGAAGCTTTTCGCGGTCGTAGTCCGATGTAGTTTCGTCTATCTGCTTGCGTATCTGATTGATACGTCCCTTGATATCCTCGGTCTTGCCGGCGCCTTCGACTATCGTTGTATTTTCCTTGTCGATAGTAACATGCTTGGCTTTTCCAAGAGAATCGACCGTGGTGTTCTCGAGCTTGAACCCGGCTTCTTCGGATATTACGATTCCGCCGGTAAGTGTGGCGATATCTTCGAGCATGGCCTTGCGCCTGTCACCGAAGCCCGGAGCCTTGACAGCTGCGATTTTAAGCGTTCCGCGAAGTTTGTTGACAACCAGGGTCGCAAGAGCCTCGCCTTCGACCTCTTCACAGATAATCAACAGGCTTTTGCCCATCTGGGCCACTTTCTCAAGAATCGGCAGCAGATCTTTCATCGCGCTGATTTTCTTGTCATAAATAAGGATGAGAGGTTCTTCAAGAACTGTTTCCATGCTCTCGGCGTTTGTTACGAAATACGGCGACTGGTAGCCGCGGTCGAACTGCATTCCTTCGACAACTTCCAGATTCGTGTCCATCGACTTGGCTTCTTCCACCGTGATAACGCCGTCCTTGCCCACTTTTTCCATGGCGTCGGCAAGAAGTTCTCCGATTTCCTTGTCGTTATTGGCCGAAATAGCAGCCACCTGAGCAATTTCAGTCCGCCCGGAAATCGGCTTTGACTCTTTCTTGAGCTGTTCGATCATCGCTTTAACAGCCTTATCGACTCCGCGTTTGATCGACATGGGATTTGCTCCCGACGTGACATTTTTAATACCGAGCCTGGCTATAATCTGTGCCAGAACCGTCGCCGTCGTGGTTCCGTCACCGGCTATGTCCGAGGTCTTTGACGCGACTTCACGCACCATCTGTGCGCCCATGTTTTCAAACTTGTCTTCAAGTTCGACTTCCTTCGCAACCGTGACTCCGTCCTTCGTGACCGTGGGCGAACCGAAACTTTTTTCAATAACCACATTCCGTCCGCGCGGCCCCAGAGTAACCTTCACCGCGTTTGCAAGTACATCGACACCCTTGAGAAGCTTTTCCCTTGAAGCTGTGTCGAACGCAAGCATTTTTGCTGCCATAATATCTACCTCCCTTTGAAATTCAGTTTTAACTTACTTTCTGATTCAGAATTGTTCCCATAAATTATACTGATTATACTGAAACTATCACAAACCTTTCCTGACACCCGGGTCAGAATGTCGCGAGTACATCACTTTCGCGCATAATCAGATAATCGTCGCCGTCCACGGTAACTTCGGAGCCTGAATACTTTCCATAAAGAATCTTATCGCCTTTTTTCAGCGACATGGCTATTTTTTCGCCTTTATCCGAAACTTTGCCAGGACCCACCGCGATTATCTCACCTTTCTGCGGCTTTTCCTTTGCATTATCCGGAATAATTATACCACCCGCGGTTTTCTCTTCAGCCTCAAGCGCCTTCACAATTACTCGATCCTCTAATGGCTTTAACTTCATACCCACCCCTCCTGTGTAAATATTGTTTAATCAGACATTGACAGTTGATTCATTTTAAAACAGTCTTCCTACTGTACGTTTAGAAACGGAACATGACTATTTTCAACTAATTCTTGATAAAATGAAAAGTTATGTAAAATAATACAATCACGGCACTGTATTCAAAGTAAATTTTATATACGGGAAAGCTTGTCCGGTTTAAAAGGATATTCATAATGCATTATTTTTCAATCTGTTGTATTTATATTCAACAATAGTTCTCCTTCCATGGCTAAATAATTTCAGTGCATCAATAGACGACCATGGCAGGATTTTATTTTTTCAGGTATTCCTTTTTGATTGTCTGAAACCGCAAGTTCCGTGCCAAGTGATGTTTTTTTTCTTATGAACCTTATTCTTTTATTCGAAACCGATTTTATCAAGCCTGGCAAAACAGTCTGTCTTACCGGCCGCAGGTTGAAGCATGTTTTAAGCGTACATCGCGCACAAAAGGGAGATACGCTGAAAGCAGGACTCTTAAACGGCGGTATCGGTCACGCAACTATTACAGCTATTTCGGAAAATAGTCTTGAGATGGAAACCGTGCTGACAGATTGTCCGCCGCCGCCTGTTCCTCTAACGCTTCTTCTCGCTCTTCCCAGACCGAAAACTCTTCGAAGGGTAATCCAGTGCGCGACTGCCATTGGAGTGAAACGGTTCATACTTATGAGAAGCTGGCGCGTGGAAAAGAGCTATTTTTCAAGCCCTGCCCTTTCGAATGATATGCTCATGGAGCAGTTTGTCCTTGGGCTCGAACAGGGATGCGACACGATAATGCCGCGGATTGAAATCAGGAAATTATTCAAACCGTTCGTTGAAGATGAACTGCCGGGGATAATCAGCGGGACACGCGCATTACTGGCTCATCCGGATGAACACAGAAGTTGCCCCTTCGATATTCGAACGCCCGCTACATTGGCCATAGGCCCGGAAGGGGGATTTATTCAATATGAAATCGATTCTTTTTTACGTCAGGGTTTCGAACCCGTGAGTCTTGGCCCCCGGCCGTTGAGGGTCGAGGACGCTGTTGCCGCTATGCTCGGAAGGCTGTATTAACGGATGCAATCCGATATTATCCCGGCACGTGAAAGCTTTCGCGCAGCCTGTTTTTAATTCTGTTCTCGACTTTCCGGCGTCAGTAGTGTATTTTGCTTATATCATTTACAGGAGGAATCCGCATGCTGTTGGATACTTACAGGCGCGGCAGGTTCGGCATAATCAAAGTGCTCGAAGACCTGACCATTCACACCGATCCAGGGCCGCTGAAGCGAATAGTCGAGGATTATCTTCAGAAAGGCATTGTAAAAGTCGCCTTTTCTTTCACGTCCCGTACATTTCCGTCTTCGAGGCTCATGGCCATTCTGGTCACGTCACGCGAGATGCTGAAACGGGAGGGCGGAATGCTGGCGATTATCGAACCGAGCGAAAAAATGATCGATACTTTCAATATCCTTAACCTTGCTCACGGCGAATATTTCAAGCTGGTCGATACGGAAGACGAGCTCGATGAGGTTGACAAGAAGTAATCCGCCATTTATATCCATCTTAATAATTCCCTGCTGTGCAGGACTTGCTTTTCGGCATGAAAATAAGCGGCTTTTCATTCGCCCGTAACGCGGACAAATATTACTATCCGGTTTCGGAGTCTATCCGGTCGATTCTTCCCATATGCGATGAATTCGTTATCGCAATCGGCAAAGGCGACAGGGATGACCGGACGCGTGAATCGGTATGCGCGATAAACGATCCGAAAATCCGGATTATCGACACGGAATGGACCGACCGAGAGAAGCTGCGAAGCCGCATTTACAGCCAGCAGACCAATCTTGCGCTGTCCCGCTGCACGGGCGACTGGTGTTTTTATATCCAGGCCGACGAAGTCGTGCACGAAAGGTTTCTTCCTGCAATCCGGTCACGCTGTGAGCAGTTGGCCGGCGATAAAGAAGTGGAAGGGCTGCTGTTCCGGTTCCGTCATTTCTGGGGCGATTACAACCATTATCATATCAGCCATAAATGGTATCCGGTGGAAATCCGTATTATTCGAAACAATATCGGCGCTACGTCGATCGGTGACGCGCAATCGTTCAGGTGCGGTGACAGGAAGCTGTATGTCGTATCGGTGGACGCCGAAATATTTCATTACGGTTATGTCCGTCCGCCCTCGCTTA
>ADZX01000041.1_pt1 | contig 9170 bp, 3 predicted proteins | sample 349688 | NCBI WGS metagenome assembly ADZX01 (sample SAMN00713648, study PRJNA49615) | sediment metagenome | isolation source: Carrizo shallow lake | place: Spain: near Madrid | collected 2007-02-15 | depth 25 m m | reverse complement strand
CCATGATTACGAATTCCCGGGGGATCAAAGATTACCTGCAATGGGGAATAATTACCGGGCCTGAGTATCTCTCTATTGTCAAATATGGAGCAGTTCCGATCTCCATCGAGGGGATTGAGAATGAAAATCTCTACACGGTTAATTACAAAGCGTACCGTGACGTCATGTTCAAGAAATCCGAGACGGATATGTTTTTTGAGAATATCGCCGTCACACTCCAGCTTTTGAAAGAGAATATCTTTTCAGAAACGTTATACGAATGTGATTTTAAAGAACAGAGTTTTGACGCCGGTAAAATAGGACTGAAAGAATATACAGAATACCTATTTCAATCGGCCCGGATCCTCGGACTGCTTGATGCCGAGAAGTATGGTCAGTTTACGCTCTATTGCGACATCATCGATGCTTACACCGGTTTTGATTTTGAGAAACTTGAAAAGGAGCGGATGCAGTTTATCAATACGCTCGGTCAAATCCTCTCGAAAGATGCCATGGAAGAGCTGGTGCGACAAAGCCTCGCTTTCCGCTTGGGAAAGATCTCAGGTCCGTCATATTATGTATTTCTCCGGGATGTTGTACCTGCTCAGAAACAAATTGAATTTGAGAAAATATTTCCGGTCCTATTTCAGTATTTCCTTGTAGCACAGAAGGAAAAATCCCTCGATCATACCGGGCTTTTCAAAGACATAATCAGTCTGAGAATTATTCTAAAAGAAAGATTAGTAAAAAGCTCCGAGGAAAGGAAGCTGCTGGATATCGTCAGACGGATCGGTGTTTTGCAAAGGCTGTTCGGTCTGACGCTTAACCGTGAGGACATGGAAGAATACAGTAAAGAAAAAGAACGATATGCGGTCCTTGGCCTCATAAGTGAAATAACAGCACTCGCGGATAAAAACGGTATTTCTGTTTCTTTAGCGCGTTTGGACACTGAAAGATCTGCAGCCCTTGATGCGGTCCGGGATGAGGCAGAGCAGTTTTATAAAGCCGCACTGAAACGGGACGTTGTCCTTGTTGAGAATACCCTTCAAAAGCTTTCCAAGAGCGGCAAGTCGCGCGCGATCATGATCTCGGGCGGTTTTCACTCGGACGGGATCCTGCGCCTGTTGCGTGAAAAGGGAATTTCATACCTGGTTATCTCGCCGGTAGTTGAGAAATCTCCCGATCCCGCGATGTATGAACAGGTAATGATGGGTCAGAACATATCGTTCCTCCCGCCGCTTTCATGTTTTTCAGAAGCGCTTTCCAATGCGACGCAAAGTATGGGATTGAAGGAGGAACTGTTCGAACGGCTGGTCCTTGAACTTGGAAGGGTGAGAAAAATTGAAGATATTGAACCGGCGGTAGAGGCCTGGGCGGAACAAGTCCCGGAAGAATCACGCGCTCTTTTTAATCTTTTAAAATATTCAGTTCTTAAAGTCGCCCAAGTTACGATCTTTGGTTTTCAGCAGGATGTGGTGCTGGCTCTGATCCGAGATGGTGATCAGACCACAGCAAAAATACTTATCTCGTATCTTGTTTCCTCCGGGAATGCGAGACTGCTTACCGAACGGTTCGTCTCGCGGATCCCCCGTTATGCGGTCCGAGAGTATGCATTACAGGCATTGGAGAAAGCCGGCATTAAATTCAAAATGTCTGATGTTTCAACCCCGATAATATATCCTCATGTATTCAAGAATCCCACAATGCGGTTTGACGAAGCCCGTCAATTGGTTCATGAACTCCGGTCATGGTCGCGCACGGTAGCTGCACAGGATCCAAATCTGAAAGACTGGCTGGAATCCCTTTTAAAGAACCGCGGCTTTATTGAAATGCTTTTAGGCTATCGAGCCGATCCGGTGACTATGCCGCGGCCTCCGACAGCGGACATGCAAAGGACTAATGCGATATTTACGCGGCTTTTCCTTGAATTGCAGGTACGGACCGGGGGGGCATTGGTCTATGCGGCGATTGAGGAAGCTGCAAAGGATAATGCATGCATAATACGCCCGGTGAAATTGTCCGATTATGATCTGCCTGACAGCGAGCGTGCGGGACTTATTGATGAAGCGGGAGCTCCTCTCGCTAAGGAAATTCCATATAAAAGCGCCTTCGAAGGGACCGTTAAGAATATTTCTGTTATTACGAGAAACCGTCCCGCGGAATTGCGGACAAGCCTTGATGAATTCCTGCACAATCTCTGCGAGGAATTTGAGCATGTACCTATGGGAACCCCCGATGAGGCGCCCGTCTTGGCGCTCACGGTGCTCGATGATTCCGATCCGGTATTTGAAGCCCAGAATGCTGAAGTCATTCGAGCGATCCAGAAAAAATACAAGGCGTATCGGATCCGGATTGGCCATTTCGGAATGTATGAAAAAGAACTGTTCAAGTCCGGCATGACCAAACGCATGGAAAAAATAGTCGATCCGGCGGATCATGAGAAACTGCACGGCGCGATTACCCTGATGCTCAAACCAAGCGAGGCGGGGAACCGAAACTGGGCGGCACTCCTCACGGGAAGAGACCCGTATATTATGCTTGACGACGACGTGCATCCGCGCACAAGCTTTGGCCCGGGAGACCGTGTCCCAATCGATTTTCTCTCAATAATGAACCGCGCTCTCAGCGATGATTCGTTCACCGCTGCCGCGTTCAGTTTCGCTGTGCATAAGGACGACCGCGCCTATGAGATATTCCGTGCATACTTGAAACTTTCTCCGGAAGATCAGCAGGGACAGATTCCTCTCTTCCCGCCCGAACAAATGTATGGCAGCGAAGAAGGGCAGGTCCTCTACGAACTGGAAGAACGCCGCGGCAGGACGCAGGGTGGTGTTCTTGGAGTGGCAGGCAGTGACCAGGATGACTGGTTCATGCGCAGAGTTCCTGCTTTGCCCATGGTTGCCAGTAACCTGCGCATCACTGACATGTCGATCGGCATGATGCAGAACTTACTCTCCGGGGACTGGCAAAATAGAAAGACTATTCTGTCGCTCGGAGGTGCGGTTGACCATACCCGGAGCCCTACCGGCAGAGAAAATATCGCAAAGACTATATTACTTGAAGAAATAGGCGGACGGTTATTGGGAAATATTTTGTACAGCCGTGTCGCCCGGCTTTATCAGGTCATAGATGAAAAGACAAGTTCTTCTGATATTGTTGAATCTATTGGGATGTCTATTGAGGACAGCAGATATCTTGAATTTCTTACTCTGAACGAGGATGTCCTGCTTGTTCTGACACGGTTGTTTTCTGTGTACAGAAGTGTACTGTCCCAGAAAAACACCTTGCCGGAGGCATCAACTATTCAGAGTGATTTTGAAACCGTTTTTGAAGATATGCTCGGTCTCGATGTGAGTGATCCCGACGTATTTACGGTTTTAAAGGAAGTAACGGAATCTGCCGAAGAGCGAGACGTGAAATATGTTCTCGGAAGGATTCACCCCGAACAGCAGCTGCTTTTGGACGCGGCAGCAAAAAAAATGGCTTCTCTTCTGAGAAAAGAGATAGAGGGATACGGAGCCATTTTAAGCTACTGGCCGCTGGCCGTTCAATCCGCGGATGAGGAACTCGGGCCCAAACCGGCTGTTCAGGATTCTGCATACTCCAAAGCAGAAACTGCTCCGGACCCCCGGGCGGCCGCCAGTGCGTTTGCTGACACTGAATATATTGATGAACCGGAACGGGAACGAGAACGTTTTATTGCGACAGCCTTCGATTCCTACCATCCTGTTTCTGAGGTTTTCGCGTATCTGAATTATGTATACTATTCACTGCGCGGCAGCGATATCTTCACCGAAAAGGATTTTCCGACACTGGTCGCGTGGAACAACGAGACTGCCTACGCGAATGCCGAAGAATTTTACCGGCGTGTCAGCGATCTGGATAAAGCGGGTAAATTACCGGAGAGACTGGTGATACGCGAATGGGGGATCGGTAACGGACGATATGCGGCTGATTTTCTTGATCGCATGCGGAAACTCGACGAGGAAAAAGGGACCGCGTATTATGACAGAATCCAGTATATTATGGGGGATATTTCCGAAAAAATGGTCATGGACGCGCGGCGACAGTACCACTTGCTCAATCATCAGGGCGTGATGCGTTTTGAAGTTCTCGATGCAACTGATCTTTCCAGCCTCGAACGGGGGACGACTATGCTTGTGCGGTTTAACGAACTGTACGATGATCTGCCCGGAAACGATCTTATCTACAAAGACGGGGACAATTATTATCTCCTCACCGCGCGGATGACGCTTGCTCCGGATTTTCGCGCCATTCGTAAAAGCGACGGGGCGGACATTTCTGCAGATGAGTTTATGACCAGATACTGGCCCCGAGGTATTTCTGGACTTTCGGAATTGGCTCCTGCTTTTATCCAGGGAGTTACCTGGGAAGAACGGCGGGTGCCGATTGCAATTGATGATTTCGCGTATGGTCCGTTCATACGGCAGTGGGCGAGCGGGGTTAACAAGGGACTTTTCCCGGTGAATCGTGGGGCTATCCTGAATCTGGTTCAGGCGGTCAGCCTGCTTCATGCGGAAGGATACATACAGTTCTATGATTACGGATTTATTGACGACCGGTATATAACACAGGTAAAGGACGGTGAAAAAGTCAGTAGACCTGCCGGTCAGCCGACGGTCTATGTCAATTTATCGCTTCTCCGGCATGTCGCCGAAGAATTGCTTGGCTGCGAAGCGACTGTTGAAACGCAGTCCGAGTATCTGTCTCGCGCCCGGGGTGAACGGGTCATCGGCAGAGAACTCGGTTATCTCGCACAATCATCTCCCGGTCTTTTGCCGGGGATTGATGATTTGAAACAAGCTGAAAAAGCTCGGGAGTTTATCGGAGACCGCCGCTGGAAATTCGAGGAGCTTGTCACCGCGCTTTATCATGAAGGGGTGATTGGAGAACCGGTAAGAAATTTTTTCAGACAAGAATTTACGCGAATCAAATTTTATCAGGAAGGTGTGGTGACCGGACGTGCGGAGAGTGAAGCGGCACTGAAGGATCTTATCGAAAAAACGATACTTTGGGAATTTGCAAAACTCACTTATTCATATGAAAATGTATGGGTGACAAAAAGAGATCTTAGACAGAATAAAACTCTGCAGACACTGGGTGTAAAGACAGAAGCAATACAACGAATGGTCGACGGAATATTTGCGCTTCCGTATGATCCGGTGAGGACCTATTTTCATATGCGGGTCGTTCCGCCCGCGAGTATTGGATATATGAGACTTCTGCTCGATTCGAATGCGCTTTTAGCAAATCGGGGCAGGAAAAAAGTGAGCGAGGTCGTGGATGCGGTGCGTATCGATGAGATCGCCGCAGAATACGCAGCGTATCTTGACAAACTGGTTGAAACAGCGAAGGCGGCTGGGAAAAAATCGCTTGCGATCCGTGTTCTTTATCACAACGACGCCGATGGCGTTGCCGCGGCACGGATGGTCGGTGAATTTCTGCGAACATATGGAAGACATACCGGTATTCAATTCGATTGTGTATATGAATCAAAATCCATAGCGGCCGAGACTATTGATGCGATACAGGTTGACCGCACCGGTATTGACGCGGTTTTTGCGGTGGACCTGTACTGGGCACAGGCGGTAGCGGGGATTGATATGGCGATTGATCATCACTGGATCGAGGAAGACCAGAAAGCGTTTGCGGCCAATAAGAAACTCGTGAACCTGCAGGAAGTGGGATTTACCGGGACTGAATCCAAATACCTGCCGGCTTCGCTCTTGTCAGCGATACTTTTTGATTATATATTGAAAAAGAAAGGTATCGCCGAGGGATTGCGTGAAAATCCCGGCGAAGTGCCCATGAGCGCAATTATTGACGGGGCGATACTCGGTGACATGTATTACGACGAAAAGACACCTCCGCAAGAAGGTTTTCTTGTCAGGGATAGACAATCCGCTCAGATCATCTGGCTTTTGGCGGAATGCGGCCAGACCGGACTTGACATCGTTCTCAATGTCCGTACCCCGGATAAGTTACGGGAGGTATATGATCAGATCAGGACGGTCATCGATCAGCGGCTTGTCATGCTTGCGTCGCGGTTGCAAAGGGATGAATTTAATTCAGACGGGGATGTCATCGGGATATTTCTGTCCGAGGAAGACCGGTTTTTACAATTAAACGGTTTCAGACTCGATCTTACCCGGCCGATCATTACTGCTTTCTGTGAACATGAGAAGATGCGTTCTCCGGAGGAACTGGCCAGCGAGCGCCGCATCGTTGTCGTTGCGGCTGCTCCAAAGGAACGAGATGTACTAACAATAAGTGTTCGCTTTGATGGAGATAAATCTTTATTCAATCTTAAAAATGTCCTTGATGACCTCAGGAAGGCGGATGCCGGACGCTATGGCGAAGGCGGTGGACATCCCGGTGCGATCTCTATTCGGATTCCCCGCGGAGATATCGGCCCTGAACAGGTCGACCGGCTCGAGGCATTGACCAAGGAACTCATCACCCAGATGCGTACAGTTGTCTCCCAGCTCAAGCGTGGTATGAGCGATCCGCTGACCGGCAGTTTCGGGTATAACCCTCAGGCAGAGACTGTTGAACGACTGATGGAAGGCCCGATGTTTTCGCCGGAAGATACAGAAATGCCGGAGGTTTCTCCTGAACGTTACGGTTCTGTGGACCGCGCTGCATAATGAGGGTTTTATAAAGAATTCCCGTGTTAGTTTCATTCCTCCCGAGTATAATAGCTGAATAGTGTACAAACAAGAGCAGTTGTAACAAATACCAGCTCACAAGTAAAATTAATAACCAATAACCAAGATACCTGCCTCGCTTTGCTCGGCAAGGCGGGCAATAACCAAACAATAACCAATAATCAAACACCATACAATAACCGAGTTTCCGTACATATATATGGACAAATCGTTTGGTTATTGGTGACTGGTGATTGGTTATTTTTTGGAACTTGGTGTTTGGTTATTGGAATTTTATATATCTGCACCAATCTTATGCGCCTGCGCACCGAAGCGAAGTGCTGTGGCGCACAGGTGCGATGCAATTTTCAGGTAATACTTTTTTAAGAGAAAGATATATATGGATAATCTTGAATTTGAATTTGATGCGAAGGAAGCGGCTGTAAAAAAAAATATTACAAAGGGAAGAAAAATATACCTTTCTCCTTCGGCGCTTAATCTTTTTCTCGACTGCCCGCGCTGTTTCTGGCAGGAGAAAAATCTCGGTATTAAGCGACCGCGGGGGATTTTTCCTTCGCTTCCCGGCGGTATGGACCTCGTCATTAAAAAATATTTTGATCTATACCGCAAGAAAGGGATGTTACCCCCCGAGCTTGAAGGCAAGGTCGAAGGAAAACTTTATCCCGAGATGGATATTCTGGAACGCTGGCGCAGCTGGAAACACACCAATTTGAAATATGAGGATGAATCATCGGGCGCTGTGCTTTCCGGGGCGCTGGATGATTGCCTCTTGGACAAGGGTTTTTATATCCCGCTTGATTATAAGACCCGTGGAGGGCCGCTTCAGGGTGATCTTCTCCGGATGCAGGGCTGAATACATGACCGAGAACGCCCCGCCCATGCAGATTCCCATGAGATTGATCCTGGGCAGGCCGTGCCGTTTCCGGATGAGATCGACGATGCTGTCCATGTAATGGTTGACATGGTCGTCGATGGTCACGTAGCGGTCCTTTCGGGTCGGGTATCCCCAGTCGATCATGTAGACCTCCACGCCGTGGTCCAGGAACCCCTGAACCGTGCTCCTTCCCGGCTGAAGGTCCAGCATGGTCTCCCGGTTGATGAGGGCATACACGATCAACAGGGGGATCTTGTGGGTGATCTTTTCGGGGAGGTAATGCTTCAGGCGTACCCGGTCCTCCTGGTAGACCACCTCGTAGGGCGTGGTGGCGATATCGGTTTCCAGGGGGCCGAGCAGCACCTCGGAGGCTTTCTTTGCGCGTTCCTTGACCTTTTCCGTGCCTTCTGCCAGATTTTTGATGATCAGATCCACGGCGATAGGCTGACTCATGACACACCTCCTTTATTCCTGGGGGAGGATCGCCTCTTCCAGGCGGTCCATTCGTTTGGCATGCTCCCTGACGCGCTGCTTCAGGAGATGAAACTCCTTGTAAAGTTCATCCATGTCCTTGTTGGTGGGGATGGGAAGGGTGTTCAGCATGTCGTAGAGCACCTCCTCCCTGGACTGTTTGTATCTCACGAGGGCATTGATGGTATCGGACATGACATGGACATATTCCGGGGACTGGAGAAGGGTCATGTAATGTCCTTCGAGGATCTTGATGTACATGTTGTAATAGTCCTTGAAGTCGCTGGGGACGCCCCCCTGCTCCATCATCTCCTCGGTTTTTTCCTGCATGACCTTGGCCGTCTTTTCAAAGGGAACAGAGAACATGTAGAGGAACTCCGACAGCGCCACCTGGAACTGGTTGGCTTCATCCATGAGCCGGTTGATCCGCTCCTGATAAAATCGGGTCAGCCCCAGGGCCGGGACGTTGAAAAATTTCTGGAACTCCTTTTCGTAGGTCTCCTTCCACGTCTTGAAGACATTCTCATCGATGCCCTCGAATTTGTAAGCTTCCGTATGCCCGCCGATCCTGGATATCTGCTCCGTCCACTGTTTCTGCATCTCGACATAGCTGTTGACCCCCTGCTGGATCATGTTCATGGAGATTTCGGGGAGGGTATCCATGCCCTGGAGGGTGGCGCTGATGCTCGCGGGGTCGCTCATTTTCGCCAGCATCAGGTGGAGCATCTTGGTGCCGGAGAGCAGCATCTTCTGAGCCTGGGATGCAGGGTTTTTGCCGGATGTACCGGGCCCGGAGTCTGCCTGCGCCCCCAGCATCTGGCGCCAGAAGTCCGTGGTAGATTTTGTCCAGGCGCTCATCCAGGCGGCCGGATCGGTTTGGATCTTCTCGTTTTCTGCCATGCGTGTCCTCCTTTATTTTCGGGCTTGATTTTCTGGGTATAAACAAAGCGGCATGTTCGCCCGGGCGCCCACCTGACCGGTTGATTGAATTCATCAGGGATCCCTCCGGCAGCGGGATAGGCGGGAATTGACCTATGGTTTGGAAATAATGTTGTCCAAATCCAGCTGAAACCGGACGGGTCCTCGATAGTTTTGATTGCCAAAACAGGTGTGAAGCGCGCACTCCGATGTCGGATTCGACCAGGACGTGGCGATGG
>ADZX01000447.1_pt1 | contig 9212 bp, 10 predicted proteins | sample 349688 | NCBI WGS metagenome assembly ADZX01 (sample SAMN00713648, study PRJNA49615) | sediment metagenome | isolation source: Carrizo shallow lake | place: Spain: near Madrid | collected 2007-02-15 | depth 25 m m | reverse complement strand
CAGGCCAAGGTCAAGGAACAGGTGCTGAACGGTTTGCTCGACGCCACGCCGATCGACGTGCCGAGCAACCTGGTGGCGATGGAGCGTTCCGCGTTGATGGAAAAGGCCGTGACCGACCTGAAAGCACGTGGCATGAAGGAAGCCGACATCAAGCTTAGCGATGCGGTTTTTGAACATCAGGCAAAACGCCGTGTCTCTCTCGGGCTGATCATGGATGCGATCGTTCAGGAACAAAAAATCGTCGCCTCCGAAGATAAGGTGCGTGCCTTGGTCGATGAATTCGCCCAGAGCTACGAAGATCCGTCCGAAGTGGTCGGCTGGTATTACCAGGACGCTACCCGCCTGAAAGAGGCCAAGGCGCTGGTGCTGGAAGAAAATATCGTCAACTGGCTGCTGGAGCACGCTCAGGTAAGCGATGAATCGACAACCTTGGAAGCCTTGATGGGGAACGTTTGATGAACAACAGCTGGACGCAAGAGCCGTCAGGCCTGGGGTATATCCCCATGGTCATTGAACAAAGCGGTCGCGGTGAACGCGCCTATGACATCTACTCGCGCCTGCTCAAGGAACGAGTGATTTTCATGGTCGGACCGGTGAATGACATGACCGCCAACGTCGTGGTTGCACAGATGCTGTTCCTGGAATCGGAAAACCCGGACAAAGATATTTACCTGTACATCAACTCGCCGGGTGGTTCGATTACGTCGGGCATGGCGATCTACGACACCATGCGCTTCATCAAGCCGGATGTTTCTACGCTGTGCATTGGGCAAGCGGCCAGCATGGGCGCCTTCCTCCTGTCCGCCGGCGCCAAGGGCAAGCGTTTCGTGTTGCCCAATTCACGCGTGATGATTCACCAACCCCTGGGCGGTTTTCAGGGCCAGGCAACGGATATCGAAATCCACGCCAAGGAAATCCTCTACCTGAAGGAAAGGCTGAATGGTCTGCTGGCGGAACATACTGGACAGCCCATCGAGACCATCGAACGGGATACCGATCGCGATAACTTCATGAGCGCCGAGACTGCAGTCGCATATGGTTTGGCCGACAAGGTGCTGGCCAATCGCAACGATCCCGCGTAAACTTGACCGAAATTATCAGGTATTAGTTTTAAATCACGCACGGAGCCCAACATGGCCGAAAAATCAGGCGACGAAAAACTTCTGTACTGCTCCTTCTGTGGCAAAAGCCAACATGAAGTGCGCAAGCTCATCGCCGGTCCGAGCGTCTTTATTTGCGACGAATGCGTCGATCTCTGCCTGGACATCATTCGTGAAGATGTCGGCAAGGAAACCGATAAAGAGAGCGGTGATCGCCTGCCCACCCCGCAGGAAATCAGCGCTGTGCTGGATCAATATGTGATTGGCCAGAGCACGGCCAAGAAAGCCTTGGCGGTAGCGGTATACAACCACTATAAGCGCCTGCGTCAGCCTGGCGGCAGCAAGGATGACGAAGTCGAATTGGCCAAGAGCAACATCCTGCTGATCGGACCGACTGGTTCCGGCAAGACATTGCTGGCTCAGACATTGGCCAGGCAGCTTAATGTGCCGTTCGTGATTTCCGACGCGACGACATTGACCGAAGCGGGCTATGTCGGCGAGGACGTCGAGAACATCATCCAGAAGCTGCTGCAGAAGTGCGATTACGACGTTGAAAAAGCCAAAAACGGCATTGTTTACATCGATGAAATCGACAAGATTTCGCGCCGTTCGGAAAATCCGTCAATCACCCGTGATGTGTCGGGCGAGGGCGTCCAGCAAGCGCTGCTCAAATTGATTGAGGGTACGGTTGCCTCGATTCCCCCGCAGGGCGGGCGTAAGCACCCGAACCAGGAATACATCCAGGTTGATACCACCAACATTTTGTTCATTGTCGGCGGCGCATTCAGCGGTCTGGAGCGGGTGATTCGTGATCGCACGGAAAAATCCAGCATCGGTTTCGGCGCAGAAGTGAAGAGCAAGGACAACCGCAAGGATGTCGGTGAAGTGTTTCGCATGGTGGAGCCGGAAGACCTGATCAAGTTTGGGCTGATTCCCGAGTTTGTCGGCCGCTTGCCGGTGATCGCGACGCTGGAAGAACTGGACGTTACCGCGCTGAAGCAAATTCTGACCGTGCCCAAGAACGCGCTGACTCGTCAGTTCGAAAAGCTGTTCAAGATGGAAGGCGTCGAGCTCGAGTTTCGCGAAGAAGCGCTCACCGCCATCGCCAATCGTGCCATCAAGCGCAAGACGGGTGCGCGCGGCCTGCGCTCGATCATCGAACATTCATTGCTCGACATCATGTTCGATCTGCCCGGCATGAAAGAGGTGTACCAAGGTTGTCGTCGATGAGAAAACCGTGCTTGGCGAAGGCAAGCCTTTGCTGATTTACGCCGAGCAAGCCAAGGCCGCTGGTTAAGTTTGGTTGTTCATAAAGTACCGCCGCCGGGTTGAAATCCCTCCCGGCGGTCTCATGTAGCTCAAACTGCACAGGCGGTTAGTCCGCCGGAGAACATCATGAGCCAAAGCGCCCAATTCACTGACCCCGTAACCTTGCCGCTGTTGCCATTGCGTGACGTGGTCGTCTTCCCGCACATGGTGATCCCGCTATTTGTCGGGCGTCCCAAGTCGATCAAGGCGCTCGAACTCGCCATGGAGACGGGTAAGCACATATTGCTGGTAGCGCAGAAGTCCGCGGCCGAAGACGAACCCAGCTTCGACGATCTTTACGAAGTGGGCGCCATCGCCAGCATTCTGCAAATGCTCAAGTTGCCGGACGGCACGGTCAAAGTGCTGGTCGAGGGCAATTTGCGCGTAGCCATTCAGGAATTCATCGACGCCGACAGCCACTTCATGGCGCGTGGCGAACAACTGCCGGAAACCGGTAACGAAGACCCGGAAATCGAGGCGATGCGGCGGGCGTTGCTGGCTCAGTTCGACAACTACGTCAAACTCAACAAGAAGATTCCACCGGAAATTCTGGCCTCCCTGGCTGGCATCGACGATGCCGGGCGTCTGACCGATACCATTGCCGCCCATCTGCCGCTCAAACTGGAACAGAAGCAGGCCATTCTGGAGATGACCGACCTGAAAGCCCGGCTCGATCATCTGATGGGTTTCATGGAAACCGAGATCGATATCCTGCAAGTGGAAAAGCGCATCCGTGGTCGCGTCAAGCGCCAGATGGAAAAGAGCCAGCGCGAGTACTACCTGAATGAACAGGTCAAGGCGATCCAAAAAGAACTCGGCGATGTCGATGAGACCGGCGATGTGGATGAACTCGACAAGCGCATCAAGGCCGCGCATATGTCGAAGGAAGCCCTCAAGAAGGCTGAGACGGAGCTGAAGAAGCTCAAGATGATGTCACCGATGTCGGCAGAAGCGACTGTGGTGCGCACCTACATCGAGACGCTGATCAACCTGCCTTGGCGCAAAAAAACCAAGATATCCAAGAGCTTGGAAACTGCACTTGAAGTTTTGGATGCAGATCATTACGGCCTTGAAAAGGTCAAGGAACGCATTGTTGAATACCTCGCCGTGCAGCAGCGCGTCGACAAACTCAAGGCGCCCATCCTCTGCCTGGTCGGGCCGCCCGGCGTTGGCAAGACCTCGCTTGGCCAATCCATTGCCCGCGCCACCAATCGCAAGTTTGTGCGTATGGCATTGGGCGGTGTGCGCGATGAGGCCGAAATTCGCGGTCATCGCCGTACCTACATCGGTTCCATGCCAGGCAAGATTCTGCAAAGCCTGACCAAGGCCACGGTGCGCAACCCGCTGTTCCTGCTCGATGAAGTGGACAAGATGGGGCAGGACTTCCGCGGCGATCCGTCTTCGGCGCTGCTCGAAGTGCTCGACCCGGAACAGAACCACACCTTCCAGGATCATTACGTCGAAGTCGATTACGACCTGTCTGACGTGATGTTCGTCGCCACCGCCAATTCCCTCAACATTCCTGCCCCGCTGCTGGATCGAATGGAAGTCATCCGGCTATCCGGCTACACGGAGGACGAGAAGGTCAATATCGCCCAGCGTTATTTGCTGCCCAAGCAGATGAAAAATAACGGTCTGAAAGAGACCGACCTCCACGTCAGTGAAGCCGCCTTGCGCGACATCGTGCGTTATTACACGCGCGAATCCGGCGTGCGCAGCATGGAACGGGAAATTTCCAAGATCTGCCGCAAAGCCGTCACCGCCCAAGCGCTGAAGAAAGCCAAAGGCAAGATCAGCGTCACGCCGCGGAATCTCGAAAAGTATCTGGGCGTGCAGCGTTACACCTACGGTATGGCCGAGAAGAACAATCAGGTCGGCCAGGTGACCGGATTGGCCTGGACAGAAGTCGGCGGCGAATTGTTGACCATCGAAGCCTCGCTGATGCCCGGCAAAGGCAACATCACCCGCACTGGCCAACTGGGCGACGTGATGAAGGAATCCATTGAGGCGGCACGCACCGTGATGCGCAGCCGCGCCAAATCATTGGGCATTACTGTCGAGATGTTCGAAAAGAACGACATGCACATACACATGCCGGAAGGCGCCACGCCCAAAGATGGTCCCTCCGCCGGCGCCGCGATTACAACGGCGATGGTTTCCGTATTCACCGGAATCCCGGTGCGCTGCGAAGTCGCCATGACCGGTGAAATCACCCTGCGCGGTGAAGTGCTGCCGATCGGTGGCTTGAAGGAAAAATTGCTGGCGGCGCACCGTGGCGGCATCAAGAAGGTGCTGATTCCGGAAGGTAACGTCAAAGATCTGTCGGAGATTCCCGATAACATCAAGAATCGTCTGGAGATTCAACCCGTTAAATGGATAGAACAGGTATTGGAAGCCGCGCTGGAACATGTTCCTGTTCCGCTTTCCGAAGAAGTTGCATCTGAAGCCCAGGCGCCCGTGCAGCCTGCAAGCGAGCCCCCGGCTGTAATCAAGCATTGACGCGGGATAAGCCGGTTGCTATAAAACCCCGCGCAGGCTGACTGCGTTGCTTTCATCCATTGAAAGGGGGATTTTGTGAACAAGTCTGAACTGATCGATGCGATTGCCGTATCCGCTGATATTTCCAAAGCTGCTGCAGGACGGGCTCTGGATGGTGCAATGGATGCAGTGAAAAAAGCCTTGAAGAAAGGCGAAATGGTCACTTTGGTAGGTTTTGGCTCTTTCTACGTAGGTAAACGCGCCGCTCGTGCGGGCCGGAACCCTCGTACTGGAGCCACGATAAAGATCAAGGCTGCCAAGGTTCCAAAGTTCCGCCCAGGCAAAGGATTGAAAGACTCAGTGAATTAATCCATTAATGGGTGCTTAGCTCAGTTGGTAGAGCGTCGCCCTTACAAGGCGAATGTCGGCGGTTCGAACCCGTCAGCACCCACCAGATAACATTCCAAGGTTGTCCAAAGCAGTCCCCTAAACCCGCCTAAGTGCGGGTTTTTTATTGGTTTTCTGTCCGGCATGGGCTAGAGTTGTCCAACAACATCCGGCCCAAAGTGTGAGTAACACTGAGGGTAACTTGTGTTACTCATCTTGAGTTACACACAACAGGGTTACACACATGCCGCTGACCGATACCTCGATCCGCAACGCCAAGCCAACCGATAAGCCTTACTCACTGGCAGATGAGCGTGGGCTATCAATTCAAATTCAGCCTGCTGGGGGTAAGTGGTGGAGGCTGCGCTACAGATTCGACGGCAAAGCAAAAATGCTCTCCCTGGGCATCTACCCCGACACCAGCTTGAAGGATGCGCGCACCAGGCGCGACGATGCGCGCAAGCTGCTTGCGAATGGTGTTGACCCCGGAGAAACCCGCAAAGCTGCGAAGCAGGCCAAGGCAGCCGTTGACACCAACACCTTCGAGGCCTTGGGTCGCGAATGGATAGCAACGCGCGGCAAGGAATGGACCGAGAGCTATACATTCAAGACCAAGTCAGCACTGGAGCGAAACGCCTTCCCAGCCATCGGAAGCAAGCCCATTGCTGAGATAACTGCGCCTGATCTGCTCGCACTGCTGCGTGCTATCGAACTGCGCGGCACTGTCGATATGGCGCATCGTGTTCAGCAACATTGTGGCGCGATATTCCGCTATGCCATTGCGACCGGCCGCGCGGTGAATGATCCAGTTCCCAGCCTGCGCGGTGCACTGTCCACAGTCAGACAAGAACACTACGCGGCACTGACCGACCCGCTTGAATTTGCCGGCCTGCTGCGCGCGATTGATTCCTACCGGGGCGAAGTGACAACGAAAGTCGCCATGCAATTACTGGCGCTGACATTCCAGCGGACCAAGGAGGTCCGCTTTGCCGAATGGTCGCAATTCGACCTTGAAGCAGCGTTATGGCGCATCCCTGCCGAGATAATGAAGATGCGCGAGGCGCATATCGTGCCGCTGTCCAAACAGGCCATAGACGCGCTCAAGACGTTACAGCCGTTGACCGGGCAAGGAAGGCTGGTATTCCCATCCTCTACCAGCCGCGAGCGCCCAATCAGCGAGAACACAGTGATTTATGCCTTGGGGCGCATGGGCTACAAGGGCCGCATGACCGGGCACGGCTTTCGTTCCGTGGCTTCAACCCTGCTCAATGAGCAAGGCTATCGCGCTGATCTGATCGAGCGCCAGCTTGCCCATGCAGAGAAGAATGCAGTGCGGGCAGCATACAACCGGGCGGAATACCTGTCGGAACGAAAAACGATGATGCAGGCATGGGCGGATTACTTGGACAAGCTGAAAGCCGGGGCGGACGTGTTGCCGTTCCAGCAGGCGGCGTGAGGGGTACAAGTTGGCAAGAACGACCGAACAAGTCACCATCCTCGATAAGATGTATCTGGTATATGTGGAAATCTTCAATGAAGAACTGCAAGCGAGTGGCATGACATGGAGCAATGCCTTGCTAAAGCCCATGCCCATGACATTGGAGGAATATGCCCGGTGGCTTGTTGCACAAACCGACAAACTTGCAGAAACCGGCTTCAATCGCAAGAAACAAGCAAAGAAATTCGGGCTGGAAGGAGCCAAGGTAAACCAGGAAGAAGGCAAGGCTAATCGCAAGGACGTGCTCGATGCGGCAAGGGCAATTCTTGAGGAACGGACGCGGAAACCTTCGGAGCGCGAGCTGGCGACACTCATCGAAAAGAAAACTGGTATCCCCTCTAACACAGTGCGCGGGCATCTGAAAAAACTACGCAAGGACAAAATTCTGGATTAGAGGCTTCGGTCTCATCCAGAGGGCATACCTAGATTGCACCTGTCGGCCAACAACGGCCTAACTTGGAGCAATCGGCAATGAACCAACTTCCCGAAACCGGCTTTCTTCGACTGCCGAATATCATCGGCAACCCCAACGCCACCCCGCCCATTCCGGCGCTGATTCCAGTCAAAAAATCCTGCTGGTGGGCTGGCGTCAAATCTGGCCGATTCCCCCAGCCGGTGAAACTCGGGCCGCGCGTAACCGCGTGGCGAGTGGAAGACATCCGCGCCTTGATTGCATCGGCATAAGGAGCGGGCACATGAACACAAAAACAAAGGGCCAAGACGGCGGCAACCGCTTGACCCCAAAGACTTCCGATAGCCAAGATTTTAAGCCAGAAATCGACCTGCAAAGCTGGTCAGCATTGGGCGGCAACACCAAGCCAAGCCGCACCGACCGCAAGCCGAAACGCACCTGGAAGCGAGGTGCATGATGAGCGCCGAAACCCTGCTCCAACGTCTCGACAAGGTGAAGCGCACCGGCCCGGATAGGTGGGTAGCCCGGTGTCCGGCTCACGATGACAAAGGCCCAAGCCTGAACATCCGCGATATTCCTGATGAACGTGTGCTTATCCACTGTTTTGCGGGCTGCACTGTTTATGAGGTTATTGCGGCTGTCGGCTTGGAACTGTCTGATCTTTTCCCGCCTCGCCCGCTCTCTGATGGCCGCAAGCCAGAACGCAAACCGTTCTACGCCGATGACGCCCTGCGCTGTCTGGCGTTCGAGGCGAAGCTGATTCGACTGGCTGCGCTGGAAACGCGCAAGGGCAAGGTGCTATCCGACGACGACCATGATCGTCTTGAAGTCGCTGTTGAACGCATTGATCTGGCAATGGAGGTTGTATGCACAACGCACTAACTGAATATGACCAATCAGCCGCACGCATGGTCGCCAGAGCCGCAAGGACAGGCGCAAAGACTCGCGTGATACCTGACGATCAACCCAGCCTTGAGGATATGGCGAACGCCAGCATGGAAGGCTTCGAGCTACGCGGAGAGCAACCGCAAACCGACCTGCCCGACCTTCACCGGAACGCGCCCAAGCCAGACGATGCCATGCTTTACGGCTTGATTGGCGACGTCGGCAAAGCGGCGGCGGCAACCACTGAGGCAAACCGATACGCGGTGGCGGCTGGGTTCATGTCATTTCTTTCGGCTGCCGTTGGCCGGGATGTTTACGTGCCAGTTGGCAACACAAAACACCATGCGCGGCTTTTCACTTTGCAAGTAGGCCGCACCGGGCGCGGGCGCAAGGGTGATGCAATATCTCTCGTGCAACGGATTCGTCAGGTCATCGAGGAACGACATAACCAGGCCGGGAATCTGGCTGACCCGTTTTGCGGTGGACACCACTTCGGCGGACTCAGTACGCGGGAAGGATTGGCGCTGTTGATTCATGACGGCTTCAGGCAAGGCAAAGAGGAAAGTTCCGGCGATAAATGACAAGCGACTGTGGGTAGTTGAATCTGAATTCGCCAACGTGTTGCACCAGGCCAAGCGGGACGGTAACACCCTGTCCGCCGCGCTGCGGGACGCATGGGATGGCGTCAGTATCAGGCCGGCAACAAAACCGCACGGCTATGGGCCAGCGACCCGCACATTGCATTGAGCGCGGCTATTACGCCGTCGGAGTTACTCGGGTTGATGGAATCGCGCGAACTATCCAACGGCTTCGCTAATCGTTTCCTGATTTTCTGGGCAGAGCGCGAACGCATCGAACCCTTTCCAAAACCTACCCATGCCGCGCTGGTGGAATCGCTCGCGCAGCGCACGATGGAAGTGATCCGCTTTGCACTTGGCGGATACCCTGGCACGGCAAACAGTAGGGCGATGGAATTATCGGCAGATGCGAGCACCGAATATGCGCGGCTGTATCGCGGCGAACTGTCCGCTGTTGCCGATGGCGAGAAAGTGACTGCATTGCTCGAACGCCGCGCGCCGATGTTGCTCAGGATGGCGATGTTGTTTGCACTCACTGACAAGGTGCTGGTGATCGAAGCCCGCCA
>ADZX01000400.1_pt1 | contig 9260 bp, 9 predicted proteins | sample 349688 | NCBI WGS metagenome assembly ADZX01 (sample SAMN00713648, study PRJNA49615) | sediment metagenome | isolation source: Carrizo shallow lake | place: Spain: near Madrid | collected 2007-02-15 | depth 25 m m | reverse complement strand
AGGGGTTATCAGCCAGTTACAGGCTACGGCGATGAGTGCGCGTGCGCAGGAATCACTGCCGCAACCGACCATTAGTTTTGCCGGGCAGCTGCACGCCGCGCTCGATCGCATTAGTGATACACAAACAGCTGCCCGCACGCAGGCAGAAAAATTCACTCTCGGTGAACCCGGCGTGGCGTTAAACGATGTGATGACCGATATGCAAAAAGCCTCAGTTTCTATGCAAATGGGGATTCAGGTGCGTAATAAGCTGGTGGCGGCGTATCAGGAAGTGATGAGCATGCAGGTGTAGGTTTTGTAACCTGTTGTTAATTACATCCGATCTCACCGCGTGGGGCATGGATGGGGCAAACTCACTCAATTTCTGGTTTAAAATGGATACCTGATCCTGAACGTTTTCTGCCATCCACGATCCGTATACGCGATAACCCCCCTGAACATCAGAGCGTCTCATTTGACACATCACCACGTCGGATGTTGTTACGACCACAGACGCAACAGTAACCTCTGGATAATTTAATCTTTGTTGATGTTTTTATTCATATTCCGGGCGATGGATATGAGCGATTTTTGATAGTGGTAATTTTATTGTGTTTTAGAATGCGCCCTGGGCAATATAATTTATTAAACAGGAGTGTAAATGTTTCCATTAAATGATCTTTCGTTAAAAACTCAGCCGGTTCAATTAAATAAAGTCACATCTAATACTGAATCTACGATAAAACAACATGAGTTAGTATCTGATGATGCAATCATAAATGAATTATCAAGTGAGTTAGTCAGTTGTCTTGGAAATGGTAAGTTTACACCAATTAGTGAAGACAGCAAATTATTTAATATGCTGTCAGAATTTAAGTTATTGCACTCAGAATATTTCGAATGGGGTGATTATAGTCTCTGGTTTCAAGATTTCTCGATTTATAATAAGATAGGTTTTATCATGATAGAAAAAATCAGGGAACTGGTAACCCACCCATTCGGCATAAATTAGAGTTTATATCGACTAATATTGCAGAGTTTCTAGACAACTTTACGAAAATTACAGATTCCAGACTTTGCAAAGGTTTCAGCGACTGGGCTAATTCAGTAAAAGAAGGCGCATCGAATGACTTCAAAAAAAATGTGGATATAGCATTGGTGAGATTGTTTAAATGTGTTGAACTCCACAATAGTAAACTTGACTTAACAGATCTTCACTTGGGGTCTTTGCCACCTCTTCCATCCTGGATTGAGGTGCTTTATCTTCGTCATAATGGCCTTGCCACAATACAAATTCCCAAATTCTGCAAAGAATTAGAGCTCGATTTCAATAATTATATGGTATTTCCAAAAGTATCCGATGGAATTACCCAGGTCTCCGTAGATAATAATCTGATATCGCGTGTTGACTCATCTCCGTCAAAGGCTATGACAATTTCTATTTATCGCAATAAAATATGGTAAATACCAGCAATGCCTGAGACTACTAAGCTGTTTAATTGTGGCGATAATAAGATAAAAGAAATTCAATACTTCCCAAATCATCTGGAGAAAGCACGTATGGAGTGTGATATTGAGGTTGTCTCTGCGATATATAGCAATAAAGAATTACTTTTTAAAGAATGTAATTCTTTTGAAGAGACATTTTTATATCATGGACTTTGACAGGGATTTGCTATGAAAGATCGCAGCGAAAATATATTGTTACGAATCCCGCTGATTATGATAAATATTCCGATATGGTTAAAAAGTATGTAATAGATGGTGAGGAACTCATAATTAAATATTAAATGTAATTAATTAGGCGCAATTGTGTCACTGGAATAGAGGTTTCTTGTGGCGCATGTGGAAGGGGCGTCTATGGACAAGGCGTTTCCTGCTGGTGATAAATAAAGGCGCAGCACGTCGAATGCAAGAATGTGCTGCGTCTGGCTCATGGCAATTCATTATTTTCGCATAGCGTCAATGATAAAAATCGACTGTGTGGATCAAGTCGATAATCAGCAAACGGTTCGCAATCAGCGAAACCATGCTTCAAATAAAGTTGATGGCAGGCCGTAAATCCAGCCTGTGTACCCGTTTCTAAGCTCAGGCGATGAAGGCATCTGTCCTGGGCGACCTGCAAAATGTGGCGTAAAATCAGACTGGCGACACCACGACGTAAATAATTTGGCGCGGTACGCATTGATTTCAGCTCGCCGTGTTTATCATCCAGCAACTTCAGCGCACCAATTCCTGCGAGTTGTTCGCCTTCCCATACTGACCAGAATGTCACTGTCGGGTTACGTAATTTTTGCACATCTAAAGCATGACTGCTTTCGGGGGGAGACTGCTGCAGCATGCCGGAAATATGGTAAGCCACTAATGCTTGCACTGCTGGATGGGTGAGATCATCTGTTTTAATCGTGAACATGACGATTCCGTATTGGTGTTATTTTTGCAATATGCCAACAGGTAATGAAATCTTTGTCTAATAGAGATTTCTTATGACGCAGTATTGTTGATCAATAATCTCCAGGCTTATCAAACAGGTTGAATTAACTCCGCGCCCTGGTTTTTAACATTACCCACCGCGCGCGATACCGGGTGCCAGGAGAACTGGTTTGCTGGAACACAGCCACTGGCCGCGATTTCTGAGGCTTCTTTACCGCTAATCTCTTGCCGCATCCATTCCCGCGCAGCTTCTGGCGACAGTACCAGTGGGCGGCGGTCATGAATATCTACCAGACCTTGATCTGCCGCAGCAGTGACGATCAAAAATCCTTCGGCTTCGTCACCACGCTCAAATGGTGTGCTACCTATCGCGGCCATAAAAATAGGTTGTCCATCAGCACGATAGATAAAAAAAGGCTGTTTTTTGTCGCCTTCTTTTTTCCACTCAAACCAGCCATCGGCAAAACAGATTGCCCGACCATGTTGCCAGAGCGGTTTAAACATACGACTGGTTGCCGCAGTTTCTACGCGGGCGTTAATCAGCGGCGGTTTATCCCACCATCCGGGAGCATATCCCCAGAAAACCGGATCTCATGGTTGGTATCGGCATTGGAAAAATAAACACTGATGACCTTAAAAAAGTACTTAAGAAGAATTCTTCGATTAACGTAGTCAGATACTGGGACCTGAAATTCATAGGAGCGAAAAGAGATAAGAAGGAAGAAAGTGGTCAACAGCTTAAAATAGATAAAAAAGTTCCATTCCTGCTCAGGGAGAATGTTGAGAATGCCGGACAATCATACAGCATCGCGAAATGCTGTAACCCTATACCGGGTGATGAGGTAGTTGGCTACCACACTGCTGATGGCTCGATAGTTATACATAAGCCTAAATGTCCTGAAGCTATAAGAATAATGTCAAATGAAGGTGACAGGATAATAGCTGTAAAGTGGGCTATCCATAAGCTGAATTCCTTCCTTGCCCGGATCAGCATGAGCGGAATCGACAGGATGGGTCTTGTTAATGAAATAACCAATATTATCTCCTCCGAACTTAAAGTTAATATGACCCGGATAAATATAACTGTGCAGAGTGGTATCTTTGAAGGAACAATTGATTTATACATTCATCATACAAAAGACCTGAATAACCTGATAATGAAGATTTCAAACATCTATGGTATTGAAAGTGTACGCAGAGTGGAAGATTTTTCCTGACATTTATGCATCCTGACAGCTACTCTTTTTCAATGGAAAATTTATACATTTGCTATTTAAATTTAGATCAAAATGATTACTGATGATACAAAAGTCACGGTAAAGAAGATCTTCACGGAGTATCTGGAAAAGAAGGGACACAGAAAAACGCCTGAGAGATTTGCAATACTTGATGAGATATATTCCCGTTCCGGTCATTTTGATATAGAGTCGCTCTATATTTTTATGAAGAATAAGAACTACAGGGTAAGCAGAGCTACACTTTACAATACCATTGAGTTATTGCTCGATTGTAACCTTGTTATAAAACACCAGTTCGGGAAAAACATTGCTCAGTTTGAAAGAGCATACCAATGCGGACAACATGACCATATAATTGATATTGAAACAGGTAAGGTAATAGAATTCTGCGATCCCAGAATTTATGAAATAATCACTACTGCAAGCGAGTTACATAACTTCACACCGATGTATCATTCATTATACATCTACGGTAATGTTGATAAAGAAAAGAAGGAGGAGGGAGGAAAGAAATAACCAATTAGGGATCACCTCTTCACAAACCCGAATAATTTTGTAACTTGTATTCTCCATTTAATAACTTACTTAATCTTATAATATGAACATTGACATACTCTTAGGACTCCAGTGGGGTGACGAGGGCAAGGGGAAATTAGTTGATGCACTGAGTCCGGTATATGATGTTATAGCACGGTTCCAGGGAGGTCCGAATGCTGGTCATTCACTCGAATTCAATAATATAAAACATGTACTGCACCTGATACCTTCAGGTATTTTTCATCCTGAAAAGCTCAATGTTATTGGAAACGGAGTAGTCATTGATCCTGCTGTTTTCAGGAAAGAGATTGATGAACTCAAACCGTATGCACCGGACCTGACAAAGAGACTTGTAATATCCACAAAGGCCAATCTGATTCTTCCTACACACAGGATACTGGATGCTGCCTATGAGCAGCAAAAAGGATCCACCAGGATTGGATCAACCCTCAAGGGAATAGGTCCTGCATATACTGACAAAACCGGTCGTTACGGATTAAGAGTCGGGGATATTCTGTCAAAAGATTTTAAAAATCTCTATCGGTCGCATGTTGAGAGGCACCTTTCCATCCTAAGGAACTATAGTTATGAATTCGATCTGAAAGAATTCGAAAAAGGCTGGTTTGAAGGTATCGATCTGCTTAAAGAATTCAAGATTTTAAACACTGAATATCTTATAAATGAATTAACTGGAAACGGGAAAAAAATCCTTGCAGAGGGTGCACAGGGAACTATGCTCGACATTGATTTCGGATCATATCCATTTGTTACATCATCAAATACCATAAGTGCCGGAGCATGTACCGGACTGGGAATCTCGCCAAAAAACATCGGCGAGGTATTTGGAATATTCAAGGCTTATTGCACCCGGGTTGGAAGCGGACCCTTTCCAACAGAACTTGAAAATGAAACAGGAAATAATCTCCGTAACTTAGGTCATGAATTCGGTGCTACAACAGGCAGACCCAGGCGATGCGGATGGCTCGACCTGCCCGCTTTAAGGTATTCAATTATGATTAACGGCACCACAAAGCTTTTTATGACAAAAGCCGATGTATTATCAGGTTTTAAAACGATCAGAATTTGTACAGCCTACAGAGTAAACGGGAATTTAGTTAACGAGGTCCCGTTTGGCAATGAATCATTAATTGAACCTGTCTACACTGACCTCACCGGCTGGGAGCAGGATATTTCAGCAATCAGGGAATTCAGCAAACTTCCGGATAAACTTAAAAGTTTCATTGAAGTTATTGAGAAATATTGTGGAATTCCGGTTACTCTTGTCTCGGTCGGACCTGACAGGGAAGAGACCATATTCAGATAACAGTAACGTGTACCTGCATATTACCAGTTCTATTTTTCGATATATAGCCAGGCGTCTAAAACAATATTCTCCTGGTAATCCTTCAGCTTATCAATAGCCTGCCTGAGATTATTAAATGCTTCGGCTGAAACAAGTTCAAACCTTCCTCCCTGCATTTGGAGAATCCTGACATTATGACCTTTACTCGTGTATTCTTCTGCAAGGGTCCTTGCATATTCAGGAGTGATAAAGCTTCCAACGATTATATGAAATTTATTTGCCAGCAGCTCCTCCTCTGCTCTTCTTATTGAATCCTGACGGGCAACCTCAATTGCCAGGAGTTCTTCCTGAGCTCTTCTTAATGAATCTGCCACCCTCAAACTGTCCTGCCTGGCAAGCAAAAGAGCAGTTGTGTTGTCTTTCTTCTTACCAAATAATCTTTTATTTTTTTGCAGGAAGGAGTAACAACGCTCAATATTAACAATACAATAATAAATGCAGATAAATGTCTCATAATAAATGAGTTAAATTGATTTGAATTAAACCTTAACCTTGTCTCCATTAATTGATAATAATCAAAGATACAAATAATTAACGACCAAAACAAATGATAATAATATAAGCAAAGGATATGAGGATCTCCTGAATTTTGTATATTCGGCAACATAAAAACCTATTCATAATCTAAATACTGATTAAATGAAATCCTTAATCCAATTTTTTGAAGAGAGTGTTGAAAAGTACTCCAGCAATGTTTATCTGTGGGAAAAACCAGTTGATAAATATGAAGGCACCACTTATTCCGATACTAAAAAACAGGTGTATGAGTTTGCTGCAGGACTAGTAAATCTTGGAATTAAGAAAGGAGACAGGCTCAGTCTTGTTTCAGAGGGTAGGAACAGCTGGGTTATCGGTGAACTGGGAACACTTTACTCCGGAGCTATAAATGTTCCACTTTCAGTAAAGCTTAATCCTGAGGAGATTAAATTCAGGATTAAACATTCAGGATCAAGGATGATTATGATATCCTCTAACCAGGCATCAAAACTTAGGGCAATAATCGGAGAATGTCCGTCAATTGAAAAGATCATTCATTTTGATACCCAGGAAGAATATGCGGGTAACGAAATTCACTTTAATGAAGTGAGAAAAATAGGACGTGAATGGCTCGATATACCCGGGAACCTGGAGATCTTTGAAAAACTTTCAAAAAGCATTATTCCATCTGATTTTGCAAATATCTGCTACACATCAGGAACCACAGCTGATCCAAAGGGGATAATACTTACACATGGAAATTATGTAACCAATGTATACCAGTCCTACAGTCTGATGGATATACCTTCATTCTATAAAACTCTTGTAATCCTGCCGTGGGATCACTCTTTCGGCCATACCTGCGGAATTTTTGCATTTATGGGCAAGGGTGCCAGCATTGCATCGGTAAAATCCGGAAGAACACCGATGGAAACCCTCAGAAACCTGCCTTTATGCCTCAAAGAGATAAAACCTAACCTGCTGATGAGTGTCCCTGCTATTGCAAAAAATTTCAGAAAGAACATTGAGAAAGGGATTAAGGAGAAAGGAAAGTTAATTGAGCTACTCTTTAACCATGCCCTTAAAATATCATACTCATATAACAAGGAGGGATGGAACAGGGGCAGAGGCCTGCAGAGGTTAAAAAAACCGCTTCTCAGACTTTATGACAGAATCCTTTTCAGTAAAATCAGAGAAGCTTATGGAGGAGAACTCGATTATTTCATCGGAGGTGGAGCATTACTCGACATAGAGCTGCAAAGATTCTTTTATGCCCTTGGAATACCAATGTACCAGGGATACGGATTGAGTGAAGCCTCCCCGGTAATTTCATCAAACTCAACCGGAAGACATAAGCTTGGTTCATCAGGCGTGCTTGTCAATAATATGGATCTGAAAATTTGTGATGATGATGGAAATGAGCTTCCCGTCGGCCATAAAGGCGAAATAGTAATTCGGGGAGGCAATGTGATGCATGGTTACTGGAAGAATGAAAATGCTACAAAAGAAGCGATAAGAGATGGCTGGCTTTATACTGGAGATATGGGTTATATGTCGGAAGATGGTTTCCTTTACGTACTTGGCAGATTCAAAAGCCTTCTTATAGCCGATGATGGTGAAAAGTTCAGTCCTGAAGGAATTGAAGAGGCCATATCCGAACAATCAAAATATATTGACCAGTGTATGCTATACAATAATCAGAAGCCTTATACCGTTGCATTGATCGTGCCAAACCAGCATGCCCTGAAACTGTATCTGGAAGAAAAAAACCTTACCGCCGATTCTGATGAAGGAAAGAAAGCTGTTATTAATCTGATTGATAATGAGGTTAATGAATACCGGATCAATGGAAAATATGGTAATATGTTCCCCCAGAGATGGCTGCCAGTGGCCATCGGGATCCTGGAACAGAGCTTTACTGAGGATAATGGTCTTATGAACTCAACCATGAAGATTGTAAGAGGCAAAATTATGGAAAAGTACCAGGATCTTATAGATTATTTATATACCCCTGATGCAAAAGTAGTTACCAACGAAAGGAATATTGAAGAGATTGAAAAGATGAAACTGGGTTAATATTATACAGTTCATTCAGTGTCAGAGTCCTCCTGCTTATATCGAATATTGAGAACAATTATTGTTTTTACAATAACCATTCCACTTGTAATAATAATTTCATGTACCGGACATAGAAAAAATACTGAATGGAAAATCGCTGAAAATCCTCTTCTGACGGAATGGGCATTGGAAATCGATCCTCTCCAACCATGGGCAGAATACCCCAGACCTGATGCAGCCAGGGAAGAATGGATCAATCTGAATGGTAAATGGGATTATGCACTGACAGAGTCAGATACAAAACCTGCCGGATGGAATGGAAAGATACTGGTCCCCTACCCGATCGAATCAGCCCTTTCAGGAGTTAAAAAAGAGAGTTACTGAAAATGAATATCTCTGGTACCGGAGAATGTTTAAGCTCCCCGCGACATGGAGGAAAAAGCAGATTCTGCTGAATTTTGAGGCAGCTGACTGGGAAACTACGATATGGATTGATGGCAAAGAGGCCGGGATTCACCGGGGAGGTTATGATCCGTTCTCTTTCAACATAACTGAATATCTCGACAAGAAGAAAAATCATGAGCTCCTGGTATGTATAAAGGATCCTTCCGATAAAGGAACTCAACCCAGAGGGAAACAGGTATCTGCACCGGAAGGAATCTGGTATACTCCCACCACAGGCATATGGCAGACTGTTTGGTTGGAACCCGTTAATGAATCTTATATTTCGTCATTCAGGACAATTTCAGACATTGAAAAAGGATCTGTTACATTCAAGGCAGCTGTTATTAATCCGGAAAATAATCAAATAAAAATTTCCATACTCAGGAATGATGATATAGTTGCTACAGCTACAGACAACTGTATTAATGACCTGACTTTAATAATACCTGATCCTGAGTTGTGGACATCTGATAATCCATTCCTCTATAATGTACTGATAGAGTTGCAGAACACGAATAAAACCATAGATAAAATTGAAAGCTTTGTCGGTTTGAGAAAAATCTCTTCCGGGAAGACCTTTGATGGATTCACAAGACTTCTGCTAAATGACCGGTTTATTTATCAGAATGGTCCACTCGATCAGGGATTCTGGCCTGACGGCATTTATACCCCCCCTTCGGAAAATGCTATGGTATTTGACCTTCAAATGAATAAAAAAATGGGTTCAACAT
>ADZX01000007.1_pt1 | contig 9422 bp, 16 predicted proteins | sample 349688 | NCBI WGS metagenome assembly ADZX01 (sample SAMN00713648, study PRJNA49615) | sediment metagenome | isolation source: Carrizo shallow lake | place: Spain: near Madrid | collected 2007-02-15 | depth 25 m m | reverse complement strand
GGTCAGCGCGTCCATCTTCTGCGCGCGCGACAGCTGGCGCGGCAGCGAATCGATGGCCAGCACGGTGACCTTGCGCTTCGCCAGCTGCTGCATCAGCTCGGGGTTCTGCGCCGGCCAGATGAAGCTGATCAAGGTAGTGCCTTCACGCAACAGCGCCACTTCGTCCACGCTGGGCGCGCGCACCTTGAAGACGATGTCCGAGGCCGTCCAGAGGTCGGCGGCCGTCGGCAGCACCTCGGCGCCGGCGGCGCGGTAGGTGTCGTCGGCGAAGTTGGCGGCGTCGCCCGCACCGCTTTGCACGGCCACCGTGAAGCCCAGCTTGACCAGCTTTTCCACCACGTCAGGCACGGTCGCGACACGCTTCTCGCCGGGGGCAGTCTCCTTCGGAACTCCAATGCGCATGGGTTTTCTCCTCGCGAAGGTCTTGTTTGTCAAAAACGCGCGAAGCTAACACAAGACTTGCCGGCGCCCACTTGCCCGGGGTCAGCGCCGGCTACCATCGCGGCCCGATGTCCACCGAACGATTCCGCCCTTCCGTCACCGTGGCTGCCATCGTCGAGCGCGATGGCCGCTATCTGCTGGTCGAGGAGCACACCCCGGAAGGCCTGCGCCTGAACAACCCTGCCGGCCACCTGGAGCCGGGCGAATCGCCACTGCAGGGCGTGGTGCGCGAGGCCCTGGAGGAAACCGCCCGCCACTTCGCACCCGAGGCGCTGGTCGGCGTGTACCTGGCGCGCCTGCGCCGGGAGTCGACGGGCGAGGACGTGACCTACCTGCGCTTTGCCTTCTGCGGCAGCGTGGGCGAGCCTCGACCAGGCTGCGCGCTGGACCACGGCATCGTGCGCACGATATGGCTGACCCCGCAGGAGATCGAAGCCAGCCGCGATCGCCACCGCAGCCCGCTGGTGTGGCAATGCGTGGCCGACCATGCGGCCGGCCGGCGCCACCCGCTGCAACTGCTCAGCACCGACCCCAGCGTCTATGCCGGCGGGTCAGCTGGCTGAGGCTGCGGGCTGCCGCGCCGCGAACCCACCCAGCGCAGCAGCGCCTGGTGCAGGCGCTGGGCATCGATGGGCTTGGTCAGGAAGTCGTTCATGCCGGCGGCCAGTGCCTGGTCGCGCTCGCTGACCAGCGCAGCCGCGGTCAGGGCAATGATCGGCAGCTGCTCGGCGCTGTAGTCGCGGCGCAACACGCGCGTGGCCTCGTGGCCGCTCATCACCGGCATCTGCACGTCCATGAGCACCGCGTCGAACAGCACACCGCTCTGGGCACGGCGCTGCACCGCCTGCACCGCCTGCTGGCCGTCGGCGGCCTGCTCGGTGCGCACGCCCCATTGCTCGAGCATCGCCCCGGCAATGAGCATGTTGACCGGGTTGTCCTCGACCATCAGGACCGACGCACCTTGCAGCGAGCCCTGCAGCGGTGCCTCGCCGGCCGCCTCGGGCGCAGGCTCAAGCGTGGCCGGCAGCGGCAGCTCGGCCCAGAAACAGCTGCCTTCGCCCAGGCGGCTGCGCACGCCGACCGCACCGCCCATCAGCGTGGCCAGCTCGCGGCAGATCGACAGCCCGAGGCCGGTGCCACCGAAGCGCCGGGTGGTCGATTCGTCGGCCTGGGTGAAGGGCCGGAACAGCCGCGCCTGCGTCGGCTCGTCGATGCCCGCGCCGGTGTCGTGCACCTCGAAGCGCACGCGTTCGTGTCGAGCCGCCGCGCCTGCAGCCGTACTTCACCCTGTGTGGTGAACTTCAGCGCGTTGGCCAGGTAATTGCTAAGGATCTGCCGGATGCGCAGCGGATCGCCCTGCACCCAGCCCTCGATGCCCTCGCCCAGGTCCAGGCGCAGGGCGATCGGACGCTGGTCGGCCAGCGCCGCATAACCACGCTGGATGCCGCGCAGCAGCTCGCCCAGGTCGAAGGGCAGGCTCTCCAGCTCGACCTTGCCAGCCTCGATCTTGGACACGTCGAGGATGTTGGCGATGATGTCCGACAGCGCCCGCGCCGCGTCGCTCATCTGCGCCAGGTATTGGCCGCGACGGTCTTCGGCCGTTTCCGGATCTGATTTCAACATCTTGTACAAGAAAATATTGTCATTATCAGTTCCAATAAATTGTGTTAATGAATCAATATCACCAAAATTTGTATAAGGAAGAATATTCGAACCTTTAACAAAAACTACTTCTTTTTTTTTATTTTTAGCAAAAACAATGTACCCATTCATTTTATCTCCTTTTTTATAATTTAAATTATTATAAACATATTTATAAAATATGCAACAAAACAAAAAAGCCTATTTGGCAATTTTTAAATCTATAACTTGTAATTTTCCTTCTTCGGAAATATCTTTCTGTTTTAAAGTTAATTTATCTTCTAATATTAAATCCACCCCAGCCTCAGATTTAAATTCTTCTAAATCTTCTTTTGTGCCACAAACAGGTATTATTATTTTAGGACCAAATTGTTTTACAAATTTTCAAGCATCTTTAGGGGAAAATGTATCTCCTCCACCAATTGGTAAAATAAATACATCAGATTTTGAAAATTCTTCAAAAGCATCATTAGAAAATTGATCCCCTGATGTTATTGGACCAAAAATACCAACATTAATTCCATCCAACAACATTGTGTAAGAAGTTACAACTCTATCTTCACCGTCAAATTTTGAAACAAAACCAAATGCTTTTATAAATACATCAGCAATTTCATATTCTCCCGGACCTTTAATTATAAAAGGTTCTCGGTCACCAAAGGACATAAAATCAAAACCATTAAAGTCTTTATGAAACACATTTGAAAGAACCACATCAGAACCAAATTTTGTTGTTTTTAATTTTGAATCTTTTGAAATTGGATTTAAACCAATGATTTTATCAGCAAAAACAAATTTCAAAAAATAATCTCCATGTCTAGTTATTATCATAATAATTAATTATAACATTTTATTCAAAAAATGGAAAAAAAAAATAAATTTGTTATAATCTTACTATTTATCCGCTCGTAGCTCAGTTGGTGGGGAGAACCAGTCGGGTTAAGGAGACTTGTTCTGGACTCTTAAATTAAGAGTCTGGTCTGTAAGTAAAATGCAGGATAAATAAGTTTTACAAAATAATTAAATATCCGCTCGTAGCTCAGTTGGTAGAGCACCAGACTCTTAATCTGATGGTCGAAGGTTCAAGCCCTTCCGGGCGGACAATATTTATTAAATACTTTTCAAAAAATATTTATTTAAAAAATTACAAAAAATTCAAAACTTTTTCTAAAAGATTTTTATCGCTTGATAAAAATCTTTCTTTTTTTATACTTTTTGGTAAAGAATTATAAAATTTATTTAAATAAGTCATCTGTCTTTTAGCATATTTTTGTTCTTCTTTTATTCCCAGTGTTATAAATTTATTCTGAGAAATATTTCCTTCCCAAAAATTAAAAATATTTTTGTAAGCCAAACCTAGTTGATTAAATTTTTCTGCTGGAATTTTGCTTTGCAAAATTCCAGCTTCCTCCAACAAACCATCTACCCTTTCTAAAAAATTTTTTTCTATTTTTTTATTTATCATTTCCTTTTCGTCTTCTAAAAAAATTTCTCTAAAATCATATTTTTTATTAACAACTTTTTTTATCTCTGGAACAAAACCATTTTCTCTGATAATTTCCACCGCCCTTATCAATCTAAATTTATTATCTTTATCTATTCTTTCTGCTGTTTTTACATCTTTCTCCAAAATTTCTGCAAATAACTCTTCTTTGGTTTTCATTTCTAACTCCTTTCTTAATTCTTCGTCTGGTTCCACAGTGGGTAAAAAATCTTTATACAAAATAACTTCAAAAAAGAAAGATGAACCACCAACTAAAATTGGTATTTTTTTTCTTTTTAAAATATCATCAATTATTTTAAAAACTTTTTCCTTAAAATCAACTATATTAAATTCATCTCCTTTAAACAAACTTAATTCTTCAACAAAATAATGAAGTATATTTTGTCTATCTTCTTTTTTTATAACACCAGAAAAAATAGGAATTTCTTTAAAAATTTGACGAGAATCAACGGAAATAATTTCTCCGTTAATTTCTTTTGCTAAACCAACCGCCAACGATGACTTACCACTTGCCGTTGGTCCATTTATTAAAATAACTTTCTTTTTACTACTAAAAAACATAATCAAATTATACCATGATATTTTTTTGATTTTATAAAAAAAAGTAGTTTAAAACTCAAAAAAAACAAAAATTTGCAAAAAATAATGAAGTACTCTATTATATAAGAATGAAATTAGTTATAGTAGAATCTCCAGCAAAAGCAAAAACAATAGAAAAATATTTAGGGGGAAACTATAAAGTTCTGTCTTCCGTAGGACATATTCGTGATATTCCTAAGTCAGATACAAAAAAAACACCTGCTATTGATATTGAAAATGGCTTTATCCCTAATTATGAAATTCTTCATAATAAAATTATAATTATTAAACAATTAAAAGAAGCTGCCAGTGAAGCGGAGGAAGTTATTTTAGCATCTGATAATGATAGAGAAGGGGAAGCTATCGCATGACATGTAAAAGAAACCTTAAAACTTCAAGAAGGAAAATATTCTAGAATTACCTTCAATGAAATTACTAAAGATGCTGTGGTGGAAGCTCTAAAAAACAAAAGATCTATAGATATGGATTTAAAAACCGCCCAAGAAGCTAGAAGAGTTTTAGATAGACTTTTTGGTTATGGATTATCTGGTTTAATTTGAAAAAAATTATGATACGGATTATCTGCTGGAAGAGTTCAATCCCCTGCTTTGAGAATATTAGTCGAAAGAGAAAGGGAAATACAAAAATTTAAAGCAGAAACCTATTGAAAAATAACAGCAGAAACAAAAAATAAAACTGGAAAATTAATAAATTTAAAATACCCTGGTGATATTTTTGATAAAAAAGAAGTTGAAAAAGTCCAAAAAATTAGTGAAGAAAATAAAGATTTTAATATTTTAGATATTACAGAAACAGAAGTAGAAAAAAAACCAAACGCTCCTTTTACAACTTCTACTTTACAACAAACTGCTAATAATTATCTTGGATTTACTCCATCGCGAACAATGTCTGCAGCTCAAAAATTATATGAAGCTGGTTATATAACATATATGAGAACTGATGCACCAACGCTTTCTCAACAGTCATTGGCAATGATTAGCACTTTTATAAAAAATGAATTTGGAAATAATTATTTAGAAAATAGAATTTTTCAATCTAAATCAAAAAATGCCCAAGAAGCCCACGAAGCCATAAGACCAACAGATGTCACAAAAATATCAGCTGGAAAAAATGATGATGAACAAAGACTTTATTCTTTAATTTGAAAAAGAACTGTCTCATCTCAGATGAAATCAGCAAAAACTATACGAACAAAAATTTCTGCTTCGAATTCTGAAAAAATAAAAGATTTTTCACTAATTGGTAATCAATTAAAATTTGATGGTTGATATAAAGTTTTTCCAGAAGCTCGTGGAGAAGACCAAATTCTGCCACAATTAAAAAAAGGTGAAATTCTAAATTTACTTCAATTAAATGTAGAAGAAAAAGAAACATCTCCTCCCAACAGATATTCTGAAGCTGGGTTAGTTAAAGAAATGGAAAGCCGAGGAATTGGAAGACCTTCCACCTATGCGGCAACCATTAGAACATTGAAAGATAGAAATTATGTTGATACACAAAATAGAACTTTAATTCCCACTGATATAGGAATGACTGTTTCAACATTTTTAGAAAAAAATTTTGATAATTATATTTCTGATTCTTTTACGTCTCATATGGAAACTGAATTGGATTTGCTTGCCGAAGGAAAAGAAGATTATACAAAACTCTTATCAGAATTTTATAGAAAATTTACCGCCGCCGTAGATTCAAAAAAAGATGTAGAAAAAATAACAAACATTGGAGAAGTAAAAGGATTTACTTGCCCAAAATGTGGTGGAGAAATGGTTTGAAAACTTTCTAAAAACGGTAGATTTATGTCCTGTGCTAAATTCCCTGAATGTAACGGAGCAAGAACTGATGAAGGAAAAGAATTGACTGGACCAAGAGAAATTGGAAAAGAATGCCCAAAATGTGGGGCTCACAGTGAAAAAGGATTAGAAAAAATAGAAAAAGAAAAAGCCCGAAAAGAAAAATGAGAAATTAAAAAAGCCAAAGCTGAAAAAACTGGAAAAGAAATTGACCCCTTTGAAGAAAAAGATTTAAAATTAGGTGTTTTAGTGGAACGCGATGGAAAATTTGGAAAATTTATTGCTTGCTCAAATTACCCAACTTGTAAATATATTGAAGAATCTGAAGAGCAAAAAAAAGAAAATTCTACTGGTATCAAATGTACTGAATGTAAAGATGGAGTAATGGTAAAACGAATGGGAAGATTTGGAGAATTTTATTCCTGTTCAAACTATCCTGATTGTAAAAATGCCATAAAAACAAAACCAACGGGAAATCATTGTCTCATTTGTGGGAAACTTATGATGGAAGGAACAAAAACTATACCTGAAAGATGTTCTGAAAAAACTTGCCCTATGCATAGACCTGATAAATTATCCCCTGAAGAACAAAAAAAATATAATGTACAACTAAAAAAATAATGATGCGAATACATCATTTTTTTATTAAAATAAATATTGACTTAACAAATATTTAATGATATATTATTATTAGATTTTTAAAAAAAGGAAAAAAATGAAAATATATGAAAAAAAATATTTCGAACAAAAAACCACCACAGAACAAAAAAAATTACTATGTGTAACCACATATGAAGAAGGGGAAAAAAATGGTAAAGAAAAATGGTTTTTTAAAAATGGTTCACTTTCAAAAGAAATAATTTATAAAAAAGGTGTAAAAGAAGGAATAGAAAAACATTATTACAAAAATAAAAAAATACGATGTAAAATCTATTACGAAAATGGTAGAATGTGTTATATAAAACATTATAATGATAATGAAAAAAATAATAAAAATAATAAAAAATAATAATTATATTATTAATTGCATTATTTATTTATTTTTTATATATATTTATAAAAAAATGTAAGGAGGTATTTTCCTCCTTTTTTTTTGTTATTTTTTTAAAATAAAATGTTATACTATATTTATATGTCACAAATAATAATCGGTTCAATACGAACAAATGCAAAAGGAAATGGTTTTTTTTGAAAAAGAAGATGGAACTTTTGTAAATATAAACTCAGAAAATTTAAACAAAGCTTTAGATAGAGATGAAGTGGAAATTTCTATAACTGGGGAAAATAAATGAAAGGAAGAAGAAGGAATAGTTTTAAAAATTATAAAAAGAAACAAAAATAATTTTGTTGGTAGAATTGATGTGATAGAAAAATCATTAAAACCTGTTAAAGGAGATAAAGGTGCAACAAAAATAAAAGAAGAAGTTTTTATAGCAGATAACCCAAGATTTTACCCTGAAGTGGAAATAATGAATAAAGATAATTTCAAAGATTTAGTTGGAAAAAAAGTTATTATAAAAATAGATACTTGAGAAAAAGATTCTAAAAAACCTAAAGTTATTATTGAAAAAGTTTTGGGAAAAATTGGAGAAAATGAAACAGAAATGTTAGCGGCAGTTTATGACAGAGGTTTTGTAACTGGATTTTCTAAAGAAGTTGAAGATGCAGCAGCAAAACTAAAACAAAAATCTAGAGAAATGATTGCTGAACAAAAAAAGATTAGAAAGGATTTAACTTATCTTGATGTCTTTACTATTGACCCAGCCGATGCTAAGGATTTTGATGATGCTCTTTCTTTAAGGATTTTAGAAAATGGAAACTATGAAGTTGGAATTCACATTGCTGATCCGTCATTTTTTGTAGAACCGGGAAGTATTATAGATAAAGAAGCAAGTGAAAGAGCCACTTCTATTTATTTGGTGGATAGAACAATCCCCATGTTGCCAGAAGTTTTATCAAATGACCTATGTTCCCTAAACCCCAATGAAGAAAAATTAGTATTTTCATCCATTTTTGAAATGGATAAAGAAGGAAATGTTATTTCAGAATGATTTGGCGATGCAATTATTATTTCTAAAAAAAGATATAACTATCTTGATGCACAAAAAACTTTAGATGATGGTTATGGTGATTTATATGAAGAATTAAAACATCTTTCCTTACTAGCAGATAAATTGGAAGAAAAAAGAAAAAAATCTGGATCCATAGAATTTAATTCCGTTGAAGTAAAATTTAAATTAGACCAAAATAAATTCCCTATAGAAGTTTATGTAAAACCCCATGTAAGAACAATGGAAATTATTGAGGAATTTATGCTATTGGATAATAAAAGAGTTTCTATGCGTGTTTCTTTAGACACCCAAGGTAAAAAAACAAAAAATCCTTTTATTTATAGAATTCATGAAACACCAAAGGTGGAAAAAATAAAAGAGGCTATAGATTTTCTTGCAAAATTGGGACACAATGTTGATTTAAATGGCGACGGTTCAATGTCATCAGCAGAAATCAATAAAGCCAATAGAGAATTTAAAGGAACCGATGAAGAAGGGATTGTTTCCATTACTCTTTTAAGAGCTATGGAAAAAGCTAAATATTCCACAGAAGCAAAAGGTCATTTTGGTTTGGCTTTTGATTATTATACTCACTTTACTTCACCTATAAGGAGATATCCAGATTTTGTGGCTCACAGACTTTTACGAAGATATTTAAAGGGTGAAATAGTGCCAGAAAAAGAATTAAAAAAAATTGCTGAAGATGCTAAACACTCCTCGGAACAGGAAGTTAAAGCAGTTGATGCCGAAAGAGCAAGTATCGCTTTTAAATATGCAGAGTATTATTCTAAACGAATTGGAGAGAAATTCAATGGAATTATAACTGGTATTAAAAAATTTGGGATTTTTGTTGAGCATAGTGAAACAAAGGCACAAGGCTTAATACCCACACGAGACATAGGAGATGATTTGTTCCAATATAATGAAAAAGATTTAACTTTGACTGGTGAAAGAACAGGACACCAATTTAGATTAGGACAAAAAATTACAGCAGAAGTTGCAAAAGTTGATTTAAATTTAAAAGCCATAGATTTAAAATACACTGGAAAAATTGAAAACAAAAAAATCAAAAAAAGAATTTAAATAAAAAAACTCAAAAATAATTGAGTTTTTTAAATAATTAAATAGACACTTGACTTTTATATTAATTATGTTTTACTTTATATAAAAATAAAAAAGGTTTCTTTATTTTTGAAGTAAATACAATATTTAAAAATAAAGATAAAAAATAAATTTTAAATTATCAAAGGAAATAGAGATGGATAAAGAACAAATGAAAAAAGACTTTTTGAATTTAACTATAGATAAACAAAAATATCTTTTAAATAATTTTTCAGACAAATTTGATTATGAAACTCTCATTGAATTTCAAAAGTCTATTAATTCTAATGTAAG
>ADZX01000527.1_pt1 | contig 9724 bp, 11 predicted proteins | sample 349688 | NCBI WGS metagenome assembly ADZX01 (sample SAMN00713648, study PRJNA49615) | sediment metagenome | isolation source: Carrizo shallow lake | place: Spain: near Madrid | collected 2007-02-15 | depth 25 m m | reverse complement strand
GCACCGTTAACAATATTATCCCTGTAATACACATTGTTTTTATCTTTAGAGTATCCCTTCCAGTCATACTCGTTTGTAAAAGAAACCAGTTCAAAAGTACAACCGTCTGATTCAGGAATAATTGTCAGTTTATCTTTATCCAGATAATACACATTTATGTAATCTCTAAAATAGGGACCGATTATTTCAAAAGAAGAGGGGTCAGCAATATCACCGGCCTCTCCTTTGTAATATACATTATTTTTATCCCTAGCCAATTGGTAATAATTTAATACCTCAAATGTTTGCGGATTTGCCCCGGGAATATTTGATAAACTTTCCACCCCGGTACTTGAGTAGTTATTATAGTACACACCGTTTTTGTCTTTAAAATAATTTTCATGGTTTTTTTGATTTTGAATAATTTCAAAAGTTTTTAAGTCATACCCTCGGATACTAGTAACATTGGGAATATTATATGGATTGAATAAATGAATCCCGTATGAATCTTTAAGATAATGAATAGACAACACTTTAACTGAATTAATATCAACCCCCTCTACTGTAACCATATTCATGCCGGTGTCATAGTATAAACCCGAGTTATCCTGATAAAAGTTGTAATTGAGATAGTTAATTGTTAAAGGATCTACACTATCTATTATTAAATACGTGTTATCGGCTGAACTGCCGGGGTCAAAATTCCTTTTGTATATATTTATGCGATCAGTAATAACAAATTCCGACAGTCTTTCGCAATTATCCAAATTCAATCCTTTTAATCCTAATTTTTCAAGTGATCCGGAAAAGACACATTTTTTATCTTCCGGGGTTGTTGTAGTACTGGAAATCTCATGGCGGTCCCATCTTTTGCAAAATCTTGAATCATTAAATATTACTGCCGATTTATCCTTATAGTAATAGATAGCCAGTTGTAATGCTAATGCAAAAAAGGTGTAAGAAAGTAGAATGATTGTGATGAAAACCAAAAATTTATTTTTTCTGTTATTTTCCATTCTTTATTAGAGCCGGGCAATTTTTTTGTCTCAATATTATTATATCTCTTCCTGTTTTAGATAAAAATTTAATTCACCAGTCTTAAAATTCCCGCGATTTCAGGCTGAAAGATAATCACAACTGCTACTAAATATACGCACACCAGTGGCAGTACTATAAAAGTTTCGACCCATTTACCTGTAGTAATCCTTAAAAACTCAATCGGCGGTATTCCGATATTTAAATCAATAGGAAAAAACAACGGCAGGCCTTCTTTTGTAAAACTGTCCGCCAGCAGATGAGAAGCATATCCGATCATTATGCTCCAAAGAACTAAATTTGAATCTACAAAAGCCGGGTTAAAAATTTGTGGAAGGAGCCACTGCAAAAACATATAAACCAAAAAAGCCCCCAGAAGTGAATGTGTTATAGTCCTGTGTTTGTAAAAAATTCGCCTGAAAATTTTACCTAAAAAGTTTCCTGCCGGGAGCAAATCCCAGATACGATTTCCTGCCTGATCCATATCGGGTATTAAAGCTCCGATGATGTTTCCGATAATACAGGCGAACAATGTTAAAACATTTAGTTCCTGTGGTGGAGATAATACTGCAACGGTAACTAATGAAGAAAATGCAACTATATCATGTGTTCGGGCAACCATATATAAATTGTACTATACATAGTCGTTGACTTAGTGAATTTTGTTAAACTTGTTATTCGTTTTTGTTTTTATCCGCATCGAATTTGCAGGTATCTACACCCAGCAATGTGTACAGCATGCATGATTTTGTAAAAGCGGTAAAAAACATAAGCCCCGCCGCTATTCCAAATACCATTCTCATAGTTCCATAAGAAAAGAACAATGCAAGAACTGCGAACAGTACACCAAGTCCTGCTCTTATTAACTGATCGGTTTTTCCTACGTTTTTTTTCATAAAAATACTTATAAATTAGTACTGTTTTGATTATATACTCAATTTACTGCTCTTTGTAAGTGCCGGGCTGTCAGATAAATAATTCATTATTAAATAATTTGCAGTTAGTTATATAATTTCAGTATGGGTGTACTTGAAAAAATGGAAGAAGGCCGCGACAAGGTCGATAGAGCTACCTCGTTAATTGACTGGCTTAAGTCATTTATCGAATGGCTAAAAGGCTTTTTTTCTAAGTAGCAGTAAGACTTTATAATAGGTAAGTCACTTGAGTATTAATGTGTGGCGGTACTTTGGTTTATCTGTTAGATTGAAATATTTTCACGTTTATAAATCATTGTGAGTCCGGTTATTCTAAAAGAAACCTAGCCGGTATAAAACATTTAGTAATATAATAAATAAAACCGGTCCGACAAACATTACAAGTATCATTAATAAAAATCCCTTTTTGTCACCCGGATTTGATTTTTTATGTAGCTTCTGACTTGGGTCGTTTAAATAACTTTTTAAATTATCAATATTAAACTTATTTGCTCCCCAGTCCGAAATCTGTCCCCCTCTGGATTTTGAAGTGATTCCAATTTTTACATTATTTTCAACTTGAGTTAATGTGATTGTAATTTGCTGATAACCGCTGACGGAAAGCCCCCCGCTCTGATATTCGAGAATTAAAATGTTTTGATCGCGCTCGTTTCGGCTAAGCTGCCAATTATATACCTGCCCGAATTTATTTATTAAAGATTCTAATTTATTAATATTTGTTTCCCTGATTTCGAATTCCTGAAAATTAGCGGCTCCCACACCCAGATTATCAAGTGTATTTAATACCGGATTTGTTTCATAGTACTTCATTCCAAAATTATATCAGCTATAGAATAGATTAATGCAAATACTTTTAAACCTATAAAAATATTAGTACAATCAGGGTGGCACCTTTGACAATATAATAAAATCTTTGGAAGGAAGGGAGAATGTGACACGATTAGATAACCCGAAGTTTGTATTCATTGTATTTATGGTAACTGTTTTAGTAATCGGGTCTCTGATTGTTTATTCGGTATTTAGTACCGGACCGATCATGATACCGCTTACCTATAAGTTACCCGGATTTGTCGTGGACACTCTGCCAAAAGAACTTAAGTCCGTAAGCGCGGTAATAATTCCCGCGGAGGAACTCACACTGGAAGTAAACGAATTTCCGATGATTACCACCAAGACAACACCGGAAATTGTGAGAGACTCGATGGTTTTGATTTACAGGACTTTGGCAGAGGGGATCGGCAACCGGTCAATTAAGCAGATCATTGTCTATGTAATTGAATATCCTTGGGGGGCAACTGTTTTACTGATCATGCGAGCGTTGAGATATGTTCCATTTGGCTTGGAAATTAACCTGAACATTCACTGAAAGAGAGGCTGACATGAAAAAGGATTTTCTTCGCAGGATGCTGATTTTGATTTTGTTGCTAGTCTTCGTTCTGCCGGTAACTGTATCCGCCACCCCGGACAACCCGGACGTTTCCGGTGATCATGAGGTGAAAGTTACTGCTTCCGGTGGTCCCGCTCCGGTAGCCGAGAATGTCGTGACAGTGGACATAACCTATGACTCTAAGACAGGCAAGTATTCGTTTATGGGTTTGCCGATGGAGGCATTGCTTTCTCTGGGTTTGCTTCCGCTGGATACTGCATATCTTCCTGTTCCGTCGGGTCTTAACCAGGTTGGTTTGGTGGTGGACAGCACAGCTATCCGTACCAGTATAAATGGGGAGCCGCTTACTACCCAGGGTTGGGATGCCGACAGGCGTTCGACAGTTTTAGGTCTTATGCTTCAGGCATCAGGTGAGTACGGATGGTATGCCGGCATTGATTTCACACCTGACCAGGCAGCACGTGTCGGCCATTGGCTCAGCTCATCGTCTGTGGCAGTCAACCTGCGGTTCACGGACAAGCTCAGTGAGCGGACAGTTTTATACCTTCGGGATCCGATCCAGGTGGATATTAAGAATGATTGGATGTATGTTGAGCAGTTTCCCATTCCTGTCCTGCTTCAGCCAAGTGTTGCCGATACCCTTAAAAACGTGGGCGTTCGTAACGCTGTCTTGTGCCTTGATAACGGGACGGTAACCGGCCAGGTTGCGGGAATGCCTGTTCCTGATATGACCTTTCATCCGGAAGGTCTTGCAGAGCTGAACAAAGTGATGGAGTTGGGAATCTACCCCGGATTTATCACGCAGACTTTGGGTGTCACAGCAGGTTTTGATATCAGTTTGGATGGTGCACAACACTCAAGCGTCAAATGCGGCCAGTAAGTTGTTAGGATTCTTTGGTCAGGGTGCCAAAGGATGAGAAATGGAGAGAAGTCGCCTTTAATAGGGTTCGAAAAGTTTTATCTTTCGAGCCCTTTTCTTTTATATATATTTTTAAAATCAAACTATTTGCTAGACCATGATCCAAATTTTGTGATTATTCTGATAATATATAGGTAATATAAATTTTTAAGGAATTTTTTATGAATAATTTAAGTAATCCGGAAATAGATCATGAAAAAATCAATGCTTTTGAATCCGCAGAAAAGTTTTTAACTGATGCAGGAATTATAAATGAAGGGTCTTTAGAACAAAAGGGTGTTACCTCAGGCGACTATCTGGACAAAGCAGTAACAGTAGTTGACTCTTCTGGCGGGAACTATATTTATGCTGAAGTAAAGACTCAAAAAAGCGGGTATGATTGGGAAACAGCCAATTATTTGGTAGACCTGTCAAAATCTAGATACATGCACTTAGGTGGTAGGGATACTTTTGATCAAGATTATGGGGTTTATTTTAGTTCCGAGAAAGGTGGTTTTTACGTTCTACAACCTTTTAAAGAAGGCGACCCTGTTGATAAACCTTATGATATAGAGACTTCTGTTGAGGATGTTATCTCTGCCGGCAATTGGTTAAGTGTAGAAAGCTAAAAATACATAAGAAGTAAAATTCTGCTTGTTTTCTAAATAAAACCATAAAGAAATATATTTACAGTTTATATAATTGTCCCGTTAGCTGTATTTACAATATGTGTAGTTTTATCAAATTAGGATATTGCTGACAGCCAGATTCTTCTTATAAAAAAATTGCATCCCAATAAGATTTGTCAGATAATAAATACCCACACAATAATATGTGAATTATGAATTAGAGGAGAGGTAAATTATGGGTATATTAAAAGCACCCGGCTGGCTTGTAAAAGCATTAAACGTAGAGTGTCCGTTTTGCCACGATTTAATGATTTTTTGGGAGCATACAACTAACACTTACTCATTAAGAGATAACATGACAATTTATTTTCACAAAAGATGCGGAAACAGGCTGCCCGAAAGTATGGCACATTATAGTACAGTCTCTGTTATTGTGTGTAAATCGCCACGGTGTGACTGGTGTAAGCTCCAGTATTCTGTAGAATGGCACAGGACCGGTAAAAAGTATGCCCGGGAAAACTCCAGATTTATAACAATTGCAGGAGAACAGTTTTGCCCAAGACATGTTAAGGAGAGAAGTTGACGCCCCGTTGAAAAATATAACCTTTAACGGGGTTTCCTGTTGAAATAATTAATTTAAGTTTATTACTTTTAAGATGCGTTCTCTGGTTGATGATACTACCGTACTTAAAAAATCTTCAGCTTTAGGTTTTAATTTATTATAAAACACTTCCAATAATTGAGCTGTTTTGTCAATATCAACAGGATCTTTTTCTTTTACGTCCTGTGCCAGAATGCGCCAAAATAACCCCGGACCACCTTCGTGAATTTGCTCAAAAGTTAAGACGGGATTTTTTGTATAAAAAACGGTTTCAGGCAGAATTGCTCCGAATGCCAGCAATTCGTGATTTTTTTGGGGAAAGGCTTTTACCGCTACATAAACATGCCCAAGTAATTTCATACCATACTTTCTTATTATTACAAATCTGTATAACTTATTAAATCAAACTTTTCCTTGTAGGTCTTTAAAACTTCCGGTTTTCTTAACAGTAGGTTCAGGTACTCTCCGCGCTGCCATGAAACTGAACTCATTTTCAGCAATTCTTTATCTACAAATCCTGCTAAAATGACAATTTCAGTGACCTCTTCATTCTTTTCTATCAGTGAAATCAATTTTTCCGAGTCTTCATCCAGCGCGTAGCCGTTTTTACCTTTCCAATCCTTAGTTGCGACGAAAACTTTTTTGGTAAATTTAATACCGATATCTTCAACATATGATTGTGCAGCGTAATTACTAAACCATTGCCAGGCCGGGGTTCTGATTGGTAGCTTTTCTTTTACCGCCAGATCCACAAGCGGAACAAGTATCTTAGGATCTCCGTGCTCTGATTTTTGAGTAGTCAGAGCTGATGGCTTTCTACCAACATTTTTTAAAAACCAGTCATATTGAACTTCAATTTCTTGTGCAACTTCTTTCTCGTCGTAAATATCAAGTATGGAAAAATCCCAGTTTTGGGTATCTGCTTTTAAAAAATTTCCGCTGCCGTCTGTTAAAGTTTTATAGCTTTTTCCCACCGGAGAAAAATCAGTAAAGGTTATACACAGGTCAAATGAAAGATCACTTCTTTCTTTAGCTATTTGTGCCCCCTCTGCGCTGGCAAGTCCGTTTGGCATTAAAGAATACTCGGTAGCTATATTTTCGGGCTGGTTCATAGCAAAAACTATCCCCTCATTTATGGTTTTGGTCTTTCCGAAGTCGTGCAGAGTTATTATTAGTTTTTTCTTATTTTTGTGTATACTCATAATTGTTTGTAACTGCAGATCGTTGCCAACATGCTCCAGTTCAGCCGCCGCGCCGATACAACCATGGAGTTCACCTCGCTTGCTCAAATTCTCGATCAGGCATTGGGGCTTGCGGCGAGCGACTACGACCTCAAGAAGAAGTACGACTTCAGGAGCATCGACATCATCAAAGACTATCAGGACATACCCCAAATCCCCATAGTCTCTATGGAGATAGAGCAGGTCATATTGAACCTCCTCAAGAACGCGGCCCAGGCTATGACCGCAACCCCCCCGGACCGGAAGCCCAGGATCACTTTAAGGCTCCGCCGCGAGGACAGGTATGCCGTGTTCGAAGTGGAGGACAACGGACCCGGCATGGCGGAGGATATCCGCCGAAGGGTATTTGAACCGTTCTTCACCACCAAGGAGCCCGGTGTGGGTACAGGCCTCGGCCTTTCCGTCTCCTACATGATCGTCACCCAGGACCACAAGGGGCTCATGGAGGTGCAATCGACACAGGGTAAGGGGACAGTCTTCAAGGTGATGCTGCCGATAGGAGGAAAGCAAACATGAGCCAGCCGGTAAAAATATTGATTGTGGACGATGAAGAATTGATCCGCCTGAACCTGCGGATGCTGTTGGAGGATCTCGGCTATTGTGTCGTCGAGGCCGCCGACGGAAGGGAGGGTCTCGATGCCTTTGACCGGGAAGGGCCCGACCTGATCCTGGCCGATCTGAGGATGCCCGTGATGGATGGGCTTTCGATGATTGCCGCACTTCGGGAGAAGAGCACGGAAACACCCGTTATCGTGGTCTCCGGCACCGGTAACGTGCGGAACGCCGTCGATTCGCTTCGCCTCGGCGCATGGGACTACGTCACCAAGCCGGTCGAGGATGCAAAAGGGTTTGAGATCGTCATCGAACGGACACTTGAGAAAGCCCGGCTTCTGAAGGAGAATCGGCTCTACCGTGAGCATTTGGAGGAACTGGTGCGCGAGCGGACGGAGGAGCTCCGCAAGGCCCATGATGAACTGGAACTCCGGCATCAGGAAGTCAGCCGACTGAAAGACATGCTGGCCGACGACAACCGCTATCTCTTTAGCGAGCTGCGGTCAGCTTCAGGCGACGAGATCATCGGTTCGGATTTTGGTCTGAAAACGGTGATAGAAATGGTCCGGCAGGTGGCGTCCCTCAACAGCCCTGTGCTGTTGGTAGGAGAGACGGGCACAGGAAAAGAGGTCATCGCCAATGCGATTCACTATTCTTCGCGCCGCAAGGACGGACCGTTTATCAAGGTGAATTGCGGCGCAATCCCCGATTCTCTCCTCGACAGCGAACTCTTCGGTCACGAGAAGGGAGCTTTCACCGGGGCTACCAGTCAAAAAAGGGGGCGATTCGAACGGGCCGACAAAGGCACAATCTTCCTGGACGAGATTGGAGAGCTTCCAGCCCAGGCCCAGGTGCGGCTGCTCCGGGTTTTACAGGAAAAAGAGATCGAACGAGTGGGAGGAACGAGTTCCATGCGGGTGGACATCCGTGTCATATCGGCCACAAACAGGAACCTCCAGGAGATGGTTGCCTCTGGGCGATTTCGTGAAGACTTGTGGTTCCGGATCAATGTCTTTCCTATCATGATCCCGCCGCTGAGACAGAGAAGGGAAGATATCCCGGCCCTGGTGCATCACTTCATAGAGCGCAAGTCCAAGGAACTTAAGCTCACAGGGAGACCTGTGCTGGCACCCGGCGCCCCGGAAAGGCTTATGGCTTATGACTGGCCGGGCAACGTTCGGGAGCTCGAAAACCTGATCGAACGGGCTCTGATCCTGAGCCGGGCTGATACGCTTTCATTTGAGACCCTTTTGGCCCCGCATGCTCCGGGATGTTTTGAATGGAATCGTGAGGCAGGCCGAAATCGAACCGTGCTTCCGCTGGACGAGATCAATGCCCAGCATATCAGGCAGGCTCTTGAGAGCGCTGGCGGCAAAATCAGCGGGCCGGGAGGAGCTGCCCAAATCCTCGGGCTGCATCCAAATACACTCAGGACCCGGATGAATAAGCTTGGAATTCCATACGGCAGGAAAAGCTGCCAGCATTCCAGCGGCCCCCAATGAGGAGCCTCGGTCTGCAGGTGGTTTGGATCATTAAGGTCGTCCTAAAAACCTCACCTCGCGGTTTTCACCCATGAACCTATTGGTTCGAACTGTGTAAATCGAGGTGTGCATCAGGACAGGGGTAATAGGGACCTCCCCTAATTTGTCCTACGCACTATATGGGGGCGAAGCCAATTTGAAAGCCTCCAGGGAGCCGGTCAAGAATACTCGACAAGACCGAGACTTTCTGAGCCCTCATATAGGTCAACAATTCTTGCATTATTCTGAACTGCTGACGTTTTTCAGGATACAGATGGTATCTTCTGGATACCTCAGAAATTTCGGCCCATCGAAACATTGAGATATGCCTACGGTTTCAAATCAACATGACCTGATCCAAATCTGCTCCGATGACGTTTCACCCTGAATTTTTGACTTGACGTGGCTATATATGCACTTCTGGAAGTTGTGACATATCTTTTTCGTCTCTCAGCAGATCTTCACGCGCAGGAAATTCCAAATTCTCGTTTACGGTGGCAGGAGAATCAGACTAATCAGCAAAACTGGCGGGGAGGTGGCGGCCCCGGCTATGGGCCGCCTAACGGTTTCATTTAGTCTGCCTGCGGGCCGATCCCGAACGCATAAAAATGCACCCCCGTCCCTCCCCATACCGATTGAGCTTATCTTATGATTGTCAAGGCATAATCTTCAAATTCTGAAATGTCAGCGACCCCTGCGGGGCCTTAGGCGCTCCGTTCAGGGTCGTTGTCCCCCCATTCGGATTAATGAAAGTACTATCCCACCCGCCTTGGAGCGTTAAATTCTTGTTCGCGTTCAGGCTGAAGTTTCCATTGTGTGGTTCACTGGCAATTTGTATGAGCGTACCAGTGCCGGCTGCATCCGCTGCTTCCTTCACGGTCCTGTGGCATGGTGTCTTCCCGCCGCAGTACCCATCGCTGCACACATATCTGGTAGCCCCATAGGAT
>ADZX01000415.1_pt1 | contig 9802 bp, 9 predicted proteins | sample 349688 | NCBI WGS metagenome assembly ADZX01 (sample SAMN00713648, study PRJNA49615) | sediment metagenome | isolation source: Carrizo shallow lake | place: Spain: near Madrid | collected 2007-02-15 | depth 25 m m | reverse complement strand
GGAAAACCCATCGCCACCTACCAGGTCAATGCCTTCAAGCTGGCGGATATGGCGCTGGAGGTTGAATGTGCCCGCCTGCTCCTCTACAAGGCGTGCTGGCTGAGAGACAGGGACAAACCCTTCCGAAAAGAAGCGGCCATGGCCAAGCTCTACTGCTCGGAGGTGATGTACCGATGCGCGAACCACGCGGTCCAACTCCACGGCGGCTACGGACTGATGAAGGAGTATGACGTGGAGAGGTTCTACAGAGACCAAAAGCTCCTGGAAATCGGGGAGGGGACCTCGGAAGTGCAGAGGATCGTCATTTCACGACTGATTGGAGCGGTGTAAAAAGCGGTTCAAGGTCCAGGCACACGGAAGGAAAGTTGGCATACCGCACGGCAAGCCGATGGTTGGCGACTCCTGAGCGAGTGAGCGCCGGCTGATCAAATCATGTTAGATTATATCCTGGGCAAAGAACTGGCCCATTATGTGAGGGCCCACAGGGCGCTTCTCCTCTGTTCCTTGGTTCTCACGGCCGTGGCGGCTCTTTTCGTGGTCATCCCCGCCTACCTGCTTCAGCCCTTCATTGACGAGGGCATGAAAGCAGGCACGGAGCCTGCAAGCTGGAAGATCCCCTGGATCACCGTGGATTTGAAGAACGGGTTTTCCTGGTCCAGGACAGAACGCGTCCTGATTGACTCCATTTCTCCCAACCGGCTTCTTCTGCTCCTCTCTGCGGTCGCATTTTTTTCCATCCTGTTCAAATCCCTTGCCACCTACCTGAGCCAGCTTGCTGCGGCCGCTTTTTCAAACCGGGCGATCCGATCCCTGAGAATTGAGTTGTTCGAAAAATTCCTCTCTCTTCCTCTCGGGTTTTACCACAAGCGAAAGGCCGGAGAACTTCTTTCCCGGTCCACGGCGGATCTGACGGTCATGCAGGAGAGAATCGCCAACATCCTGATCGGTCTGGTGGAACACCCCCTTTCCGCCCTCGCTTTCATGCTTTACGTGCTGGTCATGAATTACAAGTTGACGCTCCTGCTGTTCGTGGTGGTCCCCCTGATTGTTGGAATGATCCGCGTTTTCGGGAGGAAAGTGAAAAAACACTCCACCCGTGTGCAGGATGCCATGGCTCGAGTGACCGGCGCCTACCAGGAAGGCCTGCTCTGTCTCAAGGTCGTTCAGGGTTTTTGCATGGCGAAAAGCGAATCCCATCGATTCCGGGAACTTGCGAACGATCTCTACAAGAATGTGATCCGGTGGAATCGCTGGTCCATTGGTTTAAGCCCGCTCATGGACGCCACCGGTTTTCTCGTGTTGCCCGCGATCCTTATTGTCGGAAAACTCTATTTTCAACACAGTCTGGGAGAGATGGTTTCCTTGATTTATGCCTATTCGAGAGTCTACGCGCCGATCAAGAATCTGGCCAAGGTCAACAATGAGCTGCGGACGCTCCAAGGAGCGACGGAAAGAGTTTTCGGCATTATGAAGACCATCCCGGATATCCGGGATGGCGAAAAAGGCTTGGTTCTACCCAGGCACTCCCAATCCATCGAATTCAAAGAAGTGGACTTTTCCTATGATCCGGAAATCCCCGTGCTGCGGGATATTTCCTTCAAGGTGAATGCCGGCGAATTGGTTGCCTTTGTGGGCTCTACGGGCGCCGGTAAAAGCACCCTTCTCGAACTGGTCCCGCGTTTCTATGATGTCAACCGCGGGAGTATCACCATTGACGGCATCAATATCCGCGATGTGACGATTGAATCCTTGCGCCGCCAGATCAGCACGGTGAGCCAGGAGGTCCTGCTTTTTCACGATTCCATTGCCAACAACATCCGGTGCGGGAGCCGGAATAAAAGCGTGGAGGAGATCATAGAGGCTGCCAAACTGGCGCATGCCCACGACTTTATCCTGGCGCAGCCTCAGGGTTATGACTCTGTGGTGGGGGACCGGGGAACGCTGCTCTCCGGCGGGCAGAGACAGCGCATCGCCATTGCAAGGGCCATCCTCGCAGACCCCTCGATTCTGATCCTCGATGAAGCGGCGTCCGCCCTGGATGCAGAAAGCGAGCAGTTGGTGGAGGCATCGATTGATTCCTTGAGAGGAGGGAGGACCATTCTCGTGGCAGCCCACCGGTTGAGCACGATCCGGAAGGCGGATCGCATCTATGTGTTGGAAGGCGGAAGGATCGTCGAATCAGGGACGAGAGAGGATTTGCTGGACCTGAACGGCCGATTCCGTCAGCTGCATGACATCCAATTCAGCACATGAAGAAGCCGAGAGCAAAGAGCATAGAGCACAGAGCGAAGAGCAAAGAGGAAAGATCGAAGAAAACAGTCAGATTGAATAGAAGCGGCTCTCGTGGTCAGTCCCGCGCCGACGGCAGTCAGAGTTGACTTAAGGGACTGGATCCCCGCCTTCGCGGGAATGACAGGACAAAGCGTGTTTGCTCTGTGCTCTACGCTTGCAGGGCTTGCGCAAGGTCGCCAGGCGTGAGGCCTCGTATCCGCACCGTCTTGAGCCTTCCTCTCTCCCCTGAGACAATCTCAACGTCCCTCTTCGGGACCCCCAGTTTTTCAGCGAGCAAGGCGATGAGAGCGTTGTTCGCTCTGCCTTCCACCGGGGGAGCGGTCAGCTTTACCCGGTAGACGTCGTTGTCCTTCCCCGTGATTCCGGTTCGCGAGGACCTGGGAACCACTTTCACCTTGATGACGGTTTCCACAACATCGGCCATGCGGGGTTAACCTAGGCGGGCTGCCATTTGAAAGAGGCTCTGAACGAGAAACTTCTGAACGAAAACGATGGCCAGAAGGACAAGGATCGGTGAGAAATCGATCCCTCCAAAGAAAAGGGGAAGCCTTTTCCGGATGCGGAAGAGCACGGGTTCCGTGACGGAGTTCAGAAACCGGACAATGGGGTTGTAGGGATCAGGACTGACCCATGAAATAATGGCCCGGGCAATGATGATGTACATATAGATCGACAAGCCGTAGTGGAGAATCGTGGCGATGGCGATCAGAAAATTTGAAACAACGAACATGATCCTTCCTCTATCACCCCTAGCGCGCGACCTGCAGGGCGCTCACAATACCGTGACACTTGCAGGCGGTCGCCACCAGCCACTTCCCTTTCCTTCCCTCTGAGACCTTCCCGAGAAGTTCCTGCAGATCCTTCACTGGATACCCCCCCACCCCAGGGGCCAATTGACGGCTCCGGATCACATGCACTCGAAACCCGCGAGGCTGCACATCAGCCAGAAGCCGATATAGGGGGGTTCCTCTCTTTTTGCCTGTGACCGTGCAGCGGTTTGCCGGTTCAGGGCAATCCTCCGGGCAGCGGAAATCGGCATAACTGGCCAGCAACGACCCTTCACTCCCTTCCGAAGTGTGAGGAAGGCGAAGAGCCAAGCCCTTGGGAATGGGAAGCTGCTCGACGGCTCCCCGTTTATTGATGTAGGTTCTCAGCCATTCAAAGGCGAGGTGCACGGGGACGGCAGGGATGATGAACGTGGAGGGAGCGAGGTGAGAGAAATGCTTCGCGAGGAAGTGCACACCGTCCTCGGCAATTCTTTTTGCCCCGATGTTCCCCATTGTTTTTAATTTCGTGACGTCCCGATCGACAATCCAGAGAGAGGTGTGGGGCGTGGAGTTTAGGAGCGCGGCGGCTCTTTGTCCGAAATGACCTGCTCCGATGATAATGATCGCTTTGTTTTTCAGATTCTCAGTCAATGAAGCCATCCATTCTCTTTCCGGCCTCTCTGCTCTATGCAATAAGGTATGTCAGAGCAGGCCGTAAGCCGGGTTCTGTTTCTCCCGGCTCACCCTGGGTGAACCGGGAGACAATGACCATTCCTCTAGTCCCGACGTTGCCGTCGGGATCCAGCGACCTACCCGGGAACTCGGGCGGACCACCCTCCGGCGTTCCCCTATTTGGTCTTGCTCCGGGCGGGGTTTTCCTAGCTCCTGCCGTCACCGGCAGGACTGGTGAGCTCTTACCTCACCGTTTCACCCTTACCCCGGCGGACCGGCCGCCGAGGCGGTTTGCTTTCTGTGGCACTTTCCTTCCTGTCGCCAGGACTGGGGATTACCCAGCACCCTGTCCTGCGGAGCCCGGACTTTCCTCCCCTCTGCCCGAGGCAGAGCAGCGGTCATTTGTCCTGCTCTGACATACCGATGCATCATAGCACACTTGAGATCTTTTGGAAATCCTGATCGTCGCCCCAGTAGATGATTCGATTGCAGTGGGGGCAGGTCATGAGATCGTTTCCGCGGATCAGTTCATTGAACTTCTGGGGCGGAATTCCCATGTGGCAGGTCTGGCAGACCCCCGTCACCACGGAACTGACGGCTAGACCTCCCTTACGCTCCCTGAGAAAAAGGTACTTTTTCAGAAGACTCTGGTCGAAATCACAGCAAAGCTGGGCTCTCTCCTTTTGCAGAGCTTCAAGATCCCTATCCAGCCCATGGAGCTCCTTTCTGACCGCTTCCTTGTCTTTTTCGCATTGGTCTTTCAGGGTCTTGAGAGTGTCTTTGTGACCCTTGCACTTCTGCTCCAACTCTTCGGCGGTTTCCATCATCTGAATGGCTTTTTCCTCTGTCTGGAACTTGATGGTTTTCAGGTCGTCAATTTCTTTCAAAGCGGCGGTGTATTCCTTGTTGGATTTGATCTGGGTGAGTTTTGTCGAACTTTTCTCGATCTTGCCGTCCAGTTCCTGGATCTCCCTCTCCAACTGGCGCCTGTCTTTTCTGAGCGCCTCAATTTGGTCTTCGTCGGCTTTGAACTGGTTTTCCATGACACTGAGTTCATCCTCCAGCTTCTGAATTCTCAGAGGGGCCTGCTCTTTCGCCTGAAGGACTTTTGCGATCCTGTTGTCGCATTTCTGAAGTTGAATAAGCACCAAAAGTTTGGTTTTCAATGTAACTCTTTCCCACTCCTGTTCCTCGCCATGACCTGGTCATGGGCTAAAAGGTTAAACGTAAGAAAAGCCAAAGATGCCTAAAATGTCAAGAATGCCTGAAGTTTGAAAGGCAGTGACAAGAAACAAGTCAATAGTGACAAAAAACATTAAGCTTTTCCTCGTCACCTGTGACTCGTTACTTGTCACTTCAAAAAGCCACCGGCAACCTGCCGATGGGCAATGATCAATGTTAAGTGCTCCGGCGCCGGCGGGCACTGCGGCCCGCCCTACGGCAACAATAAAACGGAACGTGCTGTAGGATCGGCCACCGGGCCGACCAAGATCATTTCTGCGCAACTTACGAAAAGGTCACCCATGGCGACTCTAAAGGGAAAGGGCGCACCGTTCTGGTGCGCCCTTTCCTATGAAACACGTCTCCTGTCCGAGACAGGGTATCTTTTGGGACTCCCTGGTGTGCATCCTGCGTCCTGCAACGTTGGTGGGCCCACCTGGGTTCGAACCAGGGACCAACCGGTTATGAGCCGGTGGCTCTTCCAGCTGAGCTATGGGCCCGATTGTTCCGTCGAGAATTAACATGCAAAGCGGTGGCCGCATTGTCAAGCAAATTTCCATTACCATTTTGGCCTGCAAGTCTTTCACCGGCCGCCTAAATAGGAGTCCGGACGCCACACCCCCCCGTCCGGGGTCAAAGAGCTTCCGTGGAACCCTATTGCTCCAGAAAGCTCCTCAGCTTTTTGCTTCTGCTGGGGTGCCTCAATTTCCTCAAGGCCTTAGCCTCAATCTGTCTGATTCTCTCCCTGGTGACATTGAAATCGCGGCCCACCTCTTCGAGGGTGTGATCGGATTTCTCGCCGATGCCGAACCGCATCCTCAACACCTTTTCCTCCCTGGGGGTGAGGGTGGTGAGGATTTTTCTTGTCTGTTCGCCCAGGTTGAAGTTCATGACCGCATCGCCGGGGGAGATGATCTTTTTGTCTTCGATGAAATCTCCCAGATGGCTGTCCTCTTCCTCACCGATGGGGGTCTCCAGAGAGATGGGCTCTTTGGCAATCTTGAGGACCTTGCGGACCTTTTCCAGGGGGAATTCCATTTTTTCGGCGATCTCTTCAGGGGTCGGTTCCCGACCGTGCTCCTGAACCAGATACCGCGAAGTGCGGATGAGCTTGTTGATGGTCTCGATCATGTGGACCGGGATGCGAATGGTTCTTGCCTGGTCGGCAATGGCCCTGGTAATGGCCTGCCGGATCCACCACGTGGCATAGGTGCTGAATTTGTAGCCCCTCTGATACTCGAACTTGTCCACCGCCTTCATGAGGCCGATGTTTCCTTCCTGGATCAGGTCGAGGAACTGAAGTCCCCGGTTGGTGTATTTTTTGGCAATGCTCACCACCAGTCTCAGGTTGGCTTCAATGAGTTCGCTCTTGGCCAGCTTGGACCTGTCAATCTGATTCTCGACGAGTTCGAGCGTCTTCTTGAGTTCCTCCTTGTCCATGTTGGTGCGGTCCCTGATTTCCTTCGCCACCTTCTCTGCGGCATCGATCTTGGATTTCAGGGCAAGAAGATCCGATTTCCTGAGTTTCAGGGGGGTGACCAGCTGGGCTTCCTTCGCGGTTTTGGGGATCTGGGTGAAACACTTCTTCACAAAGGCCAGGGGCTTGCCTCCGGCCGCGGACGTGACTTCCTTGAGATCCTTTTCCGCCCTTTCGACTCTCCAAACCATCTCTTTCAACCGTTCCACCATGCGGTCGAGCTGGGTCTTTTCCAGCTTGAAACTGCTGATCAGTTCCAAGACCTTCCGTCGGTTGTTCTCCCTCTTCGTTTGAATTCTCTTTTTCTTGGTCGCGGGAATCCCTTTTTTCAAAGCCTGGGTCTTCAGCTGGAGGGAGTCCTGGTAGAGGGATTGAATTTCACCGATGAGGTGGATGATGGACTCTTTCCTTTCTCCGATTTGAGTGTGGCTGTCCTCATCGTCGAGATCGTTAATGACGTCCTTGAGTTTGATTTCTCCCTTCTTCAGAAGATCTCCCAGCTCGATGATGTATTCGATTCCCACGCGACACTTCAAAAGCGCATCCAAGGCCTCCTTTTCGCCGGCTTCTATTCTCTTGGCAATCTCTACCTCGCCTTCCCTGGTGAGAAGGGAGATGCACCCCATCTCTTTCAGATACATCTTCACTGGATCAGAGACCCGGGTCGCCACATCCGCCACCTCGGCCCGGAAGCTCTCTTTTTCGACAGCTTTCTCCTGCCTTTTCTTGATCCGCCTCGATTTCTCAATCTGCTCCTTGGACGCCTCGTCGATGACCATCACGTCCAGTTCTTCAAACATCATCATCAGGTCATCGATGGTTTCCGAGGAGACCACATCGTCGGGCAGTTCATCGTTCAGTTCTTCGTAGGTAATGTATCCTTTGTCCTTGCCGATATCGATGAGCCTTTTGAGATTGACCATGTCTGAGTTGTTCGCCATTACATCCCCTCCTGAGAGTTCCCGTTGATTCGCGGTTGAACGTCTCGTTCCTTCTTTAATTTTAATATGCGGTTATAGGTTTCAAAATCGCCTTTGGCTCTAGCCTGAGCCGCGGAGTCCTGGATTTTGATCCTAAGGATTTTCTCTGCGAAATCCTGGAGCGCCCTCTCCACCTCCTCTTCGGGAAAGATGGAAGGGCTGAGCATCGCTTCCCTGAAGACCTCTTGGGTTTCTTGCCCGGAGAGGCCGGCCAGAATATTTTCCAAGTCGATTGGCCCTGCCCCGGGGGCTTTCGAAAGGATAGCGCCTACAATCTCGATGACCGCAGGGTCAGAGAGAAGGCTTCTCCATTCCAGATCCCTGATTCGGGCGACGGTCCCGGGATGGTGGAGGAGGAGATTGAGAAGGTAGACGTCATCGATCCTCTTGGCTTCCTTCTTGCCCTGGGCTGGAGGCCGATCCGCTCCAAACGAGCCTCTGGACGCCCATTTTTGGAATTCCGCGGCCAGAGCCTTTTCGGTCACCTGAAGTTTTTCCGAAAGCCGCTTGACGTAGAGAGCCCGCTGCACGTGGCTCTTGAGTTCCGCCAGAACAGGGAAGATGTCCTCCAGGACCTTCACCCTGTTTTCGATCTCCTTTCCCCCATCGGCCATCTTGCGATCGATAAAAAAATCGAACATGGGCACGCTGCGCTCCAGGAGGGCCTGAAACGACTCAAGGCCGCCCTTGTTCACGAAGGTGTCCGGATCCTCTCCGTCCGGGAGGGACATCACCTTGGCGGGCATGCCTTCATCCAGGAAAAAAGAAAGGCTTTTCATGGCCGCCGCGGTTCCGGCCGCGTCCGAGTCAAACACCACCACGGCTTCCCGGGCATACCCCTTGAGCTTCCGGATGTGGTCCCTGGTCAGCGCGGTTCCAAGGGTCGCCACCGCCCCTCGAAACCCGTGCTTGATGAGAGCCAGGGCATCGGTATATCCTTCGACGATGACCACCCGGCCGCTTTCGCGGATACGGGAAAAGGCGACGTGCAGCCCATAGAGGAGTTCGCCCTTTTGAAACACCGGGGTCTCCGGTGTGTTCAGGTACTTGGGCAGAGACTGGTCCAGGACCCTGCCGCCGAAACCCACAATCTGGCCTCGCAGGTCAAAGATGGGAAACATCACCCGGTTGCGGAACCGATCGTAGTGGCCTTCTGTTTTCCTGGGGATCAGGAGGCCCGCTTGCAGCGCGGTTTCAGGGTTGATCTTCTTTTCCCGGAGGGCCTTGGCCAGAGCATCCCACTCATCCGGGGCATACCCGAGTTTGAATTCAGAAATGATCTCCCCGGGAATTCCTCTTCGCTGAAGGTAATCTCTGCCGGCCTTTCCTTTCCCCGATTTCATCAGGAGGTGGTGGAAAAAATCCGCCGCCGCCTCGTTCGCTCGGAGGATCGCCTCTTTGATTCCCGGCGTTCCGGGGTCCCTTTCGGGCAGGGCCACGTGGTATTTCTCGGCCAGATCCTTCAGGGCCTGGGGAAAAGAGACCTGGTGATACTCCATCCAGAAGGCAAAGAGATCGCCGCCCTTCTTGCACCCGAAACAGTGAAACATCTGCTTGGCAGGGCTGACCGTGAAAGACGGCGCCTTTTCAGAGTGAAAGGGGCACAGCCCCATGTAGCTCTGGCCGGAGCGCTTGAGCTGAACAAACTGACCGATCAGCTCGACGATGTCCACCGTCCTCTTGATCTCTTCTTTGGCAGCCTGGTAACCGTCCATAAGCCCTACAAGATCGACCTCGAAAAGCCTTTGCCCTCAAAAAGAAAAAACCCCTTCATCGGATGAAGGAGTTGTCCGGCGGAGCCTTTTTGTTCAATCATGACGTCTCGATCGGTTGAGATACGCTTTTTGATATGGCCCTCAAGACCGGTGAAAAGATAAGAACCGGAAACGTCGCCCGAATTCCTGAATCAACCGAGAAGTCTTTTGGCTATCTCGTTGACCTCTTTCCCCTGAACCTTTCCTGCCAGCCGCCCCATGGCAGCCTTCATGATCTTGCCCAGATCTTTTGGGCCTGAGGCCGATACTTCGGCAATGATCTCCTTGAGCACGCTCTCAATCTCTGCGGGGCTGAGCTGCTGGGGCAGGTATCCGCTGAGAATCTTGACCTCGGCCTCTTCCTTGGCAGCCATGTCCTCGCGAAGGCCTTTTCTGAACTCCGTCGCCGCTTCCTGGCCTTTTCGAACCAGGGACTGGATCACGGCCTGGACGTCTTCGTCCTTGAGCGGCTCGGTCCGCCTGCCCTGTTCGTTGGTGACGGCCGCCTTCAGCACGCGCAAGCAAGAGAGTCGAACCTCGTCCTTAGTTTTGATGGCCTCTTTGAGGTGTTGATTGATCTTGTCGACAAGGGGTGCGCTCAAAAAGAATCCTCCGGAGATTAAACTGCCAATATAAAAA
>ADZX01000605.1_pt1 | contig 10220 bp, 11 predicted proteins | sample 349688 | NCBI WGS metagenome assembly ADZX01 (sample SAMN00713648, study PRJNA49615) | sediment metagenome | isolation source: Carrizo shallow lake | place: Spain: near Madrid | collected 2007-02-15 | depth 25 m m | reverse complement strand
TTTTACTATTTGTTTTAGCATTTGCAATTTTTTTATTTTCAACACTAAGAACAATCTTTTCAGATAGAGATTTACCCAGTCATACATCTACTATCAATGATAGGTCTATAAGAGGTGAGATAATTTCAAAAGATAACTATACCATATCAAAAAGTCAAAAAATCTATCAAGTAGGAATCAGAACGGAGAGCATCAATCCAGACAATAAGGAGTTATTTATATCTTTATTTAGTCTTTATAGTGATATCCCAAAAAAGAAGTTAGAAATAAATTTAGAGACAAACATGGTTTTGAAATCAAAAGTGGGAATATAATACTTTCAAAAACAATTGACGCGAGACACGCCGCTCAACTAAAATCACTTAAAAGCAAACTAAGAAATTTAAATATACTTAAACCTATAAAGAAAGAAAATGGAATTGAAATAGTATATGGTTTAGATGTTGTTGAGATAGGAGAAAATAGAGTTTTCCCTCTAAAAGATACACTGTCCCCAATTTTAGGTTACGTTGGCAAGCAAATAGAAAAAGAGTACATAAGACCAGATGGCATGCAAGGGCTAGAGCGAAAATATGATAAATATATAAAATTTAAACAAAATGGAATTATTGAGGGCAAAAGAGATGTCGTAGGAGATGTAATTCACAATCAATTTTCAAAAATTGATCAAAGAGTTGATGGGATGAATCTTCACTTGACAATACCACTTAAACTTCAAAGAAATGTTGAGCTTATGCTTGATGACATGAAAATTGAAACAAATTCTGATGAAATTTTGGCAACTGTGATTGATAGTAAAACTGGTGAAATACTAGTTATGGCTAGTTCAAGTAGATATGATCCAAACCTTATAACAAAAGAGAGTATAAAATCACTTAACCCTAAATTTAGTGAATATCTATATGAACCTGGTTCTGTTTTAAAACCTTTAACATTGGCAATTGCACTTGAACTAGGTAGAGTAACTCCAGATACTGTATTTAATCTTTTCAATGGTGAACTTGACATTGGTGGAAAACATAAGATTACAGATGGAGAACATAGATTTCCAGCCCTTAGTGCTGAAGATATTATCATACACTCATCCAATGTTGGAATTTCACTAATATCTTGGAGATTGAGTGGAAAAGAATTTCATGATGGATTGGTAAAATTTGGGTTATCTAGACCAAGTGGTATAGACTTATCTCGCGATTTTCCTGGCTCAATAAGATCCATACCGCAATTAAATCAAAAAATATACAGAGCAAATAGCTCTTATGGTTATGGGCTTATGGCATCTTTTATTCAGTTAGTTAAAGCTTATACTGCTTTTGATAATGATGGGATTATAATAACACCCCATATGATCGATTTCTTAGAAGATTCCGAAGGGAAAAAATACAAACTTGCAAATCAAAATCAAAAAACCAAAGTAATAAGCAGCAAAACAGCACTGCAAATGAAAAATATACTCATAAAAACAGTTGAAAATGGAACTGGTGCGCAAGCAAAAACATCTGGAATTATAGTTGGTGGAAAAACTGGAACTGCAAAAATGATAAGCTCTGGACAATATACGCAAAATTCATTTAGAACAAGTTTTATAGGATTTGCCAATGATGAGTATGGGCATAAATACACAATTGGTGTTCTTGTAATTAACCCAAATAGACCATTTCCTTACTATTACGCATCTGCTACGGCTGTTCCGACAACAAAGAAAATTATAGATATGCTTGTAATTTTAAATTATCTAAAACCAAATAAATCAGCTATCACATTGCAACAAACTGACAAAAATATAACCTCAACAGAAGTAGACAATTAGCATCTTTAGATTATATTTTAAACCCATAAATTATCAATAAGCCTTGTTTGTCCAACTTTTGCTGCAACTAATATAATAGTATTTTTAATCTCAATTTCATTTATATTTTTAAAATCTCTATTTACAATTTCTACATAATCTATATTATTTACATTTTTGTTTAAAATATCAATCATACTGTTTTTAATATTTTCAGTATTACGCTCACCTGCAATTATCATTTGAGATGCTTTTTGTAAAGCACTTGGAATAGATAAAGCATTTGTACGTTCTTCTTTAGTTAGATATATATTTCTACTACTGAGTGCCAACCCATCAATATCTCTTACGATATCACATGGAACTATAACTGTTTTTAAAAAATAATTTTTTACCATTTGGCTAATTAGCGAGAGTTGTTGTGCATCTTTTTTGCCAAAATAAGCCATATCAGCATCAGTCAAATTTAAAAGCTTCATTACTATTTGAAGCATTCCATCAAAATGCCCTGGTCTATTGTGTCCATCTAGAACATAACCTCTTATTTTTGGTGCCATAATTTTAAGTTCATCGCCCTCATACATAGCATCGCTTGTTGGCATAAAAAGTATATCAACTCCAGCTAATTTACATATCTCTTTGTCAGCAACTTCTTTTTTTGGATATTTATCCAAATCCTCACCCTCCAAAAACTGTGTTGGATTAACAAAGATAGAGACAACTACATGGTCATTTTCCTCTTTTGCTCTTTGTATAAGACTCAAATGACCTTTATGTAATGCGCCCATGGTTGGAACAAATCCTATGGTGCCATTGAGATCTTTTCTAGCATTTTTAAAGTCATCAATTGTCTTAGTTATCAGCATATCTAACCTCCGCTTGTAGAATAAAGGTCACTTCTAAATACCATAAGCAAATTTTTGAAGAGCAAATTTTTAGTGAAGTTCAAGGAAGATTTTGAAACTCCTAGCCAAAGTTAAGAGTGAAAAATCTGACAAAGAAAATCTTAAAAAGTTGCCTTCCCTTCGGGCTTTATAGATTTTTCCTCTATCATCGTTGCCACTCATCGCCGTAGCTTTAGCTACGCCTCATCATGCCGCCTTGATATATAAAAAATCTCTTAAAGCAGAAACAGTTTAGGGTATTTAGAGGTGACCTTGGATAAAATGATATCAAATTTTTGTAAAGACTAAGAGGAAATATATGGATGCGTACGAATATAGTGAGATGCTCAAATCTTTAAACATCAAAATGGACAACATAACACATATTGTCAAGCCTGATAATCTAAATACTAGGCTAAAAGAGATAGAAGAGCTTCAACAAGACTCAAATTTTTGGAATGACAGCAGTAATGTTGCTAAAATTGGTCAAGAAAAGACAAGAACCCAGCGTGTTTTAGCAAAATACAATAATGCTTTTAATGCTCTCAAAGATGGAGTAGAATACTTCGAATTAGCAAAAGCAGAAAAAGATGAAGATACGCTTGAAATGTTATATGATGATGCAAACAACTTAGAGACTGCTATACATACCCTTGAAGTTGAAATGATGTTAAGTGGTAAACAAGATAGCTCAAATGCTATTGTGACGATACATCCTGGAGCAGGCGGAACTGAATCGCAAGACTGGGCTAGTATGCTTTATAGAATGTATCTTAGATGGGCAGAGAGACATGATTTTAAGGTGGAAGAGCTTGACTACCAAGCAGGCGAAGAAGCTGGGATCATAGACAAATACTAAATAGCAATAATAATAAACAAACTCAAATTCTTTTACATATTTGCTACCTTTTTTCTTGGTAACAATATTTTTTGTTATGTGGGGTACTTTTGGTTGCTTGGGAATGAAGATAATTCTTTATCCTTTTGCATTGATATTTGGATATGCCCTCTATATCGACTTAGTTAGAAAAAAGCCTTTCTTTATACTTTTCCCAATAGCTTTAATCTTACTAATTAGTTTATGGTCATATTTGATTTGAAATTTTAAAAAATTATCTATAAATAATTGGATTGCTTCGTCGCTTTGCTTCTCGCAATGACCGTCACTGCGAAGCTTTTAAAAAGCTGTGGCAGTCCATCTAATTATCTTTAAATCTTAGACTTATCTTCACACATAACAGTTAGCTTTGTAGTTTTGTCTTGAAGTACAAACTTTTGCCAATGTTTACATTCTCCAGCTTAGTGAGTTTATCATTTACTAAAACTTGAGCCCATCCATCCACTACTCTTTTTCTAGGATCCATTGACAAAAGTTGTTCATGTGTATTGTTTAAAAGTTGTTCTTTTTGAACTAGTTTATGGACTAGAAAATTTTTCAAAGAATTACTTATCTCAATTGGAAAATTTTGGATTGTTGAGAGTTTAAAATCTATAATATTTTTCAAATCTACTCTAGCTTGTTCATATTTAGCAGCCATCATTTTCATTTTATTGGTAGGCGAATTTGATATGAGATTTTGATATATCTCATCTAATGTTTTTGTTTTTAGAGATGCTTGATGATCAAAAAACCTTTTTATATCATCGAGATAATTTGCTAAAATTTGTAATAATTCAAACTTATCAGGCAATATCATCTCCATAGCAGCACTTGGTGTCGGTGCTCTTAGGTCTGCAACAAAATCACTTATCATCACATCTATCTCATGTCCTATGGCACTTACAGTTGGCGTTTTAGCAAGATGCAAGGCATCGGCAACTATCTCACTATTGAATGCCCACAAATCCTCTTTACTCCCTCCGCCTCTAGCGACAATAACAACATCTACATTTAACTTATCTGCATAATTTATGGCATTTGCTATTTGTTCTGGTGCATTATCGCCTTGAACTAATGTATCTATGATAGTGATATCCAATAACGGCCATCTTTTGTCAATAATCTTTAGCATATCGTGCAAAGCTGCACTATCTTTTGCTGTAACAAGTGCTAATGAATTGATTATTTTAGGGATAGATTTTTTTGTAGTGGGATCAAAATATCCTTTTTCTTGAAGTTTGGCCTTGAGTTGTTCATAAGCGAGTGCTAAAGCACCTTGTCCGAAAGGCTCGATATCTAGTGCATAAAGCTGATATTCTCCTCTTGGAGTATAAACACTTATTGAACCATTTACAACTATATGCTGTCCTACTTCGACTTTAAATTTCAACTTTGATACACTTGATTTGAACATTACACATTTGAGCGAACTCTCTTTGTCTTTGATACTAAAATAGAGATGTCCGCTTGTATGATAAGTAGCAGACGATACTTCGCCCTCTACTAAAATATGCATAAATGTAGACTCTAGCAATGATTTGATTTTAGTATTGAGTGATGATACACTCATCATTGCTGAACTTGACAAGGTTAGCCTTTTGTAGATTTTTGAGCAACCAACAACGTAGATATGCCAAGTGAAAATGATTTGGTATATTTGATATCAAAACCACTATCTTTTAGTTCGTCTTCAAGCATTTTTGTTGTTAAAAAACTCTCAATAGAATCTGGAAGATATCTATAAGCATCATAATTTTTCGATACAAGCCCACCTATTGCGGGAAGGATTTTTTTCATATAAAAATCAACTATTTTAGATATAAAACCACTTTTTTCTTGTTTTGTAAACTCTAAAATTACAACTATTCCATTGTCTTTTAAAACTCTGTTAAATTCGCTAAAAGCACTTTTTCTATCCATAACATTTCTAATACCATAAGATATAGAAACTATCTCACAACTAGCATCACTCAAAGGCATTGCTTGTGCTTGTCCTTCTATAAACTCAGCAAATTTTACTTTCTCTTTTGCAACTTCAAGCATTCCGCGTGAAGGATCAATACCTACATAATTATCAACCGTGATACCTTTTTTCTCGGCTCTTTCTTTCCAATAAAGAAGTAAATCCCCAGTACCACAAGCAACATCTGCTATTTTAGAAATTGTATCAACTCCTAAGATTTCAAATGCTTTATCACAACCTTTTTTTCTCCACTCTCTATCTATACCAAAACTCAAAACTCTATTTGCCAAATCATATGTCGGAGCAATATCATCAAACATTCCAATTATTTTTTGTTGTTTTTCGTCTCTTGTCATATCTTTTTGCTCCATATTATAATATCCTCTTCTTTTTTATCTATATGCAATGTTTTAAGTCTCAAATCTGCATTGTATGATAACTTGTTAGCACTTAAAGTTGGTGCTTGATACACTAAAAGCCAATCGATTTTATCTTTTAATGCTTCGAGCATTCCTGCTCCACCTTCAACCATCACAAGCGATGGGAGATTAAGAAAATCTAGATTGTCACCCATCTCAACACTTCTGTTTTCTATATTAAAAAGAGGAATGTTTCTGTCTATCTCTTTTTCGTCTTTTGAATATATAAATACATCAGGCGCTTTGCCCTTAACCAGTCTGCTATCCAATGTCGGTCTATCTATCCTAACCGTTGAACCGCCGATTAGAAGCTTACTACACACACTTCTAATGCTATGCATATGGGTTCTTGAAGTAAGTGAGCTTATATTTTTCCCACCGATTCTACCATTTAGACTTTGGGCCAATTTGAAAACTACAAAAGCACGATTTTGCCATACAGTAAAAGGCTCTAAAAGTTCTTTTGCTTCATGTTCTAAAATACCGCATTTGACATTTATGCCAAGGTTTGTAAGATATTCTTCTCCGCCACTATGTTTAGCAACTGGATCTTTGCATGCTATATAAACACTTTTTATATTCAAATCACCCAAAAGCGATGCACATGGTGGTGTTTTGCCTATATGAGAACATGGCTCCAAGGTAACATAAATAGAACATTTTGAAAAAAATCTTTAGGGAAACTTCGTAAAAATTCATGCGAAGCAAATGAGTCATTTTTGTCAAAATCAACTTCTTTACCACTTTTGGTTTCATAAGCTGAGACAAGAGCCATTACTTCTGCATGTGAACTTCCTGCTTTTTTATGAACTTCTATACTTAGAATTCTACCATCTTCAACTACTACAGCGCCAACTGCTGGATTTGGATATGCTAAAAGTTGATTTTCCCATGCCGCATCAATGGCAAGTTGCATAAAAAATTTGTGATTATTAGAATCTGTTACCATTCAAAATATGTACGAGCTTTATTGATTTGCGAATAAGTAAATGTTTTCATTTCTCCATCAGTCTCTACTGTTATATCCTTTTCATTTGCATCTTTTAAAAGACCTACAACTTGACCAACTTCTGCAATCTTTAATTTTACTTTTTCACCGATTGATTGTATAAAATGTTTTGGATTGATAAGCTTTCTCTCGATTCCAGGAGAACTTACTTCTAATCTATATTCATTTTCTATAGGAGGATTTACATCTAAAAATAGAGATAGTTCACGTGATACTTCAGCACAATCATCAAGATTTACTCCACCTTGTTTTGTAATCATAACTCTAAAAATTGTTTCATCAAATTCACTAACAACTTCTATATCATAAAGAGAAGCGCCTAAGCTTTGGATAATTTTTTCTATATTATCATAAATATCATTTCTCATCATCGCCCTTTATCTCTTTGTGCATTTTTGCAAACAACTCTTCCATTTTATTTATAGTGTCGAGTTGTGTATCAAACTCGAAAGTAAAATATGGTGCTTTAAACCATCCCTCAGTCTGTTTACAATGATTTTGGATATATGACGAGAGTGAATGTAGTTTTTTAATATAACTTTTTGTTCATCTTCGTTTATCAAAGTCTTATCTAAATAAACCCTAGCATCACTTCTACCTTTAGAGCATACAACATCTGTAACATTAAGCATATTTATCATTGGGTCGTCTAAAGTTGCTAATGCACTTGGTATTATCTCTTTTAGCACTGATTCGACACGATGTCGTTTTATCTCTTCGTGGGTCATAGTGATGCTTGTTCCTCCACATTTTTATACACTTCTACGATATCTCCTGCTTGAATATCATTAAATCCATCCATTACGATACCACATTCATATCCACTTTTTACTTCTCTAACATCATCACTGAAACGTTTAAGAGATGCTATTCTGCCTACATACACCTCTTCTCCATTTCTAAGAACTTTCGCCATGCTTCCTCTAGTAATAACACCATCATTAACTTTACAACCAGCAATTGTTCCGATTTTAGCAACAGCAAATGTTTCTCTAACTTCAGCTGTTCCCATTACCTCTTCGCTAATAATAGGGCTCATCATTCCGCCTAGCATTAACCTAACATCATCAAGAAGTGCATATATGATAGAGTATGTTCTTATATCAACTCCAAGCTCTTTTGCTTTTTGTTTTACACTACTATTTGGCTTAACATTGAACCCAAGGATTACGATTTTTTCTCCTGCTCCAGCAAGTGCAACATCACTCTCTGTGATACTTCCCACGCCTTCATGAACTATGTTTACTTTTACTTCTTCGTTTCTTAGTTTTTCTAAACTTGACTTGATCGCATCAAGAGAACCTTGAACATCTGTTTTAACAATTACAGGAAGTGCTTTTAGCTGACCTTCTGCGATAAGAGCAGACAAATCATCCAAAGATGCTTTTGTTGAACGAGATAGTTGTTTTGCTCTGTCGTATTCTGCAATTTTACCTGCAAGCTCTCTAACCTCTTTTTCACTATCCATAGCAACCATAATTTCGCCAGCACTTGGAACTTCACTAAGTCCAACAATTGCTGCAGGTGTACTTGGTCCAATCTCTTTTACATTTACACCATTATCAAGTTTTATAGCTTTGATACGACCATATGTTTTACCAACTATGACATTATCGCCAATTCTAAGTGTTCCATCTTTGACTATGATATTTGCAACTGGACCAAAACCTTTTTCAACAGAACTTTCGATAACTATAGCTTTTGCATTTCTTGTTGGATCTGCTTTAAGTTCCATTATTTCAGCTTGAAGCAAAATAACATCAAGTAAATCTTCGATACCAAGACCAGTATGAGCTGAAACTGGTACAAACTCGTACTCTCCACCCCAATCAATTGGAGTAATGCCAAGCTCAGCAAGTCCAGCTTTTACCATATCTGGATTTGCACTCTCTTTGTCCATTTTGTTTATAGCTACGATTATTGGAACACCAGCGGCTTTTGCATGATTAATAGCTTCTTTTGTTTGAGGCATTACACCATCGTCAGCAGCAACAACAATGATAACAATATCAGTTGCTTGAGCTCCTCTTGATCTCATTTCAGTAAATGCTTCATGCCCTGGAGTATCAATAAAGGTGATTTTTTTACCATTTTTCTCTATTTGATAAGCACCAACGTGTTGGGTAATCCCACCTGCTTCACGGCTAGCAACTTTAGTTGATCTAATTTTGTCCAAAAGAGATGTTTTACCATGGTCAACATGCCCCATAATTGTTATAACTGCTGGTCTATCTACTAAGTTTACATCTTTATCGCTATCATAAACACCAACATAATCAAGTGCATCAAGCGGATTTATGGTTGTTACTTCAACTTCAAACTCATCAGAGAGTATTTCAATGGAATCTTTATCAAGAAAGTCATTTTTTTGTAACCATTGTTCCTAATGAAAATAAAACTTTTACAACTTCTCCAACACTTTTACCAATCTTTTCTGCAAATTCATAAACACGAACATTTTCTGGGATTTCGATAGATGTTACCTTTTCTGTTGCCTCTTCAGTTTTTGTGTATCTTTTTCTTTTTCTACCACCTCGGCTTAAACTTCCTTGTTGGTGACTAAGAGCTTTTGAAAAAATAGTTGGTCTTTTGTCTTGTTCTTCTTTTCTTCTTTGGTCTTGTCTCTTCATCTCTTCATATATATTTTTATCAGAAAAGTCAAGCAATACTACTTCTTCTTCAGCAAATAGCTCAAAGCCATTGCCCATAAATTCTCTATCATTTATCTCTACTTTAGAGCCACTTTCTTTTTGAACAATTGGCTTTTTGCTAATTTTTTTCTTTTTAGCTGCAGATTCTTCTAGAGTTTCTATTTTTTGTTTTTGTTGAACTATAGGTGCATTTTTTTGTCTCACTATAGTCATGCCAGCCAATATATCAGAATCTTTTTTCTCAATAGTTTTTATATTTGACTTAACTGCAACCTTGATACTTTGTTTTGCAACTTGAGGTTCTTTTTCTTCGATAACAGTATCTTGAGCTTCGACTTCTTTCTTTTCTTCTATTTGGTCTGTTTGTTTAGTTTTAACTGCCTCTTTTTGTTTTGGTTCATCTTTTTTTGGTTTTGCAAAACCACTAGGCAATTTACCACTTACAATATAATCAAATAAAACTTCTGCATTTTCTGCACTAATAGAGCTAGAAGCTACTTTAACATTAAAACCTAACTCATTTGCCTTATCTAAAACTTCCGAATTTGATAATCCAGCCTCAGCGGCAACATCTTGGATTTTTACTTTATCCATCAATCTCCTTTAATAACTTGTCAAAAATCTC
>ADZX01000413.1_pt1 | contig 10338 bp, 9 predicted proteins | sample 349688 | NCBI WGS metagenome assembly ADZX01 (sample SAMN00713648, study PRJNA49615) | sediment metagenome | isolation source: Carrizo shallow lake | place: Spain: near Madrid | collected 2007-02-15 | depth 25 m m | reverse complement strand
CGAAAGGAAGAAAGCTGATGAAGCACAAACAAGCAACCATGTCCTGCGTTTTTGAACGTAATTCCATATTAGCCACAGAGTGCACAGCGACCCGGCCAGCGCGAGTATTTCATCACGGCTCTTGATGTTCGCCACTGTCTCTGTATGCACGGGGTGCAGCATAAAAAGCATTGCAGTAACAAACGGCAGTGAAAAATACCACTTCTCACCGGGGCCGGTCATTGCGGAGAACAGGCAGAAAATCAGTATCCCCGTGAGGCAGTACAATAAAATGTTTAGCAGATGGCCGATGAAGGGGTTTTCGCCAAAAAACTGCCATTCCAGAGCGAAAGTAATCACGGAAAGCGGTCTGTATCGTCCCCCGGCTACAACGTCGTCATGACCGAAATGCCCGGTGAAAGAATCGTGAGACAGTATATCGTCAATGCCTGCAAGTCCCTGGACTGTGAACTTGTTGCCTGTTATCAGCAGGACGTCGTCGTAAACATAATCATGTCCCAAAGTATCAGCATAAAGGATGAATCCGGTGAGGAAGACTATAATCGCCGCTATGCTTTTATTTTGTTTTGTCATTCTGCCTGGTTTTGACGGGAGATAAGATTTATCGTAGCCGGGTCGCCGATATCTTCAGCGAGCCGCAGTAGGTTCTCCCGTATCAGATGGTCGGCGGGGTTAATCCTGTAAGCCTTTTTAAGCACTTCAAGGGCCTTGTCTTTTCGCCCGATATTAACGTACATCAGCGCTAAATTACTCATTGTGGGTATATGTCCGGGATCAATTCTCAATGCCTGCTGCATGAAAATAATGGCGCTGTCAGGCATGTTTTTATACCTGCCGTACAGTTCGCCGAGCGCCAGGTTGATTGTAAAACTTCCGGGCTTGTATTCCAGCAGCATGCGGTACCCCCTGATCCTGATGTCAGGGTCTCTTGCTGTACCTATAATTCCTTTGAATGTTTCTTCGGCGTTGCCAAACCGCCGGTTAAGCCTGAATACTTTACTATAGTAATATAATACCTTGTCGTAGTTCCTGTTATATTCATAATGAGCGTTACCCAGGTTGATAAGGGCAAACAGTTGTGTGGGATCAATTTCCGCAGCGCGTTCCAGGTATTGTATTGATTGCCTGAACAGTTCTTCGCGTCTGACCGGATCTTTTTCGGCTTTAGCTTTTTCAAGGATGAATGTTCCGGCTTTTTCATTTGAGAATGTGCTGTTGAAGGAGGTTTTTACATCGGTCGTGAAAAGCGTGTAATCATCTTTCCATGCCATGTTGCGGCTGACAGTTTTAGCTGAAAAGGCAAGGCATATCAGCGCCACGGATATGATAAGAGATTGTTTTACCATCCGGTTTTCCCTGTACCTGAAGTATATTTTCCTGACAATAAACCAGCCGGCAAGCAGCGCGAAGCCGAAAGAGGGCAGGTACAGGAATCGTTCCGCCATGAAGGCGCCGACATTGATAACGATATTGGATACAAGGAATATAGTTGTCATGAAGTAAATGACGGCAAACGACCAGGGCTTCTTTTTCTTCAGCCCTGTAATGGCAGCGGCAATAAACATTATATATATAACCAGGGGGATGAGCGCGCGAGGATGTAAAAGACCGGTCAGGGGAATATGGTAGGGGTAGTAGTCAATGGTCAGAGGGTGCGGGAGGATGAGAAGTTTAAGGTACAAGCCCATAGTGTAAAGGACAGTACCCCATCGCTGTATGGCTGTTGCATGTAAGAACGGGTTGTTCATCAGGTGGGCTGTGCCTGCAGCAGCTTCATTTCCACCTGTTACGGAAGCCCTGATCACCAGGAATGTCAGCGCCGCTGCCACCAACGGCAGTGAAGCTTTCAATATTTGCATTGGTTTATGATCGGTAAAAAACCACAGGAACAAAGGTATCACTACGATAAAGCTTATTGTGTTCTCCTTGCTCATCAGGCCTGCAAGGAATACGGTAAAGATCACCGGCAGCCATAGCATGCCTTTGCAGCGCAGGTAACGGGAAGTAAAATAAAGACAAAGCATTCCGCATAGCAGGCTTGTCATTTCGTCAAGGCTTTTGATATTTGCCACCACTTCGGTATGTATGGGATGAACAGTGAAAATAAGAGTAGTGATAAATGGTATTGAAATTACCGGGTTTTTTACATTCCGGAAGGGAAAGAAATCAGCTAACATAAAAAGCAGAAAAAGACAGGTAGTGGTATAAACCATCAGGCTTAAAAGATGAAACCAGAACGGATTGTTGCCTGTAAACTCGTAGAAAAATGCAAAGAGGACAAGGGTCATCGGCCTGTATCGTCCGCCCGGCAGCTGGTTAGACTGCGCCATCGGGTCAATGGCCTGGTGTTTCAGGTAACCATTAAAGGTATCTTCGCTAAGGATTTCGTCAATACCTGCTATGCCCTGCATGGTATAGGCGTTTCCGGTGATAACCATAACATCGTCGAGAGCGAATCTGTTAAACAAAGTGTTGAAATACAATGCGAAAGCGAGTATCCCTGTAAGCAGGTAAAGTGGGAAAGTATTGTTTTTAAACAATTTACGCATCGTAAACTAATATTGCCGTTAAATGCGCAATTTAATAAAAAAGGCTCATGGAATTAACAGCCGGCAGAAGAGAATTATTTAGTGATGGGGGTAAACTGCAGTTTGAACATATCCTTGAAATTGTTCATCTCGTCCAGCATATCATCGTCATCCTCATCATAGTACCAGTTGACTGAAACAGAATAGCCGTCCATGGCATTAACACTTTCCATAAGTTTCAGAATAACAGTGAGTACCTTAGATGATGAAGTGTTGAAGTAATCAAGACCAATGTCAATTTTAGTTGACGGCCTGGGAGCTGACGCATATTCTTCAACGGCTTTCATCAGCGGGCCGAAGAATTCCCGTGCATTCTCAGGAAGTGAAACACCCATTATTTTTAGTTCGCCTTCAGCAGGATTAAAAAATAACTCAGGTTGTTTTTCTGCTTTTTGCTATGCTAATAATATCCATAAATCCATATTTAAGTTATCCGGGACTGTAAAAATAGTAAGATTCTATCTTATTTCAATATCTAAACTAAAAAAATAATAGTTTTTGTCAACAGGGTAAAAACAATAATTCAGTCTGTGAGCTGACCTTTTTGCAATATCAATAATGCCCAGTCCGGCGCCACCTTTATCCGAGAACACATTGTTATTAAGCATAATCTTGAACAATGATTTAACTTCTTCAGGGCTTAGCTGGTTTATCATGTCAATCCTGTTTTTAAGATCTTTAATGCTATGTATATCAATAAAATTACCCGTTGTCAGCCTGTAAGAGCCGTTATTCTTCACAATGATAAAAGTTTCATAATCTTCATGGTGTTCCTTCACGTCTTTTTTACGGTGATGGAAAATATTCTGCAGGGCTTCTATAAGTATCTGGCTTAAATTCCTTCTTACACCGGAAGAATCACCGGCCATTTTTACCCCCATTTCATCTATTACATTTATTATCAGCTCGGTGCTGATATTGCCGGTGTGATCGTAAATAAGCTTCCCGTCGCCATGCTTAGATTCACGCCATTTTTTAAAATTAAAATCCATAAATAAATTATTTTACGTAATAAAATCAATATAAGTTATTAAAATATTAATTCAAATACTGAAACAAGTGATTTACAAACACGTATAACTATGTTAGTAAAAATTATTTGGAAATAAATTTTTGATTATTTAATTTTGATCAGGAATATTTATAGTATATTTGGCGTTTATTTATAAGGAATGATTTAATATCCTTAATATTTTAATTATGGCTGACAATAAAGCAAGTATCCTGGTTCCGTGGGATTTTACCGAAACCTCAGAAAATGCCTTGCAGCATGCTATTAACCTGGCCAAGAAAGCCGATAATGATGTGATTTTAATGCATATTATTGAGAAAGGGAGTTTCTTTGCTAAAAAAAGCAATAAAGCGATTGAGGCTGAAAGAGTTGAATATGAAGCTAAGTTCAAGGCTCTTACCCAGGAATTCTTTATGAAATATACCTTCAAGCCTAAGTATATCATAGCGGTTGGAGAACTTATCAAAACCACAGCTGAAGAAGCGAAGAAAAATAAAGTTAACCTTATTATAATTGGTACAAATCATCTTATCAGGGAAAGCCATATGAAGACAAAAGGCTTGCTGAAGCTGAACATGTTAGCCGATATTCCCATAATTATTGCCAAAACACCCCCGCCAAGGCCTTATTACATTGAGGTAGTGTTCCCTATTGATCATGATAAAAAGAACAAGGATAAGGTGGCATGGGCTATATACCTGGCCAAGTATTATTCATGCAACATTAACATTATCAAGCCATTTTCCATAGATTCGCTTGATAAAAAGAACCTGAACAATAATATTTATTTTGCTAAAAAAGCTTTTGATAACAAGGGTATAATATACGGTATCAAAACCGCCAAAAAGGATGAGAATTTCCATACTTCAACCTGTAATTTCTCCCAAAAGATTGATGCTGACCTTATTCTGGTGATGTCTTATGCATTCAAACATTTCGCTGAAGTGGAAAAGAATGAATTTAGCATCCCGGTAATGCTCGTTAACCTGAACCAGAAAATCAGAAAATTAGGGAAATTCAACTAGAGAATTTATTTTCACTGCAAAAATTCCCCTTCACCTAAATGACCAATGAGATAAAATATGAAAATTATCCATTGGGGATAGTCATTCTGTCCGGTCTGGTTTCACTCCTGATATACGGATCGGGTATTCTAATAATGTTAAGCGTCCACCCGGTTGCGGCTGTTATTTTTTCAATGTATATACTGGTACTGGAGTTCAGACTGCTTAAAAATCATTGCGTTAATTGCTATTACCGGGGAAAAACCTGCGGGTTCGGCAAAGGGAAAATAAGTGCTTTGCTTTTTAAAAAGGGAGATGTTTCCTTGTTTTATTCCTGTGAAATGACATGGAAAAATATGATTCCTGACATGCTGGTTTCAATAATACCCCTGGTCACAGGTATAATTATATTAATAATGGATTTTGACCTGGTGATATTGATTTCCATAATACTGCTGGTATTGCTTACTACATCCGGCAACGGATTTATACGCGGGAATCTGACTTGCAGATACTGTAAACAAAAAGATATCGGTTGCCCTGCGGAAAAACTGTTCAGTAAAGATAAAGGGCTGAAATAAAGCGATATTCGCCTGTGTTCATGAGGTTCGGTATTCACCCGCGCCGACTTTTCAGCATTGAGAAAGAAAAGCTGTTTTTTTATATGCCTGTATTTCACTATTTTTGCTATACATTATAATAATATATTTATGTACATTTTAGGAATAAACGGAGGTATAAGGATTGGATACCAGGACACCTCAGCCGTTCTGATGAAAGGAGGAGAAATAATAGCAGCCGTTGAGGAAGAAAGGATTAACCGCATCAAATACGCGCCGGGACAGTTGCCGGAACTCGCCATACGCGAGGCGCTGAAAATAGGGGGCATCAGTATGAACGATGTGGATATTATCGCTACCCACGGCGAAACCTGGGGTGACGATTTCGGGTTCTGGCTCATTGATTACATTAAATATAACTTCGGCCATTGTCCTGAAATACGCAGGATAAACCACCATGATGCCCACGCTGCAAGCGCTTTTTATGCGTCAGGATTCGACAAGGCCATGATCATTACGGTTGACGCATCAGGCGATGGCGTTTCCGCACAGTTTTCTGTAGGACAGGATGGCATGATTACTCTGAAAGACAGGATAAACAGGCCTGACAGCCTCGGCATTTTTTATTCCGCCATGACACAGTATTGCGGCTTCCGCCGGGACAGCGACGAATACAAGCTTATGGGACTTGCGGCATACGGAAACCCTGACCGGTATGACCTGAGCGACTTCCTGTCTTTCGGGAAAGGCAGGATCACTCTTAACACTGAATACCTTAAACCCATAAAACCAGGCCAGTCACAACCGGTCAGGCAGAACATGGCCTTCAGCGATAAACTGATAGAAAAACTCGGCCCGAAAAGACTGAAACACGAGCCGATAACCCAACATTACATGGATGTTGCCGCTTCAGCCCAGAAACTCCTTGAGCAGGCGCTGGTTGATATGGTCACACATTTCCATAAGGAAACAGGCCTGGAAAAACTTTGCATGGCAGGTGGCGTTGCACTGAACTGCATGGCAAACAAACATCTGATGAACCTGCCATTTATTGATGATATTTTTATCCAGCCGGCGGCGGGGGATGCAGGAGTGTCGCTTGGAGCAGCCATGTGGACAGCTGTTGAAAACGGTTTCCGGGTTAAAGCTTTGAAACACGTTTTCCTGGGAAGTTCATTTACCAATGATGAAATTGAAAAAAGCCTTAAAGGTATAGGTATATCATACAAAAGGCTTAATAATCCTGCCATATATGCGGCAGAAATGATAGCCGGCAATAAGATAATAGGATGGTTCCAGGGCGCAACCGAATTCGGGCCGCGGGCGCTCGGTAACCGGTCCATACTTTCAAACCCGGCACAACCGGACATGAAAGCTGTACTGAATGCCAAAATCAAGCACCGCGAACCATTCAGGCCATTCGCGCCTTCATTGATAGTTGAAGATACAGATATTTTTTTCTCAGGGAAGAAGAAAGAATCCCCGTTTATGACAATCAATTATGACGCTAAAAAAGGAGTTGAACAAAAAATCCCTTCTGTTGTCCATGAAGACGGAACTTCCCGTATCCAGACAGTGAGCCGTTCGGAAAACCCGCTTTACTATGAATTGTTGACTGAAATGAAGCGGCTGACAGGTATGGGAGTTGTCGTAAACACAAGTTTTAACGTTGATATGCAGCCGATAGTCAATACCCCGGAAGAAGCTGTTTCAACATTTTTCGGTTGCGGGATGGATGCCCTGATAATCGGCAGTTTCCTGGTTGAAAAGAAATAAGTCCTCGGTGAAAAGTTTGTTTTACAGGTAATAATGCCCGAAACATTATAAAATATTCATAAATATTAAAAACACTATTTATTAAATACATTTTTTTGTTAATTAGCATGTTGAAAAGATTAAAAAGGTGAAAATCGAATATTTAAAAGAGAAATTTGATACATTCGGCGGTAAGAAGATAGTAATCATCGGCGATGTGATGATTGACGCTTACCTGTGGGGCAGGGTAGACCGTATTTCCCCCGAGGCCCCGATACCTGTCGTATCTATAACCAACCGGGAAAACCGTCTCGGCGGAGCATCAAACGTAGCCCTGAACGTGAAAGCCCTGGGCGCTGTTCCCTGGTTATGCTCAGTTATCGGCAATGATGATAAATCGGAACTTTTTATGAACCTTCTGAAAGACCAGGGAATGATGACAGACGGAATTATGAAATGCGATACAAGGATGACTACCGTTAAAAACAGGATCGGGGTGGCGGCCTTTTCCTTGTCCATTTTAAGCAATCTTAATACATCTACCCCACTCATGTCAGGTAAGTGTATGTCAAGAGTTATTGCATCAGGTTTACTCTCATGCATCTCTTTTAAACCTTTTATCGCACTGTACGCAACAACCGTGTTGTATCCCTTATGTTCAAGCCGCTCTTTTAAGAGTTCAGCCATATTAATATCATCTTCAATAATAAGTACCGTTGCCATTTTATTCCTCTTAAGCTCAAATTCCTTTTTGTTTTACAAAATAAAACAATATTTTCTTTAACAGCTCAGTGTCAAAACTAGAATCCGAGCTTAACTTTCTTCTTCCACTCTTCATATACCCACTAAACGTAAAAAAAATATGAATTATTTGTGAACAATTTGTGAATTTTTTTGATGCTACAGGTTCACAATAATGGTGCAATTAACTTATAACTGCAAAGGCTCAAAGGACACAAAGAAACACAACCAAAGAGATCATATTTACTTTTAGTTTTACCATATGTCAATTACACACGCTCATCATCTGTCCCATAATGAATAACTAATATACAAATAAACAACAGATAAATCAAGATAGTGGATTTTAGGGGTTTTATATACAAAATTGTGTAAAATCTATTTTCATCCTAGAACACACTGAAAATAATTTAGCCACGAAACGCACGAAAAAAGAGTGAGAAAACGATATATGATAGTTGCAAACACCAGATCCTTCGGCTATGGCTCAGGATGATATGTTCTATGCATCTTTTTCTTTGAGCGTAGTGCGGTTTCAGGCATATTTCACATACAAAACCACCTCAAAAATCAATACTCTTAATTCTAAGATAAAAAACTGGGAAACTCAGGAGAGGTTCTCTATAACATCTCATGAAGATTCTTGTTGATGCTTTTCTCAACCAGATAGACCTCATCGTTTCAGGTAACAAAGATTTGCTCGTACTAAAGAACTACAAAGAAATTAAGATTGTCTCTCCCCATAATTTTTTCGAATTTGTTAAATGACTTTATTGTTACCCTATTTTAGTGTCATGCTTTTAAGAGTTGATTGCTGCTTGCTTTAAGAAAAAATTTTTTGTATTATAGCATGATAAAACACACTGGGGGCATTAGAATGAATCTCAAAGAAAAAACAATTATCATACCCAAACAACTGACTCATGGCGAGGAACTCATAGTAATCACCCGCAACGAGTATGAACAACTAAAAAAACATTTCCTTGAACTATCAGATGCAATCGCCAAGATACAAAAAGGCGAAAAAGAACTTCGTACAGGAAAAACGAAAATAACCCACCATTCACTTAACGAAATCGAAAGAAAATGACTGTGTCATTATCCAAGATTCACCTAACCTCAGACTTTGAAAAAGCTTTTCATCGTCTTTCGCAAAATCTCAAAGAACTTACAAAACGCAAGGATTTGTGGTTCCGCGCAAATCCTTTTGATCCTCATCTAAGAACACATAAACTTAAAGGTGAACTCACAGGCTTCTGGTCTTATTCTATAAATTATGAAATAAGGGTTTTATTCAGATTTCTCAAATCTGACGAAGTCATTTACTACGACATCGGCACCCACGAAATTTATAGATAATCCTTCTCTTAGAAAAACACTTTCTCTTTGTTTCTCAAAGAATAATTTTGCAATCCACTGCTCTATTTTGACAATCCCATGACAACCCCTGGGGTTGTCATGGGTATCGATTGGCTTTCCCTTACCTTTGACTATCCTTGGAAAAGGAATGCAACGGTTGCACGCAAGTCAAACGGTTTACTCATATGTTCTAATTGATAGAGACGATATTTCTCTGATAAACCATTGAGTAACCCTGCCATTTGCATGAGTACTGCAGTTTGATAACTTGGGTCTTGTACTGTGTTAAGTTTTGATAGTAAATCTTCAAATTTTAAAGATAATCTTGGTAACTGGTCCTGAGGCAAATTGACACTAATAGCACTTGCAAGCGCTTGTCTTTTTTCTGGCTCGATTTTTTCAATTTCTGCAATAAAATTTATCACATCAAAATCTGGGCTTAAAATCTCACTTGTGTAAGGATTGCTTTTACCTATTGTTTCAAATGTTCTAAAAATATCATCTTCGTTTTTACCAAAATCCATTTCTTGGATAAATTTAGTTCCAAGTTCAAAGGCACGCTCAGGAGTAAGTTTTGCATATGTGGTGAGTAACTCGCGTATATTGGAAAGAAAATCCTCATTTATCTGCTTGAGCCTATCCAGATTATCTTTTATACCGGTAATCCTAATGATCACACAATGCGCGCCAATATTTAAGATGTTTGTGAACACTTCACTTGTATCATCTTGTGCGATTTCATTGATATCGTGAGCAAGCAGAAGCACATTGCCACTTTTGGCAACCTCAATCATATTACCTTGTTTATTAACCTCAAATGCATTCTTCACTAGCCTCACTGATTGGTGCCTAAAGTCTTCCATATCGGTCTCAACAATTATTTGTAGCTTTGTGTGAAATTTATTGCTATATGCGGTAGTTAATTGATCAAGAAATCTCCGCGCACTATGAGCAAAATCTTCTCCAGTAGTAGTTGACTCGCCTTGCATAAATCTAACGATAAGCGTATGTTTTGTTTTACTGTGATAGTTTTCAAACATACTCATAATAGAATCAACCATAGCGGCAATATCAAGAGGGCTCTTTTCTAATCGTTGTCCCGTTATGATTATTTGAGGAATCGCTTGTACATTGTCTTTCTTTCGTAACTCTTCCACAACCTTTTCATAGTGTTTATTTTCTTTCATCCCTGCAACAACCATCCCAGTGACATCAACCGGTATGTGGCTAATAGATGCATCAACAACTATCTTCTTTGCCTGCTGTACTGTGGGTATTTTACTTTCATGCGTTAATTCCAAATCCATGATCATTGTCTG
>ADZX01000978.1_pt1 | contig 10362 bp, 10 predicted proteins | sample 349688 | NCBI WGS metagenome assembly ADZX01 (sample SAMN00713648, study PRJNA49615) | sediment metagenome | isolation source: Carrizo shallow lake | place: Spain: near Madrid | collected 2007-02-15 | depth 25 m m | reverse complement strand
TTGCTTGCCGTTTCCTGGTCGGTACCGAGTGCCTCTGCAATTGCTTCCATTTCCGCCTGGGCAACATGGTGGCGGTACGCTTGCCCAAGAGGCCCTCCGTAGAGGGTCATATCCAGGTCAGAAATAATCCCGCCGGGCGGGACTTGCGGCCATGCTAAAAGCTCCATTGGACGGTTTGCCGGATTCACTTCATGCTCCATTCCCGCTGTGATACCTTGCTCATATTTTGCTGTCGCCATACACTTTCCTCCTTATGAAGTACGTCTGTTTTTGCCGTATGGCTTAGGGTACATAAGTGATAACAATGGCGCTTGACCCCTCCCCCCCATCTTCCTGACATTTCCCTGACACCATGACACCCTGCTGTTTGTCAAGACAAGGCAATCGCGGTACCATACACTAACGTAGGAAAGCTACAGGCCACAGGCCACAAGTTCTTGAGGCGTGCAGCTTGAGGCTATATATGATTACCTATCCGGAAGCTACCTATCCAATAACGTTTCGGAGCGGCGATGCAAAGCGGCTGGGAAGCCACCTGAAAAACCACGATTCTGTGGTTATGATCGGGATGAAACGCGTGGGCATTAACAATTTCTTGCGGTTTTTCCTCCATCACCCCGGAGTCCCCAAAACATACATCGATAACGGGACACCACATGTATTTATTCCGGTAGACTTAAATGATCTTGTTGAACGGGAAATTTTCCCGTTTTGGACATTACTGCTCAAGCGTTCGGTCGATGTTGTTGAACGGCTGAATTTGCCGGAGAAAGAAAAACAGGCGGCACGGAAGCTTTTTTCCGAATCAATCCAGCTTAAGGACTTGTTTTTAACAATAGACAGCGTACAAAAAGTACTCAATATCATCATAGATGGGAACTTTTATCCCACAATATTCCTGATCCGCTTTGACCGGCTGGAGCTGGCGTTCACCCAGGAATTTTTCCATAACCTGCAAGGGTTAAAAGATGCCACCCACCGGCATATGTCGTATGTATTCACGAGCTACCGGCCGCTTTATGAACTTGCCCCCCGTGTGTTTACCAAAGCGTCGCTTGCAGCATTTTCACAGGATATGTATCTGGCACCGGCAGCAACCAAAGACCTACTGGTCGTCCTGAATATGCTCCTCACCCGCTACCATATAACCATCCCCGATCCGGTCAAAAATATTCTCATAGAACAGTCAGGAGGTCATGTGCAGTACCTCCATGTATCGCTCCTTCGTGTCCAGGAACACCCGGAGCTTATCAAAAACCCGGACCAATTATTGCTGCACCTGCAAACGTCTGACGATGTAGCACTCCAGTCTGAGGAGTTATTTGAGAGTCTGACCCCGAAAGAACAGGCAGCACTGAGAGCCTACCGCCAACGCCAGGAGCCTGTCATTAGCGGAACATACCTCACCGATATCGGCATGATTACGACGGGGGGTACAAAGCAGGATATTTTCAGCCCCCTGTTTGCCCAATACTTACATAAAATCCAGTCACACAAAAACGGGTCAGCATCGGACTTTACGAAAAAAGAACACGTGCTGTTTACGTTTTTAAAAACTCATGAAAATCAACTGTGCGAACGCGATGCCATAATTTCTGCCGTATGGCCGGAATATGAAGAAGCCGGCGTTTCCGACTGGGCAATAGACCGGCTGGTTGCGCGTGTCCGGGCAAAACTGAAAGCGCAACACAGTCCGTTTGAGATTGTTACCGTCATCACCCGCGGGTACAAATTGGTGGGAAAATAAGACTAGTGGCTGAATTTTGGTTGCCGAGTAAATTTGATCGGTAGGTTGGAAATAGAAACGAAGACCAGAGATGTTGTTAAAGTGTTATTTTCTCTTTCATTCGTTTCTCATATTTTCGCTCGAGCGATTATATGAGAAAACCTATAAACACAGTCGATCAACAACCGAGTCAACATTGCTACAAATTAACCCTGTTACAAATTAATCCTGTTTTAGAATCAATCCTGTTTTAGAATCAATCCTGTTTTAGAATCAATCCTTACAAATTAATCCTGTTACAAATCAATCCTGTTTTAGAATTAATCCTGTTACAAATTAATCCTGTTAGATTGAAGAGGCCGGGGTGTCGGACTGGGCAATAGACCGGCTGGTTGCGCGTGTCCGGGCAAAACTGAAAGCGCAACACAGTCCGTTTGAGATCGTAACGGTAATAACAAGAGGATATAAACTCACAACAAAGAATTGATTGAATAGAATCTCGCTATAGCGAAAATCTATTCAATCAGTGGTGGAGGAGGGTTGATAGAAATGGAGTTTGGGCACATGGTGGAAGTGTTTTCTATTCCGGGTGACAAGGTGGCAGTTCTCAACGATACACGTGGCTGCTATGAGGGCATCGGGAACATGAATAATGGTATTATTTCGAAGAATTTCTCCTGCTTTTATCCCAATAGCGCGAGTGACGGGAAGGATAAGAAAGAGATTGAACAACTTCTCTGCTTCAACAGATTTTTCTTGATTCGATAAGTTTTTATCAGTGAAAAACTCTGCAATGACAACGGGACTCGTGACTAATTCAACTTCATTTTTTGTCTGCTTGATACCTAACTCTATTAAGAGTCGACTTTTTTTATTCGTAAAATCAATGATTCTATCGGTATCAAACAAAATTCGCATCATACATTATTTCTTTCGGGATTTGGATCTATTTCGAAGATATTCTGTTCTTTTCCTTGAGTACTCAGTCCTGCGGATTCTGTTCACATACTCTTCCCCAGAAACACCGTCGTCTTTCCACATACCGTAAAATTCGGCAAAGGGAGAAATGGTTTCTTTATATTGGTTTAACATTACAACAGGCTTTTCGTGTTTTGTCACCACTACAGAGCTATTGCCCGAAGCCACCAAATTAAGAATTTCCGCTAAATTATTCCGAAGTTCCAGAACTGATACATATTTCATATGAGGGTAGTATACCCTAAAACGTACATTATGTCAATATGTACGTTTTACCTGTTGGATATCTAGTATGTATAAAATTATGAAAGCATAAAACAGCCCGTTTGAGATTGTAACCGTGATAAAAAACCGCGAGCGTACCACCGTACGGTTTCCTGCCTACCAGCAGGCAGGTTTGATTCGCCTTGCGGTCCGGTGTTACACCGGACGATTTTACCGCTTCATCCGACCCTACGGTCGAGGTTTTCGCTGTCTTGAAATAATGAGGAGGTATACGTTGATGGGAAAATGAGGCTGTTGACACAAGGAAATAGTATTTGATAGAGTTTTAGGAAAGGAGATACTATTATGCCAAATTCACCAGATCTACCAACACCACCGCTCACTCAAGACATACCGGCACACGTCGAGCCGCCACCAGAGGGTGCTTCTGACCGGCTTCAGCCCCCCCTTAAACCAGTAGACGCAGTAGCAGCCGAAGCAGTCGCAGCTGCACTACGGAATCTAACGAACGGAAATACGCAAGCACCACCCGAACCAGGCCGTCCAAGCGCGCCACCCCTGTCAAGAGATCGGCTTTCTGCTATAGCGAAAGCGATAGCAGAGAGGTAACTGCTTCTTGATATACAATTTGTCACCTTGGAATATAGTCCGGAATTGTGTATACTTACCCATACCTTAAGACCGTGGGCAATTCGGCAGACTCAGGATAAACCCCTGAAAACTGCTGATCATAAGACCTACCGAGGGAAACAAATAGGTTGTACGTTATCAGTTGTGAATTTACACTGAAATGTACACAGTATTTTGAATCCCGCTTATGGCGGGATTTTTAGTATCCGAAATAATGTCATGCTGAACTCGTTTCAGCATCTGAAAGATTTTGGAGTCTCTCGGATGATACGGTCTATAGATCCTGAAACAAGTTCAGGATGACATATAACGAAAGGAATACCTATGGCAACACAAAAAAAGATCCAAACCGTCCAGGAAATGACCGATAAAGTCGCAAAAGCCAAGTCGATTATCTTTGCCGAATATCGGGGGGCAAAGCATAAACAGCTTGAGGAGTTCCGTAAATCCTTAAAAAAAGTCGATGCGGAGCTGATGATTACCAAAAACCGGCTGATGGCAAAAGCCATGGGTGAAAAAGACAAGGTGGCCGGCGACATATTAAACGGGGAAACCGCGACGGTATTTTCCTATACCGATGAAGTGTCCGGTGCCAAGGAGCTGTTTAAATTTTTTAAAGTAACAAACCTTGGCCGTGCCAAAGGCGGCATGCTCGGGAACCGGTTTATGACGGAAAAAGACGTCACAAGCCTCTCTCAGATCCCAAGCAAAGAAATATTACTGGGCAGGCTTGTGGGGCAGCTGATTGCTCCGGTATCCGGACTTCATCACGCCTTACGCTGGAATATCAATAAATTAGTCTGGGCTTTGAGTTCTATTAAAGATAAAAAAGCATAAAGTCGATCGCCCTCCTTCGCATAAAGCTACGGAGGGCCTAAGAAACGCTAATCCCGCCAACAGGCGGGAAAGCGTTTCTAAGGGAGGTGACACACAACTATGGCAAAACTCACAAAAGATGAATTTTTGAAAGCAGTAGAAGAAATGTCCGTCTTGGAACTATCTGAGCTTGTAAAAGCTCTTGAAGAAAAGTTTGGTGTCACCGCAGCACCCGTAGCCGTCGCCGCAGGCCCTCAGGCAGCAGCAGACGCAGGCGAAGCCAAGGAGGAACAAACAGTATTCAACGTCGTGCTACAGGAAGCCGGAGCAAATAAGATCGGCACCATTAAAGCCGTCAGGGAACTCGTCCCGACACTCGGACTTCAGGAAGCCAAGACGCTCGTTGAGTCTGCACCGAAAGAAGTCTTAACTGCAGTCAATAAAGCAACCGCCGAAGAAGCCAAGAAAAAATTGGAAACGGCAGGAGCAAAAGTGACGTTGGTGTAACCTTCGTCATCCTGAGCCGGCAGGGTTCCCCTGCCGTGTCGAAGGATCTCTAAAAAAGAAAATAAAATCCCCCCATTTTGGGGGGATTTTTGTATGTATCCATGATGCTTTGACAGTTCCAGACCCTCCCCGATATATTAATAGAAACGTTCTGCGCGTCGGACCCTTCTTCATCCGGGCCTGACGAGCGGGCGTTTTTTGTATCTCCTTGACAGAAGCGGCGTGGCACCTCTAGCATAATAAAGAGACGTATTTATCAGCCGATACCCTATGCAACCTCCACCACGCTGGCTACTTTTTGCCTTTTTTGGGGTAGCCATTCCGTTGTTTTTATTTTTTTCGGTGCGAAAGGGAGAGTTGCGTGTCCATGGCCAAACATGTACGCCAGCATGTGCCGACCCTGAGCCGGGATGTTATTATTCCCGTCCCCCTTCCAGCTCCTGCTCCTCGTGCGGACAACTAGTTTGCACAACACCCACCCCTACCCCGTATACCGAACCCCTACTTTGCACCGGAGTCGACTGCATTCGTGACAGTCAAACTGGGAAATACCAATGCAGTATGCAGCCGGTGCCACAAGGAGTATTGGGAAATCAGTCAGCAGCGTACGAAGGATACTGCATACATATCCAAAACCCGTCAGTCGAGATTCCGCTGTCACCAATTCTTGCCGGCTCACCGACGTTTCAGCCGATCTATTTGCACCCCGGATTGTATTCCTGCATGTTCCGGTATTGTTTGACCTCAAGTGACGGAACCAAACGATGTATTGCATGGGGCCAGGGAGGCCCGCTGCCACCGCCTGCAAATCCTACACCGGTAACAAGGAGCCCAACTCCCACTCCATTTATCTATGCGTGTCCGGAGAGCAATTGGATTAACTGTATGCCGACAATCGGTGGCACCAACCCCCAGTGCAATGAGGGGTATTTACACTGGATAGCAATGAACTGTCTGGACTTTTTGGGAGTAGCCTACTAATCTGTCATCCATGAATAAGAAAATACCATTGAGAAAAAATACCCGGCCAACACACAATGGGTCTGTCGCGGTACCGCTTGTTTTACTATTTCTTTTTTTCCTTTTTTCCATACTCGCACTTACCAAGCTGGTGACGACCATTTCTACACGGACCCAACCGTTGGTCTCATCTGCTGCTATGGAACCATCGTGCCAGGTATCTATGACAGTCCCGATGGCTGAATGTAACGAGCCGTGTCTTGCAAACACCGATTGCCGGACCGGCTATTGCCACTTGCAGAGCACCCCGGCTGTCTGTAGAGCCCAGGCATCACCACTGGATGCAACCTGTGCCCAAAACAATCCGACGCCGACCCCCGAGCCGTGCACCCCGCTTCCGGAACCATGTATACCCTTTTACCAATATTGTCTCACGACGTGGCCGGATGAAAATTGGTGCATACCATCTCCAACGCCCCCGACTCCTATGCCCACCCTTAAATGTCATATACTTTGGTGGTTTGATGAAACCCACCCAACATGCAGCCAGAAAGAATTTTGTGGGGCATATAGGTATGAGGGACTAGAGACATTCACAACAGAACGTGCATGCCAGGAGGCGCTTGATATGCACGTGAGTCCGACACCGTCTCCGATAGGATGCACGATACTTCCGCCAAGCATCACACTGTCTCCAGGACAACAAACAGGTATTGCAACCCAGACATTGCACTATCAATTGACGGTCAAAAACAATAACAGCCAAACGTGCAGCCCATATACGTGGACGATTGAGTCGTTTCCCCCGGATTATCCACCGGAAACGGGAATGGTGAGCCAATGGACAACAACGGATTCACCGCGTACTGTTACGCTCGCAAGCGGCGAGCAAACGACCCTTACCGTATCGGTGCAACCAAAAAGCACGGTTGCTTCTGGAGAGTATTCATTTACCGTAATGACCTATGATGCACTGGGTAGTGCCCCGATACAATCTTCGGCTATCTATACCGTATCTTCTTCCATTATTTCTGATCCTCCAAGCTGGTGGTTCCTGATTCCAAATCCATTACGGAACTTTTTGGAGATGCTCTATGCTGCTGTCTTTTTCTGGGGGCTGCCAACAAACAATGTCCAACTTTTGGAAGGAATCCCGACACCGTCGATGTAAACAGACATCAGAGGTCAGACAGTCAGAGATCAAACTCCAGTAATATGATATCTGATATCTGTTGTCTCCTGTATCTTAACCATATGCTTTGATGCCCCTTGACACGATCTGATTCCAGATGATACGTTGTGATTAGGAGTGATATTATATGACAATCGGCGATGACTGGCCTGATTTATTAACCGTTCGAGAAGTAGCAAAAATTCTACGCGTGTCCCCTCTTACCATTAAGAGGTGGGGTAAACGGGGAAAACTTCCGGCGATCCGGATTAACTCACGGGGTGACAGAAGATATAAAAAAGAAGCCGTCATGTGGCTCCTCGGTCTCCAGCAAAAAGGCGATGTATAAATCAATTTGGAATTTGGAAAATCCTATCCCTGTACTTTCCGCAGTTCTTCTGCTGCTCCTTGTGGATTGACAACATTGACGTTTACCCCTGTACCGAGCTCAAACCCCGCCCGTGAAATATAACGCGGGATAATCCGGAGAAACCAGTTGGTGGTATGGGAAATGTAGTAGTTGTACTCAAATGGCCGGTCCGGATGGAAAAATGGAAAACTGGGAGTGGCAGAGAGCTTCTCTATGCGTTTAATCGTCCGCTGGAGAATCATTGCCAGGGCAGATACTTCTGCATCCGTGGCATCCCCGAATTTTTTGTCGGTAGTTTTGGGGGCAATCCATACTTCGTACGGCCACTGGGAAAAATCAGGGCAATAGGCAGTATAAAACTGACTATCTTCAACAACATGCATAATCGGTTCACGCAGCACTGCGTCAAAATTTATTTGCCTGGGAACAACAACGAGCTGCGAGTGTGGATGGCTAAGGCTTGCCCCTGCGATCACCCCGTGGTTACAAAAGATAAGAACATGCCCTTCTGCTTCATGCGCGCGGTACCGCTCCCGATACGTAAAAACGATGCGTTCGACCTGTTTGGGATCTAGCGATTCAATATCTTTTTTGTCGTCTGGGCTATGGATGATGACTTCATGGATATCGGTAATGGAATATTTATTCGGAACAACACGGACCATCCACCCCGGCTTGTCCTTTTCCCCTGGGCCAATCCGGTATACCTCCGGCGGCGTATGGGATTCACTCCCCGGACAAAACGGGCAGCCATCAAACGCCGGGCTGTCCGTATTTTGCGGCCGGTCTAGACGGGTTGGAGAAATGATAACCCAACGCTGGGTACTAACATCCGGGACATACTTGGCCATACATATTTAGTGTAAAGCCTCACGCTACAAGCTACAAGCTGCAAGCGTGTACCAATCAGAATTTTGCAAAACAAATGCACTCCCGCTCCATGTCCGACTCGTGCAGCCGGTACCTGCCCGCATTGCTACGCTTAGACCTTGCAGGCGGGCCTCTTGCGAGTCGGACGTGACAAAACCGGGGATGTGGGATTACTGTATTACTCCTGGGTAAATTTATCGAGGTATTCTTTGGCTTTTTGCTTGAGGTCTTCTGTGACGACTAACCGGACGATACCAACGTCGGGCTGACCATAGAGGATAATTGTCCCAATTGGGGAAAAATAGATTGCCGGCAGGACAAGGAGGTCATCTTCCCCGCTGATGACCAAGACAAAGCGTTTCTGCGTCTTGTTCCACCGGGAGAGAAATGTCATGGCGTCATGGGATATATATCCGGGGCCACTCGTCATATATACGGGAAGTACATCCCGGGGAAAATGATAATCATGAAACATTTTGTACGGTATGCGCCTGGCATGGAGGTCGATAATTGAAAGGTCGGGCACGATGCCGTTTACCAACATCCTGTCTGTTGTGACATCGCCGACGGTAACAAGCGGCACGGTTCTGTCCTTGAGTGTTGGTACCAAACCGGCAATGGGAACGATTTCCCCCATAGGGCTTTTGAGCGCTCCGCGGAGGGTATCCGGAAGAAGCAGTGTCCCCCACGCATCTATTTGGTGACGCCTGATCCGGGTTGAGGAAATGGGGGCTCCATCCTGGGCCGGAACCAGATCAACCATGATGAGTGATAGCGTGGGGAGATTACGCGAGGCACGGATAGCGTTTATCTTTTCCCCCGTATCCCTGTTCTGGCTGGTAACGATGATAGCGTCATAGTCACCAGCGGCTGCAGGCTCATAGGGGTCTTGTACTTCAATATATGTTGCTTTGTCTTTCCAGCCGTGTTTCTCTATCCAGGCTTCAACGGTTTTGTTACGGTCATAAAACGATGCGATCATGATAGGCTGACCACTCGTACCCGCTATTTTGTACTTCCGAATAAACCCATCTGATGTAATTCCCACCGTAACCCTCTCCCCCTCTGCAAATGCCCGCGACAGAACCTCCCGGTGCCCGGCGTGTAATCCGTCGAATGTACCTGCAATAAAAACGTGGGTGTACATACTACATATATCCGATTATTTTTTGGTCCTTGCGGTTACAACGGAAGCTTCATTAAAACTGCTCACATACGCACCAAAAGCGCTTCGTCGTCATGAACAACAATACACTGCTATATTTCCTGCTCTTTTTGATATGCCACCTTTATTCTACGACACTACTCCAGTCTTCCCAGAACTTGGCAAGGCCGGCTGTCGTGAGTGCATGGCTGATATCATATGATTGCCATTCGTTTTCGAGGTTTATTTCCCGGTACGGAATTTCTGTAAGGCCCGGCACGTCATAGATAAAGTCTTTTGAGGGGCCAGCAAATCCCAACGCTTCCCATTCCAAAAACGCTTTGAAGGGAATCGTCATGACGTCGCTTTTTAGCCACAGGGCGTAATGTATATGTCCCATGTTCCGAACGCTTGCGGTGAGCACCTTAACATGTCCATCCCCCAGCCTCCGGTACATCTCCAGCATGTTTGACACGACATCCATCCCTTTTTGCTTTATATCGTCAAGGCGTCCGACGAAGGGAGAGACGTAACAGTCGTAATTATGGTATTTGGTAGCGGTATATACCGCAGCTGCCTGCTCCTGTGAAAAAACGAGCGTCACATTGACCGGGCCTTCCTGACACATGACTTCAACCGCTTGTAATCCTTCTTTTGTACAGGGATATTTAATAACGGCGGTCGGGATCCACGTCAGCCGTTCCCGCGCCTGCGAAATCATCTCTTCTGCCGTGAGTGTTTCTGGGTTTCCTATGACCTGAATCGATGTGGGGCCGTGGGTAACAGAATCGATTTGCGTCACTATCCGTTTGTATTCGGCACATGCTTCTTCCGGGGTTATCTTTTTGCCGCCATTTTTCTTGGCTAAATTTTTCGCTATCAGTGTGGGGTTGGTGGTTTGCCCATCGAGTCCCGGGAAATTTTTTGCCTTCAGCATGGCGTCGGCTTTTTTGGTTTCTTCAGGA
>ADZX01000582.1_pt1 | contig 10418 bp, 17 predicted proteins | sample 349688 | NCBI WGS metagenome assembly ADZX01 (sample SAMN00713648, study PRJNA49615) | sediment metagenome | isolation source: Carrizo shallow lake | place: Spain: near Madrid | collected 2007-02-15 | depth 25 m m | reverse complement strand
ATTTTTTTGTTTTATTAAAAACTTAAGCTTTTACAACATTTACAGCATTTAATCCTTTTTGTCCTTCTTCTACATCAAAAGTTACTTTATCTCCTTCTCTTAAACTTTCAAAATCTCCATTAACTTCATTTTTGTGGAAGAATAAATCTTTTTCTTCACCTTCTCTTGTGATAAACCCAAATCCTTTATCTGTGATTCTTGCAATTGTTCCTTGTGTCATATGTATATATAATTATATTATTAATTTATCGAAGTAAAATAATAAAGTATAAAATATAATTATATTTTTAGTCATCTAACTTGATAAATACATTATAGCATAAATTATAAAAAATAGACAGTGTTTATTTTTTGTTATACAATTTTTTTTCAAAAGCTTATTTTTATTGACTTAAAAGGTTAATTAAGATAAAATACCCGAATTATGTCAAAAGGAGCATCTATCATATCTTTTAAAGATGTTGATTACCAACATCAAGAAAACAGACCAATTTTAATTGAGTCTAGTTTTTCCATTAGGCGAGGAGCAAAGTTTACTCTTATGGGAAAAAACGGTGCTGGAAAATCAACTATATTTGGTTTAATCACAAAAAAATATTTTCCCGATGGAGGAGATATAAATATAATGCCAAATACATCAATTGCAATTTCAAGACAAGTTATTCCTAGAGATGAAATGCAATTAACCGTTAGAGAATTTTTTGAAAAAGTTTTTTCAGAAAAAAAATATAATATTGACCCCATGATTGATGAGATTTTGGAAGTGGTTAATTTAGATTTACCCGAGTCTGAAGAAATGAAAAAAGAATTTAAGAATAGAATTATTTTTTCTTTTTCTGGAGGACAACAGGCGAGATTATTACTTGCTTCGGCATTGATTCAAAAACCAGAAGTTTTGCTTTTAGATGAACCAACAAATAATTTAGATGTGGAGGGAATAGCTCACTTAACACAATTTTTAAAAGATTATCAAAAAACCGTGATTGTTATTTCTCACGATGCAGATTTTTTGAATTCATTTACTCAAGGTGTTTTATATTTGAATTCTCAAACAAACAAGGTGGAAAAATTTGATGGGAATTATAATGATGTGGTAAAAGAAATTGCTTCCCAAGTTGAAAAGGAAAGAAGAAAAAATGCTCAAGCAGAGAAAGAAATTCAAGCTAATAAAGATAAGGCAAATTATTTTGCTAATAAAGGTGGAAGGTTGAGAGCTGTGGCAAAAAAAATGAGAGAGAAAGTTGAAGATTTTGAGGAGAATAAAATTGATGTGAGAAAGGAAGATAAAACCATAAGGAAGTTTAAAATTCCCGTGCAGGAAAATGTCCCCGCTAGAGTTCTTCAATTAAATTCCTATAAGGTTATAAAAAATCATGAAGCCAAGGATGTAAAATGTGACATTCTCTTAAGAAAGGGAGAACATATGCAAATAGTTGGTCCCAACGGGATAGGAAAAACAACTTTATTAGAATCTCTAGCTTCTGGTCATGCAAAAGGCGAAGAAATATCTAAAGATGTGGTGATTGGTTATTATAGACAAGATTTTTCAAATTTAGATTTTGAAAAAACTCCCAGAGAAATTTTCTTTGAAGTTATGGAAGAACCAAATGAACAAGATATGCGTTCAGCAGTTTCAGGGTTTTTAATTGACTCCGATGTTATAAAAACAAAAATAGGTTTATTGTCTGAGGGTCAAAAAGGTTTAGTCGCATTTGCTAGATTGATGTTGTTAAAACCGGGACTTTTAATTTTAGATGAACCAACAAACCATATTAATTTCAGACATATTCCAGTCATTGCCAAGGCATTAAAAGAATATGAAGGGGCTATGATTTTAGTTTCCCATGTGCCAGATTTTGTTGAAAAAGTTGGCATTGATGAAATTTTAGATTTGGCAAAAAAACCAAAATAAATTAAAAAGCTTAAAAGAGAGAAGAAAATAAAAAGAAAGATGGAAAATGCTTCGCATTTTCCATCTTTTTTGTTGGGTGGCTACTCGGAATCGAACCGAGATAATCGGAACCACAACCCGATGTAATAACCGTTATACGATAGCCACCATATTTTAATTTTAAATATTAAATTTAAAATTATTTTTTACCAACCCTCCAATTAGTAAGGTTGTTATGATTGATTTTGGGATTATCGGAGGGCAGTAGAATTATAGCAGAAAAAAAAAAAAGGCAATATTATAAAAATATAAAGATTAAAATTAATTTTTTTATGAAAAAAGTATACTAAAAAGTAGTGGATAACTTATGGATAAGTTAGTTTGACTTTTTTTATTATTTCTGTTTTTGCTAGTAAAAATAACAATTTTATGTTATAATTTTTGAACTTATTTTCTTTTTTAAAAAAATAAAGAAAATATTAATTATTATATGGCAAAAGTAGAAGGAGATATAGAAAAGGCTGTGGTTGTGGAATCACTTCCTAATTCAATGTTTAGAGTTCGTTTTAGTGATGGAGAGGAAGAAATAGCATATCTTGCTGGAAAAATGAAAATTCATAGAATTAGAGTTTTAGTTGGTGATAATGTTGATGTTATGATTGACCAGTATGGAGGAAAAGGAAGAATTGTTAAAAGAACAATAAATAAATAATAATACAAAAACATGAAGGTAAAAAGTTCAGTCAAAAAAATCTGTAAAGATTGTAAAATTGTTAAAAGAAATGGGAGACTTTATAATATATGTAAAGTAAATCCTAAACATAAACAAAGGCAAGGTTAATAATAAAAAAAATATGAGAATTTCAGGTATTACACTTCCAAATGACAAAAGAATTGAAATTGCTTTAACTGCTATTTATGGAATTGGTAGGTCAAAAGCTCACACAATTTTAAAAGAAGCAGAAATTGATTTTCATCTTAAAACAAAAGATATAAATGAAAAACAAGAAGCTGCGATTAAAAAAGTTATTGATGGAATGACAATAGAAGGTGATTTAAAAAGACAAAAATCTTCTGATATTAAAAGATTAATTGATATAGTTTCCTATAGAGGTATAAGACACACAAAAAAGTTGCCACTTAGAGGACAAACTACAAAAACTAACTCAAGAACAGTTAGGGGAGGTGGTCGAAAAACTATGGGGTCAGGGAAACTTAAAGTTACTAAGAAATAGTTATAAATTATTATGGGAAAAAAAAGAATTAGTACTCAAAGTGGAGGAAAAAAGAATAATGCTTTAAGAGCAAGAACTCTTTCAAAATCTTCACAGAAAAAAAAGAAATTAGAAGAAGGATTATTACATGTTGAATCAACTTATAATAATACAAGGGTAACTTTAACTGACTTATCAGGAAATGTATTTTTTACATCTTCTTCTGGTGCTTTAGGTTATAAAGGAGCAAAAAAAGGAACTCCTTTCGTTGCTGCTCAGGTAGGGGAAGTTGTAGGTGAACAGGCAATAGGGGCTGGAGTTAAAAAAGTTCAAGTAAAGGTAAAGGGTGTTGGAGCTGGTAGAGAATCAGCAGTAAGATCTTTTATTGGAAAGGGAATTGAAATATTATCAATCAAAGATGTGACACCAGTGCCACACAATGGTCCTCGACCAAAAAAAGCTAGAAGAGTTTAATTGAGAATTGTATGAAAGTTAAAAAATTTAAAAAATGTAGAAGATTTGGTAGTACAATTTATGAAAAATGTGCGTCTGCAAAATATGCTCTTTCAGAGCAAAAAAGAAAATTTGCTAATCGAGGGAAAAGACCTTCAGAATACGGACTTCAATTAATTGAAAAACAAAAATTAAGATTATCTTATGTTTTGAAGGAAAAAAAATTAAGGTCATATATTTTTGATGCTATTAACTCAAAAGATGAAACTTACCAAAAAATTTATGAAAATCTTGAAACAAGATTAGATAATGTAATTTATAGATTAGGTTTAGCAGAATCAAGATCAATGGCTAGGCAAATGGTATCACATGGACATTTTACTCTTAATGGTAGAAAATTTAACATTTCATCTTATGCAGTGAAAGTTGGTGATAAAATTGCTGTTAGAGAAGGTAGTAAAGACAGAGCTTTCTTTAGAGAAATTGATAAAAAAGATTTAAGAAAAATGCCAAAATGATTGGTATTTGATTACAAAACATTATCTGGTGAAGTGAAAGAGAAACCAGAATTTGATGGAAAAAATAACGAGTTTAACTTCCAATATATTATTGAGTTCTATACAAGATAATATAGCTTCGAGATTCTTTTATTAGAAAACAATATTTTAATATTGTTTAAATATGAGTTTGAATTTATTCATATTAAATAAAAAAAAACATATATGCTTCAAAAAGATATTTTACTACCTTCAGAACTAAAAATAGTGTCTGAAAAAGATAATAAAGGGACTTATGAAATAAATGGTCTTTACCCTGGTTATGGTCATACCTTAGGAAATTCATTGAGAAGAATTATACTTTCTTCAATTTCTGGAGTTGGTATTACAAAAATTAAAATAGAAGGTATCTCTCATGAATTTACAGTTATTGAAGATGTCAAAGAAGATGCTTTAACAATTGTTTTAAATTTAAAAAAGGTAATTTTTAAATTAGATTCTAATGAAAGAATTACTTTGAAATTAAAGAAAAAAGGTTTGGGTGATGTGAAAGCTTCTGATATAAAATTACCTACGGGAGTAGAAATAATAAATCCTAATCAATATTTGTTTTCAATTTCTAAAAATACACGAGAAGTTGAAATAGATATTGAAGTTTCAAAAGGTCTTGGTTATGTAACCAAAGAAGAGATTCAACACCATGAAAAAGTAAAAGTTGGTGATATTGTTATGGATACATCTTTTGCTCCAATTAAAAGAGTTTCATATGAAGTAGCAAATTCTCGTGTTGGTGATAGAACTGATTTTAATAAACTTACAATTTTTATAGAAACAGATGGGTCAATTAGTCCATTCGATGCTCTTAACAAGTCAATCAATATAATGATAAAACAATTATCATCTATTGTTGGAAATAAAATTGAAGAAAATAAAAAAGAAGATATTAGCAATAGTATAGAAACTGGTGAAACAATTGCTGTTTTAAATCTTAATGAAGAAATTTTAGGTAAATTAGCAAATACTGGTATTTTACAAGTAAGTGATTTGAAAAATAAAACAGATGATGAACTTTTAAAAATTGATGGTATTGATGAAGAAATAATTAAGGAGATTAAAAAAGCACTAAAAAATAAAAATTAATAATATGAGACATCATAACGCAAATAGAAAATTTGGTAGAGAAAGAAACCAGAGAAGGGCGCTTTTAAGGTCTCTTGCAATTGCTTTGATTAAAAATGAAAAAATTGAAACAACTGAAGCAAAGGCAAAAGAGATAAGAAAGTACGTAGAAAAATTAATCACAAAAGGTAAAAAAGGTGATTTAGCAACAAAAAGATTACTTATTTCAAAATTAGGAAGTGGTGGTGCTTATGTTGTTGATCATATTTTTGAATTAGCAAAAAAATACATTGATAGACCTGGTGGTTATACAAGAATTACAAAAAAAGGGGATAGAATAGGATCAGATGGTGCTCCAATGGCCATTGTTGAATTTATTAATTAATTATCAATATTATGAGAGAATACAATTTTGATGCAAAAGGAAAAAAACTTGGAAGATTAGCCACAGAGTTATCTGTTGTGTTAATGGGTAAAGATGAAGCTGATTTTGCACCCAATAAAGTTGCCGATGTAAAGGTAATAGTAAATAATGCCTCACAATTAGATATTAATGATAAGAAAATGGATTCTAAAATCTATGATACTTATTCTGGATATCCAAGTGGTAGAAAAGAATTTACAATGAGAAAATTAATTGCTGACAAAGGTTTTGAAGCCGTTATTAAAAATGCAGTTAATGGGATGCTTCCAAAAAATAAATTAAGGGATAAGGTTATGAAAAATCTTATTGTTAACGATTAATAATTATGGCAGATAAAAAATTTAGAAATACTGTAAAAAGTAAAAAGAAACAAGTTCTTGCTATTGTAAAAGAAAAAATAGCAAAAATTATTCCTAGTAAAAAGAAATATACAGAGACTTTAGGAAGAAGAAAAACTGCGACAGCTAGGGTAAGATTATACCCAGCTTCAAAAATGGAATTTAATGTAAATGGAAAATCATTAGATGATTTTTTTGGTACAGCTGAACTTAGAAAAAAAGTTATAGAAGCATTAGATTTAACAAAAGAAAAATATTTAGTTGTTGCTTTTGTAAAAGGTTCAGGTATAACTGGTCAAGCTGAGGCTATTAGATTGGGAATTTCAAGAGCTTTAGTGAAAATTAATTCAGAAGTAAGAGGTGAATTAAAAGCTAAAGGATTTTTGAAAAGAGATCCAAGATCAGTGGAAAGAAAAAAACCAGGATTGAAGAAAGCTAGAAAGGCTCCAACTTGAGTGAAAAGATAAAAATTGACAAATTATTTTTTAAATTTCAGAAAAAAATTCCTTGCGGTATTTAATATATCATTTGGATTTTTTTTTATTTTATTAAATTTCAATATTTTTTTTAATTAGGAATATATTAATATTTTGTTAAAACAAGAAGTAATTGAGTCGCTAAATGTGAACCTCATATAATTTTAATTTATGTTAAAATTATATCCATGACAGAAATAAAATTACCAAAATCTATTTTAGGTGAAGCAAAAAAATCCAATTCTCTCTATGGTTTGGTGAAAAAGGGGGATAAAATTTTAGTTGGTCTATCTGGTGGTAAAGATTCTATAACTTTAATTCATTTATTTAAATATTATCAAGATAAATTAAAAATGGATTTTGAATTTAAAGCAGTTGTAATTCATTACGGAAGTAATGGAGAAGATCAACCATTAAATGATTTAAAAGAATATTTTAAAGAATTTGGTGTTGAAGTGGAAATTTTCAAAACTAATTTACTTGAGATAATTGAAAAAAAACAGAATAGGGGAAAATCTGTTTGTTCTTTTGTGGCAAGGATGAGACGAGGGATGTTGAATAAAAGAGCAATGGAGTGAGGAGCAAATAAATTAGCTTTAGGACAACATTTAGATGATGCAGTGGAAACTTTGTTTATGTCTTTAACTTACAGTGGTTCTTTAAGGTCTATGGCTCCAAAGTATAAAGCTGAAAATGGTTTAGAAGTTATACGTCCTTTAATTTTTGTGCGGGAAAATGACATAAGAAAATTTACCAATAAAAATAATATAAAAACTATTGGTAATGAATTTTGCGTTGGGTTAAAAGGAGAAAAAAAATCTTATGTGCGAGAAGAAATAAAAACTCTTTTGGCTGGTTTAGAAAGTAAAAATCAATTTTTATTTCCATCCATTAAAAATGCTTTACAAAATCCTGATATAAATTCTTTATTTGTTGTTCCTAAAAGGAAAAATATTTTTGATTATTTGTTTTTTTGAAAAAGATAATTTATAATAATTATAGAAATTTATTTAAAGGATATGTGATGAGTAAAAAATTTGGAAGAAGAGATGGGAACATTCTTGCTTCTTTTCGTGGTTATATATCTTTAAAAACTTTTTCTTGGAAAAATAAAAAGAAAGAGTTAAAAAATATAGTGGACGAAAAGATAAATATAAAAAAAAGCAATATTGATTTTATCTGCTTTTTGTTGACTTTTTTTATATATATGATATATTATATAAAAAAGATAATTGAGGTTTTTATTTATTATTAATAATAAATAAATAAAAAAATTTATTTTTTATAAAAGGATAAAAAATGTGTATAAAAGATGGAATGCAATTACCAGATGAATTGGATGATGGTTTTCATGGTAAATTAATAGAAGGGGTAGATATAGACAGTTATATCACTCCCCATGGGAGTGAAGATATAACGAAAAAAATAGCTAGAGATGAAAAAACAATTAGACGCTGCTTAAGTCTAATTGAAAAAAAACATCCACTATTGGATGGTGAAGAAGAATAATTCTTCTTTACCCATAAAGACCAATTAGGTCTTTTTATTATTTATTTAATTTTTTTTTTGTTATAATATACTTAATATGTTAACAAGACGAGAATCAAGAGCTATTGCTTTACAAACACTTTTTTACTTAGATTTTAAAGGAATTAATAAAATGGAAGATTTTTATAGATATACTTTAGATGATTTGTTTGATACTAAGGAAGAAAAAGGTAAAGAGGTGGAAAGAGTAGAGAGAGATGAATATTCATTTAATTTAATAAAAAATGTTTTAGAAAAAAAAGATGTTTTAGATGAAGTCATTAAGAAAGCCGCTCCTGGATGACCTTTAGAAAAAATTTCTTTAGTGGATAAAAATATTTTAAGACTTGGTATTTATGAATTACTTTTTGGAAAAGAAAAAGTCCCCGCTCCCGTGGCAATTAACGAAGCCATAGTTTTATCAAAAAGTTTTAACACAAAGGAGACTTCTGATAAATTTATTGCTGGTGTTTTAGCTTCTGTTTTAGAAGCTTCTGGTATTGATGAAGATGAATCAAGAAAGTGAGTTGAAAAAGAACAAAAGATAAAATTTGGTTTTCTTCCTTATTATATTGATGAAAAAGGAAGTGTAAAACTTGGTCTCGTTTTCAATGTTTTTAATAAATGAACTTTACCCAAAGGAAGTGTGGAAGGAGTTTTTAAAAATGAAGAAGAAGCAATTCGAGATATTGCTAAAAGAAAATTAAATGCAAAAGGAGATTTAGGTGAAGCCATTGGTAGTCATTCATATTCTGCTGGTATTGTTAATGATAAAAGAATAATAAAAAATATAAATTATTTTTTATTTAAAGTGAAAAACCCATCAGAGTTAAAAATAAGTCCAAAACTAGAAGGATTAAGTGATATAAAATTTTTTGCATTAGATGAATTAAAAAATATTGATACTTATGAAGATGTAACACCACTATTCAAAAACGTAATTAAAATTTTTAATATATAAAATATGAAAATAGAAGAAAAAGAAAAAAAAATATTCTCATTAGAAGAGTTTGAGAAAAAAATTGGTTTATCTTTTAAAAATAAATCACTAATCGAATTGGCTTTTATACATCGTTCTTATTTAAATGAAAATAGGGGTGAAGTAAAAGAGCATAATGAAAGAATAGAATTTTTAGGAGATGCCGTTTTAGAATTGGTGACAACAGAAATGCTTTATAAAAAGTTTCCAGAAATGAAAGAAGGTGAAATGACTGCTTTAAGATCAGCATTAGTGAATACTGATTCTTTATCAAAACAAGCAAGTAGATTGGAAATGGAAAATTTTTTAAAAATGTCAAAAGGTGAAGCTTCATCAAACAAAGGAAGATGGCATATTTTAGCGAATACTTTTGAGTCTGTAATTGGAGCAATTTATTTAGATTTTGGATATGAACAGTCAAAAAAATTTTTAGAAATAAATCTTTTTCCTTATCTTGATGAAATTTTAGATAATGAATTACATCGTGATCCAAAATCTTATTTTCAAGAATTATCCCAAGAAAGAAAAAAAATAACCCCTGATTATAAAATTATTGGTGAAGATGGACCAGAACATGATAGAGAATATATAATGGCTGTTTATATTGGAGATGAATTTGTAGCTGAAGGAAGGGGAAGTTCAAAGAAAAACGCTGAAATAGATGCAGCTAAAAATGCTTTAAAAATCAAAAAATGAAATTAATTTTTTTTTATGGAAAATGTCAAACAACAAATAGAAAACTTATTAAAAGAAAAACAATCAATGAGGGATGTTTATCGTTATTTTTATAATGTTTCCAATGATGATTTGTTAAAATATTTATTAGCGCAAAAAGAAATAGAAAAAATAAAAGATCAAAATCTTTTTTTACAAGAAGTTTTTGAGGGTTATAGAATATTATTTAAGATGAACCCTGTTGATATTTTAGAAATAATAAAATATAAATCTGATGTAGATATTAGAATGGAATTTGAAAAGATGAAACAAGAAAAAGGTATTTATGGTGGAAAACCTAATTTTAGTGGTAAAGAAACAAATTCTTTTAAAACAGGAATTCCTAAAAATGATGGTGGAGCAGGTTTTGGATCTGGTGGGCCAAATAGTTTTAATTTGTAAAATTGAATTATATTTTATTAATTTATATTTATATGTTGAATAAAATTATTTTTTAATTTATTAAATTTTTTGAAAATTTTTCTTCTTCTTCTTTAATTTTTTTTTCTAAAAAATTAATCTGAGATTTTGTGATATTTTTGTAGTGGGCAATTTTTAATAAATGTTTTCTTTTACATTGATTACAATAAAGAGGTCCTTTCATTTCGTTATAAAAATGAAAAATTCTAAAATCTCCATTTTCAATTTCTATTGATGGTGAAAAATCATAAATTCCTCCTTGGTAACCACAACCAGGACATATTCGAGTATACATACTATCATTATAATAAATTTTATTCTAATATAGAAGCTTTATAAAAATATAAAAAAAATGTATTTATACAA
>ADZX01000472.1_pt1 | contig 10855 bp, 10 predicted proteins | sample 349688 | NCBI WGS metagenome assembly ADZX01 (sample SAMN00713648, study PRJNA49615) | sediment metagenome | isolation source: Carrizo shallow lake | place: Spain: near Madrid | collected 2007-02-15 | depth 25 m m | reverse complement strand
GGCGCCAACTAATTTACGGTGGTACTTTTTTCAAATTGTGGGGAGCGCACCAGATATATTCAGGTTTGAAAGATTATGAAAAATCTCTCGTCAATCACATTCGTCTACTAATGACTGGGAAAAATTTGTTTGTGTTTCCGGAGGGACACATAACGCGAGATGGACAATTACACTCGGCTCATGGAGGTATCGCTTATCTCGCAGAGCGCTGTAAGCTTTTGATTGTCCCAATCGGCATATCAAGGGCATATAATATTTCTATCAAAGAATTTTTTCTACGCCGCAGAAAGATTAGGATTAATTTTGGTCACCCAATTGATCAGGCAGAACTCCGTCAAGAAGTGGCTCGTAAAATTGATCTTGGTCAACATGTTTATAAGGAAGAAGCGGAGTATGTGATGGAGAAAGTCAAAGAATTGATGAAAAGTCCTTAAAGTCCGTAAAGTCTGGAAAAGGGGACTACTTTATGGACTTTTGACTTTATAGACTTTAAGGACTGATCTCTTAATCTGTTCAAGCTAGGGAACATAATTGACAGTGAATTAAAGAATTTATAGCTTTTTTAATTCCGACTTTTTCGTTGATTTTTACGTCGATGAATTCCATTAATTTTTCGACCTGTTCCTTCTTTTTGATCCTTCTCGCTCTGGCTAATCTCACACTCTGCTTCTTCAAATACTTTTGATATGTTTCGACTATCGAGTACGCTTTTTCTTTGTCGACCTTCCATAATTCGTGGAAAGCAATTGGTGTTAGATATCCGAGTGCCTGGTGCGGTCTTTTCCAGTTGTAGAGATGCTCCCATTCTTTGAGTGCTCCTGCCTGCTCTTCAAACGTTTTCTTGTAGCCTCCTCTTTGGTAGAACTCAACTTCATCGGTGAGATGTGACCTTTCAACTCGTGGATTGTCAGTAGGTGTTCCTTTGTTTGAGTTGAAGTGAAATACTTTGTCTTTCTTTAGAACCTCGCGGAATTCTTTCTGGTTTTCGTAACCATTGTCAGTGTTCTCACAAGCAATGGCAAATCCAAACTTTTCTTTTGACTTCTCATGAGCTTCTGCAGATCCGAGCGCAGTACCGTCCCTAGCAAGTTCAAGCGATCTAATTCTGGTAAAGGAATCAATCTCTGTATGCTGGCTGTAGAAGTTGTCCGCACCTTTGCTGGAATCCTTTCGTGTTTGTTTTTCAATGTATTTCATGTCTTTTTCGACTAATGCACCAGGTGCCAGATCTTTGATCGCTTTAGGAGGTCTGTAGCGCACCACAAGTTCTGTCTCGGGGTTCTCTCTAGCAATTTTTGCCTGCCAAGCTCTGCTGTTTTTGAGTGATATCTTTGGATCAATCAGCTTGTGTTTGTGGAGGTAACTATTCACGGTGTTTGGATTGATCTTGATTTGGTAATCTCTTTTCATGACCACAGCAACTTTGACCTTACCCCAGACATTCTTCGAATCTTTTCTGACCTTCAATATTGTGTCTTCGACTTCTTTGGATATTCTTTTTCTGTTTTTTGTAGAATGAGGAGCTTTTGATTCCGGTTCTAGTTTTCTCGGATCTCTACCTTGATTTTCAAACAGATTCTTTAGCGGTGAAAGCCATTGTCTCGATATACCTATTTTGTTTGCTGTTTTGGTCACATTTCCATCTTGTTCGTAGTAAAGAATGTAGAGCCAGCGGAGACGTTTTCTTGCTACTTCGGACAGGTAGTAATGCCTCGGGTTCAACTTCTTTTCTGCTAGGTTTGTCATACGTTCGATGGTACGCTGTTTGATGTCAGCTATCCATGAGTTTCTGACCGCATCCGCTAGTATATTCATTGTTTTCAAGCTTCAATCTACTGTCAACTGTACACTAACCCAGTGCAAATCTTGACAACCAATTACTTCTACAGTTAATATATATCTATGCATAGACGCATTAATATCATGAATATGTGCAATTGGTCAGCCAATCTCGGCGTGGCCTATTTCACTATATTAGCCGCGCAAAGCAAATTTGCGTCCAGTCGTGATATTTCTTACTATTCAATTTCTGAGTAACTCTACCACAAGAACTTGCTAGAAAGATCCCGACTGGATGAAAGTCGGGATTTTCTATTCCTCATCCAGGGCAAATAGTACTTTGACAACAAAATAATAGTAAACAGTTATGCAAAAGAAGATTATCGGTCAGTATATTGTTCTGTCAGCATTGTTCAGTGCGATTGGATTATCTCTCCATACTGCAATTTATGTGACATTCCTAATGAAAAACGGATTGAATCTATTCGAAGTAAATTTAGTTAACACATGCTTCTTTATCACGCTTTTTGTTTGTGTATGGTAGTGCCCATACGATATTTGGATTTATCCTAGCTGAAGCCATTTGTGCTATCGGCAGTACTTTCAAATGTGGTGCATTCCAAGCCTGGTTAGTTGATAGCTTAAAACACGAAAATTTTGTGGGTGATCTGACAAAAATATTCGCCCGCGAAAATCTTTTCTGCCAGATTGGTGGTGGATTCGGAGCAATCGTTGGTTCATATCTCTACACCTACAATTCTACATGGCCATGGTTTTTTGGTAGCGCCGGATTATTTGCAGTGACAGTGATTGCGCAGATGATCATGAGAGAAGATTATTTCAAAAGAAGTTCGATTTCGTGGAGAAGGGGACTAATTTCCATGAAAGAGACTGCCATGACGAGTATTCATTATGGCATAAATGATAAAGCGGTTAGATTTATTCTGATCATTACATTTATGCAAGTATTCGTGATGCAAGCATTGAATATGTATTGGCAACCATTCTTTAAAAATCACCACGTCTATGAATCAAATCTAGGATTCATATATGCGACTATTATGGTATCGGTCGCCATTGGTTCCTTCATAGTGACGCGCATCAATAGTGTGGGAAAGGAACGAAAGTTGATCTTAATAACACAGATTATTACGGGAGTATTTATCATTATTGCCGCAATAATTCCTGGCTTATTTGCTATTTTTATTTCTTTTTTCTGCACGAAGTGATGCGTGGAATGTATCCACCTCTTGTAAATGGATATCTACAAAAGAGAATTCCATCGTCTGAGAGAGCGACTGTGTCATCATTTTGTGCCATTGCGCCTCATATAGGAGGAGTTTTCGGACTTCTTTTGAGTGGACTAATAGCACAACATTTTGGTATATCTGTGGCATGGATTGTTTCTGCGAGTATTCTAATTGTCGGTGCAATTTTCGTAATGAGAAACGGCAATCATGTTCGAGAGAAAGAAGATAGTTAGCCGACACAATCAACAGCGGTCTTTTAGGAGACCGCTTTTTTCTTGTTCAAGTAGCGATGGCACATTCTCCTATTGACAACTTTTGTCCAATTGCTACACTTAACACATTGAAATACCCTTTTGCGCGGGGCAGAAAGTCAGAAAGTCGGCTCTACTGCTGGGCACTCTGCGTAAGCAGAATGTCACGATGGAGGAGAAGTTCGCCCTCCCTGTCCCACACAGTAGGGTATTTTTGTAGATATGACTTACTTTTTGTGGGAAAGAATGTAATACATTTGATACAAAGATACCCGGATTCTCGCAAGCAGATTTGGACTGGACAAGTAATGAATTTGTCTTTGTTTAAGGCAGATCTTTTCACAAAAATAAAATCTCCTTTTTTATCAGTGTCTCTAAAAATATAATCAGGATTTTCTATTATATCTTTAATTGTGCCAATATGCTTCTTTGTGAACGCTGGCCTACGATCATAAGCATGTTTGATGCTAATCGTTGATATGTAAGTTCTTGGATTTAAGAAGTAGATTTGTTTTCTTAGTATAGAATGAATATTTGGCCAAACTGAGCATAGGAAAATATCTCGAACTGGCACCTGACTTTCAGGAGCGCTTCCATAAATACAGTCATAAAATATTTCTAATATATTCATAGGTAAATAATCTTAGCACAATCCTCGCTCCCATATTTTCTCCGTCCGACTCAATCGTAAGCTCACCATGATGCGCTCTCACCACTGCTCGTGCCACATATAGGCCTATTCCCATGCCAACGGGATTGGCCGTTTGCGCCACTTTACTGCGAAAATAATTTTGATTGAACAACTTACTTATATCCTCTTTCGATATACCGACGCCAGTGTTTTCGATAATCATTTCGAACATTTCTTCACTTGATTTATCAATTCGATTCTGAATATCAATCTTGCCTCCGTCTATGTTGTAACGCACGGCATTCTCTAGGATTATTAGTAATACTTCACGCATTTTGTTTGTATCAATCGGAAGTTGTGGCCAGCTAGCAATATCGTTTGGAATATTCACGGATAAATGCATTTTCTCAATATCGATCTTGAGTTCATGTAGTACATCATCTAGTAGAGGCTTCAAACTATTTCTCGAAATGTCCAATATCTTGCTACCGACCTTGATAGTAGAGATATTCAAGAAATCATCGGCTATTTTTGATAGACGGGCAACCGAGGCCTTTGTTTCTGTGAGTGTTTGACGACGGCTCTCATCAACTCCTTTACCATTATTCGGAAACAATGTTTCCAGTCCATTAGTAATTCTCATAACCGGAGTTCGTAAATGGTGCTGGGTAATCATAATAAATTGATCTTTTGTCTCATTCAATTTCTCCAAATCTCGGCGAGCGTGCTTTTCCAACTCATAGGCTTTGCGAATCTCCGCGGTTTGTTCAGCCACTTTTTGGGAGAGGGTGGAGTTGAGGGATTTTAGCTGGTCTTTTTGTTTTGCTTCTCGAGTCAGAGATTTGAACAAGAAATAACCAAGAAAGAGGAAAGCAATAAAGAGAGCAATACGGCCGTATATTCCGAATACAAGATCAATAAATATGTTGAGTAATGCCATCGCAATCATTGCGATCACAAATACTTGCGTTGCCGCTACACGCACATTCATCTGTCGATACTTGGCAATGGAATAGGCGATAATCGGTATCCAGATTACTTCAGTAACTGGCCCCAACCAATTCAAATCATAATAGCCGAATCTCGGTAAAATTATACACATTAAGCTAGCAGGAGATGTCCCGATAATTACTGCCCAAAACATATATTGCAAATTTCTTCGCGTATTTAAGTTGTCGGACTTTCTGATTTTTTTGTGTAGGATAATAAGCCCAGTTATAAATAATCCGAAAAAAGATATTTCGAAAATTGGCGATAATTGACCGAGATGCCATCCCCAAGGATGAGCCGCGCTAATCGGAAATAAGTCGAAGATAATTTGGTCGGTCATCAGTAGTAAATATCCTATAATAATCTCGCTACATATAAGCGACCAAGTAATCCACGCATGTGGCTTTTCATCATTAGGATACGTAAAGAAAAAGTAAAGGAAATTCGCGGCTATCACACTTCCTAAGTAATAAGTTAATCTCGAATAAATGATGGCTGCATGGACATCACGTGCTGCTACGAAAAAGCCTACGCACATAACCCAAATAGTTACCCATAATATGCTTACTGCGAATGCACGTGTGGAAATATTCCTGATTCCCAAAAAAATGACTAAGTCTAAACTACCAATCAGAATAGCACTAAGCCAAATAAGAATTACATATATGTTGATTTCCATGTTTTTCCTGATTATACAACATTTTATATGATATAATAGACTACATAGTCTTATCCCCATGAATAACATTATTATAGATAATGATGCGTCGCTTCATTATGAATATAATTCGTTAGCTCGTAAAGCAATGAATAGTGTTTTAATACCGTTGTTGAACACCTTACCGAGAAATATTCGTCCATTATTAATGAAATCACATAAATCTGGCTCAGACATTATTGAACATGCTACTACCCATAAAGCACTTGAAGTCCTTTATGGTCATGGAAGTTCAAAAATATATGGCTCATTTATTCAAAATTTTTTTAAGTCAATATGGTTGTCTACGAATAATTCAAAAGCAGTACGTAATCGTCTGAGATTAGTAAGACGAGAGCTTACAAAGCAAATCATAGGACTTTTCCAAGAGGGCAGGGAGATTAAGATAGTAAGTATAGCCTCTGGTTCAGCAAGAGCGATTTTAGAATCTATTGAAGTGGCTGGTCTTGATGAGACGGCAAAACTATCTGTTTCTTTTGTTGATAAAAATAGTGACGCAATTTTATATAGTCAAGATCTGACAAAAGACAATAAGTTTAAAGAATCATTTAAATGGTATTGTAATACTGCGGGGGATTTTTTTAAATTACATTCCGATAAAATTAAGTACAATATAATAGAAATGGTAGGTCTAATCGATTATTTTGATGACTTTAAAGCTATCAAGATTTTTTCTAGTATATATAATTCATTAGAACCAGATGGAATAATGATTACGGCTAACATTGATGACAACAGTGAGAGACCGTTTATAACAAAGGTGGTCGGATGGGGTATGATTTATAGATCATGTGAACAACTTGCAGACTTGATAATAAAAGCTGGCTTCGATGAAAACAAGTTGAAGATCTTTTATGAACCACAAAAAATCCATTGTGTCATAGTTGCCCAAAAATAAATTTATGCAAATATTTGCCATAACAGGTTTAGTAAATGGAATCATTGCAACCGCATTTAGTCTCTTGGTGATCAGTAAGAATTGGAGAGATAGATCGAATCAAGTCTACTTATTGATGACACTTTCTCTTGCTGTCTGGTCTTTTAGTTACTGGCAGTGGCTACTTGTGTCAACTGATTACGGTTTAGCATTACTGTGGGTTAGGTTGCTTTCCATTGGCTCTCTATTTATTCCAGTATTATTTTTTCATTGGATTAATCGAATGATAGGCTTCGAAAAGATTAATAAATATATCTTACATATCTCATATTTTGCGATATTTGCCATACTGTTTTTTGTTAATTCACCTTTGTTTATTCATGATCTGAAACAGCGCTATTTTTTTCCATTTTGGCCTACTGCAGGAATAGTCTACGATGTATATTTTTCGTATTTATACATAGGTCTTATTGTATATTCTCTTTATCTACTTATTCGCTCGTATTCAAGAGAGAAACAACGAGAAAAAAAAGGCCAAATTCTGTATATTATTATAGGAGCTGTATTAGGTTTTGGTGGTGGTCTTACAAATTTCCCTCTGTGGTTTGATATACCAATATTACCATACGGAAATTTCCTGGTGGCGGCATTTCCCTTTTTCCTAGGATATTCTGTATTGAAATATAAATTATTTAATGCAAAAACTATAGCGACAGAAATACTTGTATTCTTTATTGCGGTAATATTGTTTACCGAAGCCGTATTATCTACCTCATTCTTCGAAGGGATTCTTCGAAGCGGGATATTCTTGTTAATAACTGCGTTTGGGGTTCTCCTCATCCGGAGTGTCTACCGCGAAGTTTCTCAACGCGAGAAAATTGAACTCCTCGCCACCGATTTGAAGATCGCCAACGATAATCAAGTGAACCTCATTCACATCATGAATCATCAGATCAAAGGTAGACTCGGAGATGCCAGAGCAGCTTTTGCGGAATTGCTGGCGAATGATTATGGAGTTATGCCAGATACCGCCAAACCGATTCTTGAGAAAGGATTGGAAGAGACAGCGATTGGGGTTGATTATGTCACGGGCATATTAAAGGGTTTTTCCGCGGAAAATGGTACCTTGGCTTATAATATGAAAGAAATGGATTTGAAATCACTAGTGAAAGAAGTTACCGACAAATTCGCTGCGAAAGTTAGAGAAAAAAAACTAGCTTTTGAAGTCAACCTTGCTGATGGTGACTTCAAAATCAACGGAGATGAAGTACAACTCGGTGAGGCAATCGGTAATATGATCAACAATTCGATCGCCTATACACAGAGTGGAAGTATCCATATCTGGCTGACAAAAAAAGGGAATAAGGCACTTATCGCTGTCCAAGATACAGGTGTTGGTATTAGCGATGAAGACAAGCCGAAACTATGGAAAAGTGGTGGACATGGAAAGGATTCCATTAAAGTCAATGTCAATAGTACTGGCTACGGTCTATCATTCGTCAAAGGCGTGGTCGAAGCGCACAAAGGTCGCGTTTGGGCGGAATCTGATGGTCCAGGGAAGGGGTCAAGTTTCTATGTGGAGGTGCCATTGAAAGTGGTGTAAACTCCTGCCTCTCCGCAGGTTCATATAATGTTCAAGCTAGGGAACATAATTGACACTTATGGATATAAGTGTAACATCTGATCAGACTCGGTAACCTTGAAAAGGAGAAAACATATGATTGTAATTTTGACATGTAAAGAAGACGCAAGTGCTGATTATGTTATCAAAAAACTTATCGAACGTAGGCTAGCGTTCAAACGGATAAACCTTGACGAAGTTAGAAAATCAGGATTTACAACATCCAGACCCGTTGGAAATCAGTGGGAATTTGACGACGGCCAAACCAGATTATCGTCCGATGAAATTGGAGTTATCTGGCAAAGGCGTATTCCACGTCGCCAAATTATGCATAACGATCCTACGATTGGACGATATTTGACTCAGGAATGGCGCTTGTATTGGGAATGGTGGCTAAATCAGATTCCATCGGAGAAAGTATTGGATACAGAATCATCTATAAAATCCGCTAGCAACAAGATGTTGCAATTGAAAGTCGCGGCCAGACTAGGTCTGAAAGTTCCGGATACAGTAATAACTTCAAACCCAGACGAGTATACGAGTTTTATTCAAAGACATAAAGCGGTCATTGCTAAAACTCTTGGAGGCTTCGGACAAATAATCGAGGAAAACAAATCATTCGGCACAATCTTCACGACTCGCATCGACGTCGGCAATAATCCTGATCCATCATCGATCAGAATGGTACCGATCATAATCCAGGAAGAAATAAAAAAGTCGTATGAACTCAGAATAACAGTCGTCGACAATACAATCTTTCCCTGCAAAATCGAGTCCCAAAATAGTCCAAAAACACAACTTGACTGGCGGCGGTACGATTTTGATCGTGTCCCGCATTCTCGAGTAGAATTACCCACGAACATCAGTGCCAAGCTTCTGATGTTTATGAAATCTTTTGGAATTCATTTTGCCGCTTTTGACTTTGCGGTTACACCGGATGATGAATATGTATTTTTCGAAATGAATCCCAACAGCCAGTGGGTGTGGATCGAACATTATACTGATCTCAAAATAACGGACGAACTTATCGAAGCCTTACATAAGAGATGTCGTCTATAGAACCCGAACATTTCAGTACGGAACTACTGGGCCAGTCTCGGTAGTTTTTCTTTTAGACGAATTATCAAATCCTTAACATTGTCTTCAGGAGAGATAGTATGACCGAGCTCAAATTCTCTCCTCGAGACCTCAATAGATTCTTCTGCATATTTCAGTGCCTTCTCATTTTCTCCGAGAGCTTCATATGTAAAAGCTAGATTAGAGAGAATGGTTGTCTTATAACGAGAGATATTAAGTGCTTTTTCATAAGACAATATAGCTTCTTCATATGAACCTTTCGTTAAAGACAAATTTCCCATGCAAATGAGGACCCTTACCAGTTGGTTATTATCTTTACTGAGTCTACTCGAAAATTCATAAAACTTACGCGATTTAGCAAATTGTCTCAGATTTAAATACAATGTCCCAATCCTGAGATAAATATCAAACCTTTTATTCTTAAATAATAAGACTGCGATTGAAAAATATATTACCAAGATTCTGCGTAGAAAATCTTGACCAAAAAATACTTCCTTTTTTCAATTTTATCAAATAATGAATTGCCTATTAGCGTCACAGCATTGACCATACATAAAATGTAGCATAATGCCAAGGACATAAAAAGCCCCGCCGTTACTGACAGGGCCATGCTGAAGTGACCTTCAGAGACTAACTATCTCCCGGATCATCGTCGTATTCGGTCTCACGTCCGCCAGAACTTGTCGTATACTGGGTAGGTCCACCAGTACTTCCCGACATAAGTGGCGGCATTTGGACTTTTTCGAATGATCTAAACAGGAACGGGATTGTCTCGAGAAGTGAAGAATTTGTCTTCATACTGTTAACAATAATTTCTCAAAATATATTGTAGCGAGCTTACGGTTGGAAATCGTAAGTTCTCCCCAACTTGAGTACCAAGCGCATACTACCACAACTGGTACTTATCTTCAACGCGTCTGCACTTCCGTGGAGATATTATTTCGTCTCGATATCAATCATCTAAATCTCTCTCGGTCTATATTCAACCGGTGCTTTTTGATTAAGCCAATCAATCTGATCGAGTGATAGTAAACCTTCATGCGCGCCGACGAATTGGGCCACAGACATGGCATTTATTGGTGCCAAAGATAAAGCTTCGAGTGGAGTGCGACCGATCGAAAGTAGAGATACGAATGTCGAAGCAAAAGCATCGCCGCAACCTGTGCGTTCAAAAGCTTTGCGTGGGTCTGGAAAAATAGGCATGTGATAGCAATGATCACCATCGAACATATAGGAACCATTTGTGCCGTCAGTGATGAGGACTATCTTTGGTCCGTGAATACTAATTTCATGAAGAAGCTTCTTGACATCTTTTTCGTGAATTCTAAGAAGACTTTGCGCCTCTTCAAGATTCAAAACTAAAACATCCGCATGTTTTGTAATCGGTTCCAAATCATCGATGCCTCTATTTATTTGATAAGTACCTGGCTGAAAAACGAGTTTGACTTTCGGCTCCGCATCTAGATATTCGACCAAATTTTTTTCGTATATTGGTGAATGTGATGACAGAGATGTGAGATATATCCATTTTGGAGCCTTACAAACATTTGGATTCAATGCACTATAATTGTGATCATACTCGACATGATTTACCAATATCGTGCGATCATCTTCATACCACAAGACAAAATTACAATTAGTTTCTCGGTTTGTATGTTGTC
>ADZX01000971.1_pt1 | contig 10894 bp, 6 predicted proteins | sample 349688 | NCBI WGS metagenome assembly ADZX01 (sample SAMN00713648, study PRJNA49615) | sediment metagenome | isolation source: Carrizo shallow lake | place: Spain: near Madrid | collected 2007-02-15 | depth 25 m m | reverse complement strand
TGAGAGCAGCGGCATTAAACTGGAAAAGGGGATTGTGGCCGACCGGCATACCGCCTGCAGTCAGCCCAACACCTTTGCTGCCGGGGATGTGGCGGTTACCCATGACCCCATATCCGGTAAACCGGTCATGACTGCACTTTGGACCAATGCCGTGGAAATGGGACGCTGTGCCGGGTTAAACATGGCCGGACTGCCCACCGCCTACACCGGCACCTTCGGCATACTGAACGCAACCCAGGTTGCCAAAACACCTTTTGTTTCAATGGGACTTGTGCACACCCGTGAACTAAACTGCGAAATCCACAGCCATACCACCCGGATGTCCCACAGGAAAATGGTGTTCAGCCCGGATGGTGCCCTACTCATGGGGATGGTTCTGGTAGGTGACATCCGCAATGCCGGCCTGTACCGGCATGTTATCCAGGAAAGGATGGCAGTAAAGCGATTTAAAAGGGAAATTATTAATCATACCCTTCACTGGGGTCATTTTATCCGGTAAGGATATATATGATTGGCTCCGGTATTCCTGAAAGAGTTGCCATGATGGTATCGGGGCACAGAACCCGCTCTGTTTTTGACAGGTACAACATAGTAAATGCCGCTGATTTGAAAGAAGCAGCAAATCGTCAATCGGAGTACTTGGAAAAACAAGTGTACCAAAATTATGGGCACAATTTAGGCACAGTAAATTTGTTAAAAAAAAGGTTAATAATCAAAAAGTAAGGACACCATTCTAACCATCAATTCCCTGGTAGTGTAATAGTATAATAACAGCATATTCCCAGTATACCGATCATCCTGCTTTATCAGATAATTTTCCGGTATCCTCTGTTGTTCAGCTATTCTGCTTTATCGTATAACTTCTGATAGTTCCAGTGTCCAGTTACCCTGCCTCATTCTACAAACTAACAGCATTCCCGGTATCATGTACCTTTATAATTTATATTTTCCTGTTCCTGCCTTACTTTGAAATCTGATGCGACGCAGTGCTGTTGATAAAAGGATGGATTGCAATGGCAGAGATGGACGATCTGCTATGCTGGTAAGAGACGATGTGCCATACCAGGGAAAGAGAGGAGGCAATGGCAGGGAAGGACTGCTATATAAGGGAGGGGAGGGTTTATAATGCCAGTGAAAGATGATTTGCCATATAAAACAACTTCCTGTTATCCACAAAACGTCAAACCTGATAAAAATCCATGACTTCAGATGGTAAGCAGCATCTGAGGGATCGTTTTTGTCGGCGAAAAATAAGTACGATTACATCTATCGGTACAACATGTAGAATTCCCCTGGGATGACACACCAGTCATAATTCGATAGGGACTCATTTCAGACCCGCAAGGAAAAGTTACTGCGAATCCGGAAGGGTTGCTTTGATGCCTTTTGAAGTCATATTTTCTTGACATAAAAGAGAGGTACTTTTATAGTTAAAAAGTAAAAAGGGTAATTATTATAGGCGTTTGCTGTGAACAGAAATCAGCGGAAAGGCAGTATGTATATAGATAGACGCAGGTTGGCGATTATTTTCGTGTTTTTTTTCATCATGCTTTTTATCTACGCGTGCACACCTACGATATATGACATTCCTGTTGAGCAATGGAACAAACTGAATGAAGCGCAACGGCAGGCAACCATTGAAGGCTATAACGAACGGATGCGATTGAGAGAGATCGAGCACCAGAGAGAAGCGCAACGCAAGGCCCAGGAAGAGGAAATCAGGGCAAGAGAAGCTCGAAGGCAGGAACAACTTCGTCAGGAACACGTAGCTGCGATCTATATGGGTGAGGCAGGGCAAATTGGAGATCTCTTGCGCGTCACGCTTCAGGGCGGCCAAATGCTGATTGGCAACCGACATCGCCAATATCAACCAATCTCTTTCAAGATAGCAAACGGCGAAATCAAGAAGATCGAAATCGTAAATGCAGAGGGCGGGAGTTACGCAAATAGAGAGGAAATGCAGGTCCTCTACCAAGACGGCACCTTAATTTTCGATGATGATCCCTATACAAAAAAGTCGTTCCGGATCGTTTACGATCATGGTTGGAAAATGGGGAAGACTTATGGTTCCGTCTCAACAGAAAGTAAGTTGCGCTTACGAAACGTCCAAATATCCATAGAAATTATACCGCATCTCCGTAAAACACGCCCTTAAGGGCAATAAAATCAATTCTATCATGTTGCTGAAAAGAAAACATAACAACAGTTCACATAATGGCAATTCGGGCCTTTAAAAATTACCTCAATCGTAATTGGATAAGAGTGAATAATAAAATGAAAATAGAGTTTCTCGTTGATCCGAAGTTTGCCCGTGACGATGTCATGGTTTTTGACTTTCAAGAATTTGAATGGATCAATGATGAAAAATCCGTGCTTGAAGAGGAGCTTGCAGGATACCTGGATCATATTTGCAGGCGGGAAGAAGAGATTCCTGTTATTCTTTTACTCAGGCGTACGGTCTCCCTTTCTATTGTTGACCTATTTAAGATGTCCCTGAAAGTGGCCGGAGAGGTTTCGTGCTCAGCTGTCCAATTTGTCATTGGTTCAGAGGGCATCAGAGATTATCTCGAAAACCAGATTCCACCAATTGACTCCATGCGGGAAGAGTTCTTATTGAAAAATTGTACCGTAATTTTAGCCACAGGTGACATTTCCGAGGTTGAAGCGGATGCTATTGTTAATGCATCAAACACTCGATTGGTCTTAGGCGCCGGTGTGTCTGGGGCTATTTCGGCCAAAGCCGGGGCATCGCTTCAAACTGAGATGTCGGCTATAGCTGCAAGAAAGATGCTAAAGGCAGTGGATGCAGTTATTACCGGTTCACATTCTCTGGCAAATTGTCGGCATATCATCCATGCTGCCACTGTAGAGGGCTCTCTGGATACTTTACGTATTGCGGTTCAAAACTGTTTAGCTATTTGCATAGAGAAAAGAATTGACTGCATCGCTTTCCCTGCGCTTGGAACTGGTACAGGCGGACTTGGTATAGATGTCTGCGCGAAAGGGATGATAGAAACACTCATGGCCTTTTATCGAAAAGAGCGCTCTGATTTGTATCCGAAAACGGTCATCTTCATTCTCTGGACAAAAGGCTCTTTTTCTGTTTTTCTGGAGACCTTTCGCACAGCGTTAAATGAAGACACCTAATTTATATGCACAAAAACAATAACTACTACATACTCTGCTCTCTATAAAAGCTGTTTCTTCCAAGCTATACTTGGATAGGATGCACTTGAAGGCGCTCTGCCAGCTCAACGTCTTATAGCCGCTATCGCCACTTTTGCATTAAAAGCTGCTCCATGAGTCCTTCTCAATTTCTTCATATCCCCGCTACTCCTTTCTGTTACCTTAATTCAGTTTTTTGCAACTTTACCACTTAAACAACTGTACAATTTTTCCAGGCCAGCGCTGAAAAAAACCGAAAAGTATCTGTTGCAGAAAGCACTTTTTTATTATAATTAGAGGTAGCTAAACTATAATATTACTATTAATCAGAGTTGAGCTGGAGAGTCCATGAATCGCCATAGATGTCTGATCTTGAAAAGTATAGCTGCTCCAATTTTGATTAATTTTCTAGGATTACCTGCAGATACCTGTTCCAACTCCAATATGAGTTTAAAAATTGTTATCCGGAATATAAGCCTTCATTTGCTCGAAGCAGGCCGAAAGTCATATAGACTGAACTGGAAAAGCGCGTGATTTAGAAACTGATGCTATTCCCTAAAATAGAACAGGGTCAATAAAAATGATCGAAATGAACGGGTTCCATTTAGCCACCCGTTTTAATATTTTTCCAAACAACATTTTACTCTGCAGATTGTTTTTTGCTGCGCATAGAAGGATTTTGCATTTTATTTGTGAAAAAACACATCAAATTTACCTTTAAACATTAATGAGCCTGAATTCGATGTCTCAAAATTTCATCTTCATAATAAAAAAACGTTTTTCGGAGGAAATTGATGATACGGAAATTAATTTTTATATAGAGTCGGTAAACCATATCATAATGATGGTTTATAACAATCGCTATCATGACAAATGGCACCCTGAAGAGTTAACCATGTTAAAAGATGATAATCAGCTCCGTACTGATAAGGGGCATCACGATTATTCAGATGGTCGAGTCAGGGTTGATCCGGATGAATTTCAGGAACGATGTTGGGAAAAATTAGAAAAAGATGGCCTTATTCGCACTATGAGGGACAAAAATTTCAGCGAAGATCAGGAACTTTTCAAATTTCTTTACGTATCTTTTAACCACCTATTGGAAGAAATGATCAATAATCTTTTTCCGGGGCTTCAAACACGGAAAAAACAGATCAGTTTGATTCTTAAACATCACTGCGATGTAGTTGAATACAAAGGTAAGTCTTGCTGGAAATTGAGAAAACTGAATTGCGGATTAAAACAGCCGTCAAGCTTTGATAAGTTGTTAGAAGTGGCTCGCAATAATAGAATCCCCCAATTGAGGTATTCCAAAAAACGCGACAATGAGCGGGGTCCAGGCATACCTAAAAAGGAGATGGAATCTTTCCTGCTGACGATCCTTGAACAGGTTGGCGGTATTTGTTTTCGCGATGATCTAATCGAAATTATTAAAACTATTTATAATATTCAACAAGTACGAAGAATAGAGCTTCCTAATACTTCCTTTGACGGTAAAAAGTTAGAAGCTTGTCAAGATGCGTGGATTTCAGTTCTGGAATCTAATCAGGAGAGGATGCTGCTCGGCCAGGAGCATATTGTGATGGCAGGTGAACTGTACAAGTCCATGGATCCGCGCATGCGCAGAATTTTTTATATGTTGCATGTCCAAGGCCTGTCCAGCACTGATATAGCTCAAAAGCTGAGCCTTGCTAATTCCACCATCACTAAGATTGTAAAAGATATAGGCCTGCTTTTTATAAAATATTTTTCGCGGGATAGCGATCAGAATGAGATCCTGGCAGTAACGCAGATTGTTGCTCATTTGGTTTTGAGGAATGAGGGAAATCCATGAGAAGGAAACGTAGGTTAAATGCGGGCTCCTCCCAGATACTTTTTTGTTATACGGCACATGAACTTCATCAATACAAGTTTGGAAAGGTGGATGGCGAAAAGCGGTTAAAGATATTTCATCACCTTAGACAATGCGATCCTTGTCGGGGCCTTTATGAAGCGCTGAAATCCGAAAAGCCAAGAGACGTGCAAGGTGGAAGTACTTTTTTCCATTCAAAAGTTCCGACCAAGTTGAATCTAGATCTAAAACCACCGCTTCCTATGCCGTTAAGACTTGAACCGGGCCAGATATGGACAACAACCCCGCAACCCAGAAATCGCAACGGAAGAGTTGTTGATAAGGTACCCATGGCTATACCGGTTGTGGTTGTCTCTCCCGGTAGTGGTATTCGGTGCTTGGACAACATGATCAAGGTTGTTCCCATTTCCTGCGACACAGATTACTATCTAAAAGGAGACAGCCTCAAGCTGGTTAAAAATAGCCCGTTAGGATATCCGATTCTTCTGGAAGTATTTAACGGACGACTGATGCTGGCCGGCAATCTGGTTGAATTTCGAGGATATATTTGCCCATCAGACAGGAAGCGCCTCTGCCGGATGCACCAACAGTATCTAAATGAATGTGTTAAAGAGCCAGACCCCGAATATCTTGTTTGGAAAAAAAATGAAATTCTGCTTGCAGGATATTTAGGATACGCTGTTGATAGGATACGGGTAAAAGAGAAAACTGAAATCGATCTTTTCTCGTATCGCAAAGCAGCCGATGACCGAGGGTTAATGCTATCTGAAATTGAGGCTCATATTCTAATGAAAACCGAAGCTTTTTCAATGGCAATAGTACAGAAGCGGGATAAGGTTTTTTTACGCAATGTTTCGGCGAAGATATCACAGAATGCTCTTTATATTGATGGACACCAGATCAAGTTGAAGAAAAAAAGTTCCGGCGTTTGTGATGTGCCGATTGGCTATGTTGATCAGATAGCTCCAACAATTGATGTTTATACTATCATCAATGATGAAGCTTATTTGTTTGGAATCCGCTTTTGCAAAAAGGGAATCTAATGAAATCCTATTACATCACAGGAGATTGCAGCCCACTTACTGTGATCAGGCAACACGAACTAGCCGGCAACTTCAATGCCTTGATACAAGCTATTGCAGAAGATTATGATACTCTGCGCTCTCTGCAACCTGAATTGGTGGCCTTGCTTAAAAAAACGATCAGGAAACACAGAGGATATCTTTCATCTGAAACAATTAAATCGCTCGATAAACTGCCTTCTTCATGGCTGGAGCATAGTATCTCGGCAAAAAAATTTTCCTCTTTGTCTTTTTCGGTACCTGATGCCGGAGTAGGGTGCGTTGTTTTTCCTGTGGTTACTACTTTCGGCCAGTTACGCGAAGTCTGTGTTACGAAAAGAGGGTCTTCTCTATTATCTCCTTTGCGCAATCAATTGATAGATCGGGTAGGCGCTGCCCTTTTTGATATTTTCCGCAAAACATACCGTCGCGCCCTGATTTGGAAACCAGAGCAGTTTTTCCTGAGCGTAACAGATTCTTATGGCAAAGAAGATAATGAGGTTAACGGAGATTCCATGGCTTTACCTTTGGCTTTGGCGCTTTACTCACACATTACCAAGATTCCGGTGCCTGTTGATATTTCGGCCACGGCTGATGTGAAGCGCAACGGCCATATAGCGCCAGTTGAGTCTGTTGAGGAAAAACTGGCCGCCATATCACGCGAGAGGCATTTTATAAAACGGGTGCTTGTTTCTTACAGGCAGAAGCTTGAATTCACGTTACCCGGCATCGAACTTATAACTATTGGAAACTTAAAAGAGGCTATAACCGCTGTTTTCAATTCTTTGCCCAAAACTTTATTTACTCCCGCTGTATTGGATATTGAAACAGAAATTGCAGTACTGCGCAGACAATACGAAAGTTATCAAATCGACACCTGCCTTGAAAATGCGAGCTGCCTTATAGCTTATCTGCGGTCAGCAAAGTGCTCATTACCAAAAAACCGGCGCATTCCAGCTCTGTTTACTTGCTATTGGCGCAAGGGATGCTGCTATTGTCACAAGGGCCAAGTAGATAAAGCCTTTGAAGCGCTTGAAAGTGCCCGTAAATTGCACGATAAGCACAAGGGTCTGATAAGGCATGAAGATTTCCTTCAGTCCCTAAACAATTATGCTGTGGCCCTAAAGGATGTATTCAGATATGCAGAAGCCGAAAAGCAGCACCGAAAAATCCATAAAGAACTGGAAAAAATCGGGGCGCTTAATCATCCAAAAGGCAAGAATTTAAGCTCATGGAGTCAGCTCAAATTTGCTCGGGGGCAACTTTCAGAAGCGGCCGATCTTCAAAAGCAAGCCATAGACCTTATTAATGAACAAGACAGGCATCGCAATTACGGATATCTGGCGTGGTTTTACACGCGCATGGGAGATTTATCCGGGGCTCAAAAAGCACTAAAAAAAACCGAAAAGCTGCTTGATGAGTTGTTTATAAAAGACAAAAAGTTTTTTCACTGGAGTAAAAGCGAATATTTGTATCGTGGAATCATGGTTCAAAAAAAAGGTTCCCGGTCTCTCGTCAATCAAATACGGCAGATGCAGGATATCTATGCACATTATCCGGAAATAAACCACTATGCTGTGGCCTTAACTTGCAAATTTTATGGACTTGCACTATTGGCAACAGGCGATGAAAGCAAGGGGTTAGAAAAACTGCAACAATCCCTGTCTTTTTTTGAAATGCATCCCGAACCTTTGATGCGCCTGATTGCTTCTTCCATTAGGGTTGAGCGAGCGCTTTATTTTTTAACAAGGAACAATGCGATAAAAGAAGTAATGATGGACATTCGGGAAGTGCAAAAAAGCCTTTTAATTCAAAAGGACATTCGGCGGTTTTTTACCCCCGAAATCAAACAGCTTCAATACATTATAGATTTTGATAAGTCTTCAGAGTCTTTATTATCCAAATTAATAAGAAGTCTTGAGACACTTAAAAGCAAAATACCTTATTGAAAACATAAGTTTAAATAAGGATATAACGTTTTATATCTTCAGTATTATTTAAAAGCGGTTACAATGTAAAAATCAACATCTTTTTATATTTGATTTGTCTAAAGTATTATATTTCACGCTAATTAAAGGCGACGAATATGGATGACATCAAATTTCCTTTGCCTGGGGATTTAAATGCGCAGTGGACAGCGCAGGATGTTATGGATTTTTTGGGTAAACGCCGAGCCGAAGATACGCATTTCGAGTGTAAAGCCTTTTTGCACTTTGACTGGGAGTTAAAGTGCATCGCCGATAAGATCGGAGACAAAACTAAAGCACAAAAGCCATTTCACAGCGCTAAACCCGTTAACAGCTTCATGGCATACAAGGTGATTCAGGCCATTATGGGCTTTGCCAACGCCGAAGGCGGGCTGATTTTGTTGGGTGTTGCTGAACAGAAAAGGGCGGACGGTCTTCCGGCCTATGAGGAAGGTATTCCTGTTAAATCTGCCACAGGTGACTTTGATTTTCTAATTACCGGTATTGAACCCGACGGCATAGGCAAGGTAGATGGACGCCTTGATGAGGACAAATTCAAAAGGGAGCTTCAGGATATTTTATTTCCAAAGGGAAAAGGATGGCAGAGTTATATCCATCTTAAAGAAAACAAGTTAAAGGATAAAAAGTCAGTCGATACAAGAGATCCGGAAAAATTGTTCAAAGAAGAGACCTTGCTTGTCGATTTTCCGCCCGAATACAAAACAGAACTGGTCAAATCAATCAAACTTATTCCTTTTCAGACAGATGATGGCAGGACTCTAACAGTTGCTGCCTTAGTGATTATCCCATCGACCAATCTTCTTGAGATCTTCGTAAACTGGCAAGAAAAGCAGGTGCTAAAAATTTATCTTCGCATGGCCTTTAACAATAACGGCCCGTTGGAAGGCAGCCGGGCCAGGGAATATATTCACGAGCGCCTTGCAAAAGCAAACAACTCGGTTCTTATCGAGAACCTGAATAAACTGATGACAAAAATCGAAAATTTAGAAGCTGCACGGGCCGAATCACCGGCTGTAGCTCCCGCCAGCAGTCCGCAGGACCGTGTTCCCCTCTTTTTGCAGGATGCTTTGGCCCATTATGTAGTTCCTGACGTAGACGGTCAGGATATTCCCTCGGCGATCCATAAGGCGATCGAACGGGGAGAAAATATTTTTATAAAGGGAGAAAGCGGCATGGGCAAGAGCTTGCTTATGGCTCACTGCTATCTGACTACTGACCGCCTGATCTCTTCGTGTTTTTATGCCATTGACCGCACACAGGGGCCTAATGTGTTCAAGACCGCATCTATTTTAGGTGCCTTGCGGGAACAGATACAGAGTATGGAAGGAATGCCGGCGGTTGCAGAACCGCTTCGGGGTGAATCAAAAGCTCTCTGGGTTTGGGAACTGGAATACCTTCAAAATGTTTTGCGGGTTTGGGAGGAAAAACAACAAGGCAAACGGATAGTGGTCTTCCTGGATGGCCTGGATGAAAACGATGAAGCGATTGAAAGTGAGTTCATACTCAATGTGCTGAAAGACCTGATCCGCTACAAACGTTATCCTATTACATGGTTATTGAGCAGTCAGCCACGAAAGGGAATGGAGTGGATTAACGAATGTTTCCAGGTGATGGTTCTTGAAGGGTTGAATTTTTCTCAGGGAAAGGAACTTTTGAAAAAGCATCTGCCTTCCGAGATTGCTGCCCGTTTTAAGGCCGTAGTCGATGAGCTTGTGGTTCGAGCCCGACTTGAAAACGGCCTCTATGATCCTGAGATTTTAATCATGATGGGAGAATCTATCGGGGAAAAATTCTCCGGGACGGATACAAACTTAAGCTTTATCAACAAAAAAGTGTTGCAGGCATTTGTTGCTGATCTGCCGTTGACTCCAAGGGATAAATATCCGAAACTTTTTGAGCGTTACACAGACGCAATCAAGCTAAAAGAAATACCCAGCCTTATGGAAAGCGCTGCAGAATGGAAAAATAGTATTACAAGTGTAACTTATACAGTGTTTTTGTATGAAATTCTTGCTGTGCTTGCTTCTGTCCGCAGGCCAATTCCAATCGAAATTCTGCAATGGGCACTGGAACTGGAAGATCCAAAACCGAAGCAAGACTTCAGGGGCCGCAAGCTCTATGCTTACAATGCGTATCCGGCGGAGATTTTAAAAAGCGGCGGGCTTCTTCAAATGGCCTTGAAGGATTTGCAGCGCTTCATCAAAATCCTTGATAATAAAGACGGCGGTTGCTCCTTCTGCAAGGAGGCTGTGCGCCATGCCTTTCTTAAATATAGCGCTCCGGAGCAACTGGAATCTGCCAGAGCAAGACTTGCCGGTTTGGCCATGGAAGATCTTCGACTGACCACTGAACTGAACCTTAAAGATAGACCGGGATACCTGCTGCTGGAGTTATTTTATCTGCTATCACTTAAACAAGATATTGTAGCCGATGGAGTTAACAGGCTTTTGGAATTCGATTTTTTCCCGGAGTGGTTACAGGAGAGAGCTGAAAGTGATCAGGGAAAAGATTGGGTGGCAAGCCTGTTCAATGATATTGCGACCTTGAATAAGGCGTCTTTGTCCCCACATGCAGGTAAAAGGATGTTTCTGGTGAAAGATTTATTGAGAGACTGGAAATTTCATCTGGCCGGAGAGAAGTACTTTGTTGCGGATTTTTTACGGCAGGCTAAAAAAACGATGGGAATATGGCCGCAAAAAAGCAACGATTCGACTTTGATTTCTCCGATAGGTGGATATGATCGGAAAGCTACTGGCCACCAGGACTCGATTCTATGTCTTGCAGTTCTGCCTGACGGCCGCCTGGCATCAGGAAGCGCTGATACGACC
>ADZX01000500.1_pt1 | contig 11275 bp, 12 predicted proteins | sample 349688 | NCBI WGS metagenome assembly ADZX01 (sample SAMN00713648, study PRJNA49615) | sediment metagenome | isolation source: Carrizo shallow lake | place: Spain: near Madrid | collected 2007-02-15 | depth 25 m m | reverse complement strand
GATCCTATATCAATTTTAAGTGGTCCAACTGGTGTAATATATCTGATTCCAACCCCAGCTGAAGATATTATCTCGCCATTAAAATCATAACTACCTTTACTAAGCATTGTATTGTCAGTAAAAACCGCACCATATATATCCTCTTTTATAGGAAAATTTACCTCACAAGATAAATTTGCCATACTTAAAGCACCACTTGTTAAAAACTCCGTTGAAGAAGTTATGGTTCCTAATTCATTGTAACCATACGCACGATTACTAAACATACCTCCTCCAAAAAACAATTTCGACTCTGGTACAAATCCAGATATCTCTTCTATGGAGCCAACTTTTCCAACTGTTGAAAATGTTATATTTTTGTACGTATAGATACCTCTCGCTTCTAGTTCAAACTTTGTATAATCACTGGAATCCGTATTGTATGGCATTCCATATTCTGCATATCCAGAAAAATAATAACCATTTTTTGGATTCAATCTATCATCTCTAGCGTCATAAACTATCTGTACAAATGGATAATTTAAAACATATGTTCCATACGTTATCTCAGGATCGATAGTCCCTAAATCATAAATATTTATATTTTCTAAACCTATGCCACCTTTTATAAGTAACTTATCAAATTGATATACAGCAAAACCTTTCAAATACTCTTTTTCTTCTCCAAAACCTTCATATTCCGTATCAGAATATCCTGCATTTAACCCAAAATCTAGATAATATCCTTTATAGTAAAAAAGTGCTGGTCTAAAAAAATCAAAATCCAAAACTTTGTCTTTCATGGAATATTTTCCAGTCAATGTCAATTTTTGCGCATTACCAAAAAAGTTTCTTTTAACTAGTTGTGCTTCGAGTTTCATGCCAGCAAAACTATCATAACCGATACCACCACTAAAATAATATGGATTTTCAATCATTTTCAGAGTTATATCTATAGGAACGACATTATAAATTTTTCTATCGGCATTAACAAGCACTGTATCAAACGCTTCAAGATCTTCTATCCTTTGATATGTATCTTTTACCCTTTTCGTATTGAATTTTTGTCCATTTAGTGCTTCGACACGAGAAAGAATAACACTGCTATCTATCTCTTCCGCGCCTTTTATAGTTGTTTCGCCAAAAGTACATATATCACCCTTTTTTAAACCATAAACCAAATCCGCTCTATGTTTTTCAAGGTCAATATATGCTTTTGCATCCAAATCATAACTACAATAACCGTCATTTAGCAACTTGTTGACAATTTCTTGTTTACTCTGGATAAAATCCTTGGATCTAAAAACACTATTTTCTTTGTTGTAAATAAAATTTGAAATATCAAAATCACTTGTTGTGCCTATGCTAGTTATTTTGATTGGTTCTTTTTCATCTATGAGGATTCTGATAGAGTTATTGTTTTCTCCTATCATGAAACTAGCATCATAAAAACCTTCTGATTCGTAAAAACTTTTAAGAGTCTCTGGCAAAGTTTTGATAAGTCTAGAATTTATTTTAGGAGTTTTATCTTTCCAAAAAGCAAATGCACTTGCTCTGGAAACATCAAGTGCGTCTTCTATAGATTCAAGCTCTATGTTTTGATTTCCTATTATCTCTACAGTTTTAAATACCATTTCGTTTTTTTCTTCAGCTATACAGGTTGCAGATAGAACAATGGTAATTAAAAAAATATATCGCATCAGAAACTGCCCATAAAAATATTGTTCATTTTCTCAAAAAAATGTGAATTATTTGTGTTATGCACGAATCTGACCATCTCCATAAATTTTATATTTGTATGTAGTGAGCTCATTGATGCCCATAGGTCCTCTTGCGTGAAGTTTATTTGTAGATATCCCCACTTCTGCTCCAAAACCAAACACACCTCCATCGGTAAATCTTGTACTAGCATTTACATATACACAAGCAGCGTCTACTTGATTTAAAAAATACTCTGCAACACTATAATTTTCTGTTACAATGGCTTCTGAATGAGCAGAACCAAATCGTCTTATATGCGCTATGGCATCATCTACACTATCTACCATTTTTATATTTAAAGTATTTGCTAGATACTCGGTATCAAAATCTGCTTCAGTGGCAAGTTCCATTTTGACAATCTCATTAACTTCTGGGTCACCTTTTAGAAGTGTTCCTTGCACGCCAAAAGCCTCTGCTAACTTTGGTAGAATGTCTGAAGCTATTTTCTTATCTATGATAAGTGTTTCCATGGCGTTACAAACTCCAGGTCTATGGCATTTTGCATTTATGGATATATCGATAGCTTTTTTATAATCAGCATCACTATGGATATACGTATGACAAAGTCCTTTGTCGTGCTTAACTACTGGTATTGTTGAATTTGCTGATATGTACTTTATAAGCTCTTCTCCACCTCTAGGAACAACCAAATCTACATACTTATCCATTTTGATTAATTTTGCCACACCTTCTCTACTGCTATCAGGAAGAAGTGATATTATCTCTTTTGGCAAATTATTTGCCTCTAAAACTTCTCCTAAAATAGTTGCTATGATTTTATTTGAATACTCTGCTTCTTTTCCGCCTTTTAATATTGCTACATTACCACTCTTAAAACACAATGCCCCAACATCACTTGTAACATTTGGGCGAGATTCATAAATAACTGCCACAACTCCGATAGGAACACTAACTTTTTCAATACGAAGATTATCTTCATTTACCCACCCTTCTAAAACTCTTCCAACTGGCTCTTTAAGTGATGCTATCTCCCTAAGAGAATTAGCCATAGAGTTTACTCTCTTTTCATCAAGAAGAAGTCTATCAAGCATAGCACTGCTAAGTCCATTTGATTTGGCAAAGTCTAAATCTTTTTGATTTTCGGCAATTATCCTCTTTGTATTTAAAACAAGGGTATCTGCCATATCATTTAAAATTCTATTTTTATCTTTTGGTGTTAGTGTAGCAACTTTGTGAGCTGAATTTTTGGCATCTTTTAGAAACGACTCCATGAGTTCAAATCCTTATAAAATAAATTGTTTAGATTATACCATAGAGCTTATAAAGTATCTGTTTATATTTTTTATATATTAAATAAATGAAACAATAAACCCTATGGCTCCTCCAAATACACCGCCCCAAACCACAAGCCATCCTAAATGTTCATTTATGAGCATTTTTATAAGATCTTTTACCATTCTTGGCGTTAACTCATTTAGTCTATTTGTTACCATTGTCCCTATGAAGCTTGTCAAATCTTCTTGTATGGTTGTACTGCTTAAATGTTTTTTTATCTCTTCATGAAAAGAGTTTGATTTGACGATAGAAATCAAAGAAACCCTGAGTTTATCTAAAAACTGTTCTCTAAATGATTCTATAACACCCTCTCCGCCAAACATACCTATCATACCACCAAACTTTGACTCCATAATAGTGCTTTTAAGTGCGTCAAACGCCTTATTCATATCTACGTTTTCTATGACTCCAGATAAATCTATCCTCATCTCCTCTGTTTCTAAGAAATTTTGCATATTTTTTGGGCTAAAAAACTGCTCCATTATCATATCTTTTATAGATTTTTTAAAAACTTCAAAGTTAAGTTCTATAATGCCCGAACCGTAAAGAAAAGGAACTTTTTCAAAAAGCATATACACAGCAAGCCAATTTGTGATAGCACCAGAAAGTGCATAAAATCCCATATCAAAAAAATGTTTTGATAAAAAAGCTGGAACAAAAAAAGATAATATCACTATCAAAAAAGCTATTAAATTTGTTAACATTGATTTATCTATCTTCATAACCTCATCCTTTTAGTAAAAACTTATAAAATATTATCTCATTTTTTTAAAACTTTTAAATACAAAATAAATTATAAAAATCTGAACAACTAGCAAAATATAGTGAAGTTCATACACTTGCTCAAAATTATTTTTTGAATCTATCATTTTATAAAACAGATACGATAATCCCATTCCTACTATATAACCTATCTGCTTATATGTATCAACTTTTGTCAAAAGTGTTGTTTCGTTTAAAAATAATGTTTCAGCCCTAAAGAGATAACTTCCAAATGTAAAAACCATTTGATATCCAGCATAAATCAAAAGTGCCAACATGTAATCATAAGGAAAAAACAAAAATATAATTATCATAAAAAATAAAACAGATTCTACAAAAAGAGAAATTTTAAAAAACCACTCAATATTTAATATTTTTGAATATAAATTTGCTATCAATAGAGTCCCTAAAGCCAAAACAACTCCACCAATAGAGTAAACTTCTGGTTTAAGCGGAGCGTATATCGTAAAAATAGAGCCTATACTGAGTCCCAAAAAAAGACTATTTAGTGCTTTGTAAACAAAAAAATATTTAGAATTTAGTTTCATATTAATTTCTCTATCAACATGGCACTATATATCGTCACTGCGAGAGGTTTTAACCTCGTGGCAGTCCAAAACTAATGGATTGCCACACTTCGTTCGCAATGACAATTTAAAGCTAAAATTTATATCTAACATCTGCATATATACTTCTACCTTCGCTATTGTAATTATAGATACTTTGATACTCTTTGTCAAATAGATTTTTTAAATGCAATCCAACATCAATATCATCATTATACTTTTTAGTCAAATTCAAATTCCAAACCGTATAATTTCCGCTTGTCATTGGTGAAGCAGGATAACTAAAAGGAGAATATCTCTCTCCTATATATTGTGCATTTAGGCTTGCAATTGTATTTTCATCATAAAAATACTCTAACCATCCATTAATCTCATCTTTTGTTCTATTGTAAAGAGGTGTTCCGCTTGTATCTTTCATGTCAATAAGATGTGTATAGTTTGCCCTAACTCTAAAATTATCATATATATTCATCGTAGAAAATGCCAATTCTAGTCCTTTGATATTTTCATCTGCACTATTGTTATAATATCCCCAATTTGTATAATCATATACGATATCATCTTTTATCTTATTGTCAAAATAGGTTAAAGTGACAAAATCTTTATATGACAAACTCATATCATAACCATTCACGAAACTTGGCTTTAATATGTTACCACTTAATGTTTTTGCAAGTTGATATACCGAAGGGGCATTTAATGATGTATAATAATTTGCTCTAAATGAAGCATTATCCAATATGTTATATTTTGCGCCTAGTTTATATGTAACTTTACCATCAAATTTATCAAAGTCATCATATCTTAGATTTGCCTCAATTAGTAGCTTATCTATAGGATTTATACTGTTAGATAAAAATATACCTCTATTTATAAAACTTCCATCTGTTGGTGCGTATGTATTGTATTGATTAAAACCATCAATCTCTTTATACTCAAATCCTAAAACACTTTTGCCAAACTTGTGAGCATAAGAGTTGATGAGGGAATATTCATTTGTTGTGGCTTCATATCTATTGTCTCCATCACCCCATAAAGATGTCGCAAAGTATTCTCTTTTATAATTTCCGCGAGTTACATTAAACACAGAATCTACTAAACCTACTTTCGTTGAAATAGTTCCAGAAATATTTGTACTATCAGTTACAAAGTTGCTATAATCATCATTGGCACCATTACTATTGTACTCATCATCATAATCGCCTTTAGTTTTTGTTTTGATAAGAGCAATCGAAGCTTTTGTAGTATCTGTAAAATCATATCCTATGCCTGCTGTTAGATTTTTACTGTTATATCCATCTTTTTCACTTTTTTGTGGGGCAAGTGCAGAGATACCATTTGTATCAAAAATAGAACCAAGGAGTCTTGTATTTAGTTTACCATTTTTATAAAAAAGAGAAACGTCACTGCCTTTTGTTTGGTGACTTCCGCCATTTATTCCAACGCTTCCAGTTACTCCACCTTTGAGGGCTTCTTTTGTTATAATGTTTATAACACCTGCGCTTGCATTTGCTCCCCATACACTCGAACTTCCACCTCTGATAACCTCTATTTGCTCTACATTTGATATCGGCAAAAACTCAATCATTGATGTACTGTTTGTAGTCGAAGGGTCATTCAATCTCATCCCATCAACAAGAACCAAGATTTTTCCGCTATCCATTCCTCTTAAAAAAAATGAACTTTTTTGACCAATGCCACCATTTTGAGATATATTTATGCCTAAAGTATTTGATAATGCATCGACGATAGATGTGTATCCATTTTGCCTTATCTCTTCACTTGTAATAACATCAATATTTGAAGTGGACTGTGATGCTTTTTGTTTTGTCTTGTTGGTCGAGACGACCTCTATCTCACCCAAACTCTCAACATCTGCAAAGATGAGTGTTTGGATAGTTACTAACGAGAGTAACAATACATTTTTTTTCATATTTTAATTTCCTGATTTTTTTATTTGTTTTTTAAAATTTAATTATAGTTTTTATATAAGTTACCGTCATTCCTGCGAAGGCAGGAATCCATTTTTAGACTCCATATCAAGTGCGGAGTGACAAAAACATATTAAAATATAAAAATGTTAATTGGCGGTGAAGTTTTGGGTATTTTAATGATGTGAGGCTTTTGATGATATACTCTATTGCTATCACTTTTACATAACTTAGAAAGTGTAGAGTACATTGCGATAACTGCAAGTGAAAAATAACGGTTACCAAATCCTCTTAAGTGTTTCATATTCTATTTCTCTATCTTGTAAAAATGTTGATAATCTTTGGCACCATTCCATCTACCACCCCATCCCCAGCCATACTTTGCAAATATTCTTATGGCTTCATCTCCACCTACTAAAACAGCTTGATCATTTTTTCTATTTTTATCATGAACTCTTTTTAAGAAAAAGACTGAATTTTTATGTGAAGTATTTCCGCTCCTAAATACATAAGGATTTTCTATGGGGTTTATATCTATGGCTTTGCCATAAGCATGTTTTGACCAACTACTCTCGCCTGTGGCATATCTACAATTAAACGCTGATGTATTGTCTGCCTCAATAGATGCGAAATCGCTACTATTAAAATTGTGTATAGGTATTATTTGTTTGATTGGGTATTTTATGGCAAAAAGTTCATCAAATATCTTTATGACATCATTTGATACATCTTTGTGGACTATCAAGTCACCATGCTTGATTTGATTTTCAAAATCATAATATTTTACATTTACTATACGCAAATCTTCTAGCTTTATGGGGCATCCATTATAATAATTCTTGTTTTTTATCATTTCATTTTTAAAATCTTGAGAAATATTTTGCACATTATTATCGGCATTGATAATTACACTAAAAAGTGCCAACAATATATAGGATTTTGTAGAGTTTTTAGGATATAACATACTTGATTATACTCTATTTTTGTTTATAGTTTAAACAATACAAAGTATAATATACATAAAACAAACAGAAGGAATTTTTATGATAAAACAAATTTTGACTATTGATGAGTTCAAAAACTTTATAGAAAATACAAAGTCAAAAGATGGATACAAAGAGCCTATAGCATTTGGCATAGCAAAAGTTGACAGAGGACAAAAAAATGCCCAAAAGATTTTACAAGCCAATTTTCCTATCATAAACTGGATGGAAAATTATGGTTCAGCATCTGTTTTTATAGCTTCACTTGAAGATGCAGGAATAGAGATAGATTTTAGTGGCTCTGAATTTGTAGCTACTATAAATGAAAGCTTTGTTACAAATGCTTTAAATATTTTTACACCTTATATCAATGAAGCATCTGGCGACGCACACAAAAATGTACAAGTAATAAAAACTTTAGCAAATATCAAAAAACTTGATTCAAATTATAAAATAGTATTTTTATTTGAGGATACAAATCCAATTAGCGTAGAAGCTGTTTATCTAAAATTATATGCATTATCTCTTTCAAAAGCAAAGCTTAGAAGCATCAACTTAAATGGTGCTTTTGGAGTTCTTAGCAATGTAGCATGGGTTGGAAATAAACCATATGAACTTGAGTATCTAAGAGACAATGAAATAGAGATGAAACTAAGTGGAACATATCCAAATATTGATAGTGTAGATAAATTCCCTAGATACTTACAACATGTCATTCCTGCTGATAACACAAGAGTACTTGATGCAAGCAAAGTTAGAATGGGGGCTCAACTTGCTGCTGGAACTACAGTTATGCCAGGGGCTAGCTATATCAACTTCAATGCTGGAACACTTGGACCAGTTATGGTTGAAGGAAGAATTTCAAGCTCAGCGATTGTAGGAAGCGGTTCTGATGTAGGTGGAGGTGCAAGTATCCTTGGTGTGCTTAGTGGAACAGATGGAAACCCTGTAAGTATTGGGGAAAATACACTTCTTGGTGCAAATTCAGTTACAGGTATACCGCTAGGCGATGGATGTATAGTTGATGCTGGGATAACCATACTTGCTGGAACAAAAATCAAAATATCTTCAGAAAATTTAGAGAAAATAAAAACAGCAAATCCAAACTCAAGTATTGAAAACAAAGCCATATTTAAAGGCAGCGAACTCCAAGGACTTCATGGGATTCATTATAGACACAATTCTCAAACTGGCGAAATGATGGCAGTTAGAAGTACTAGAGAAATTAAACTAAACAGTGAACTTCATTGATGAATCAAGAAGATATAGAATTGCTAGAGGATTTATTTTTGCTAGCTATGCTAAACAAAGAACCAGATGAAACAATTGATGACATAATAAATATACTTGTTGAAGGCAAAGCTCTAAATTTTGACGAAGCAAAAGAGATAGTAAATAACCTAAAAACAAAAGGTGAGATAGTGGATAATGACTTGTCATTTTTAGGTTTAACGCTTGCCAATATTGCAAAAGAAAAATTTAAACTAAAGTAATAAAATGGATAATATCAAAGCAAACGAAGCATTTAATGATGATAGATATGATGAATCATTTGCAATGTACAATCAAATAGTTTCAGCCACTAAAGATAAAGATGCAATTTATATGTTAGGAAAGCACTATTATGATGGTCTTGGTGTCGAAAAAAATATAGACCATGCTATCATTTTATGGAAAAAAGCGAGCAAGGCTGGAAGTCTAGATGCACAATATGCACTTTTAGAAATATCTCAAACAACCAGCCAATGCTGTAAGGGGTAATTTTGAGAATAGATAAATGGCTCTCTTCTGTGAATGTTATCAAAAGAAGAACAGTCGCAACAGATATGGTAAAAAATGGTGTAGTTTCTATAAATGAGATAGAGGCAAAACCATCAAAAAATGTATCAGTTGGAGATAAAATTACGATAAAATATCTAACCGAAGAAAAAAATTATGAAGTTTTAGATATTCCAACAACAAAAACTATACCAAAAAGTCAAAAAGATCTCTTTGTAAAAGAGCTCTAAAAGGAAAGATATGTTAACTCAAGTTAATTTTGAAAAACTATTTGCAAATGAAATGAGCGAAGAAGAAGCTAGAGAATTTCTAATAGCACTTTATGAAAATGGGGAAAGTTCTTCTGACTTAGCGATTGCTGCAAGAGTTATGAGGGGTTACTCAAAAGAGCTTGTGATACCAGATGAATTAAGAGAAAAAGCTATTGATATAGTTGGTACAGGCGGAGATAAAAGTGGTACTTTTAATATTTCTAGTGCTACTTCACTTCTTTTGGCATCCATGGGATGTTATGTTGCAAAACATGGAAATAGAAGCATTACAAGCAATTCTGGTTCGGCTGATGTACTTGAAAAGCTTGGTATAAATCTCAACCTCACAACCGAACAACAAGCTTTAATGCTTGAAAATGTTGGTTTTTGTTTTATGTTTGCCCCAAATCACCATCCAGCTATGAAACATATTACCCCAATTAGGCACTCTATTCCTCACAGAACTATTTTTAACTTACTTGGTCCTTTGACAAATCCTGCCAATGTAAAAAAATATCTTATTGGTGTTAGTGAGCCAAAATTTATAGATATTGTTGCAAATGCTTTGGTTGACTTGGGTATCAAAAGAGCTATGGTGGTTAGCAGCATAGATAATGTTGATGAGATTTCAATTTCTACAAAAACGAAATTTGCTTTTGTGGAAGATAATTTTGTATCACATGGCGAGATAGATCCTATCGAGCTTGGATTTAAGCAATACGAATCAAGTGAAGTTCTTGGTGGCAATAGTGAGATAAATGCTGGAATCATAAGAGATGTTTTTTCAGGAAAAGAAAAAGGTGCCAAAAGAGATATTATAGTCATAAATGCGGCATTTGCCCTTTTTATAGAAGGAAGTGCTATAGATTTAAAAGATGGTATCCAAAAAGCAAATGCTGCTTTGGATAGCAAAAAAGCAATGAGCCATCTTGAAAAAATTATAGAATTTTCAAATTCATTCAAATAAGATAGGATGATGACAAATATAAATAGTTCTCTTGAAAATATTTCCGATATAGCAAAAAAGCTCAAAGAGACATTACCAAAAAATTGTATTATATTTTTAAATGGTACATTAGCATCTGGAAAAACCACATTAACCAAAGCTATAGTTAGGGAGTTTGACAATCTAGAACCAGTTACATCTCCTACTTTTTCTCTTCAAAATATATACAGCAACAATCTCTTTCATTATGACTTGTATATGGTTAATTTTGATGAAATAATAAATCTTGGACTATATGAAGAGTTTGATAAAGCAGGCTGGCACATAGTTGAATGGGCGGATGATAAACTCAAAGCCTTTTTAGATAGTGCAGGATATAATACATTCAACATTACTATTAATATTTTAAATTCTAATAGTAGAGAATATATACTAGGAGCCTAAGTTGCACACTTTAGAAGCAAACAATCTTGCAAAAACGATAAAAAAAGCAAAACTTGTCCATGATATATCACTAAAAGTAAAAACGAAAGAGGTTGTTGGTTTGCTAGGTCCAAATGGTGCAGGCAAAACTACAACTTTTTATATGATATGCGGTCTTGCAACTTCTACTAATGGTGTAGTATCGCTCGATGGCAAGGATATAACAAATCTTCCTCTAAGCTCAAGAGCAAAATTAGGCATTGGTTACTTGCCGCAAGAATCTAGTATCTTTAAAGATTTGACAGTAGAGGAAAACCTCCAAATTGCAGGCGAAGCTTTAAATCTTGATGAAAATACCATGAAAGAAAGAATAGAAAAACTTTTAGAAATTTTCAATATCGAACCAATCAGAAATCGTGAGGGCATAAGACTAAGTGGTGGAGAGAGAAGAAGAGTTGAGATAGCAAGATCACTCATGGGTAAACCAAAATTTCTTCTTCTTGATGAACCATTTGCTGGAGTTGACCCTATAGCAGTAGTTGATATTCAAAACATTATAAAACAACTTATAGAGCTTGATATGGGGATACTCATAACA
>ADZX01000398.1_pt1 | contig 11315 bp, 13 predicted proteins | sample 349688 | NCBI WGS metagenome assembly ADZX01 (sample SAMN00713648, study PRJNA49615) | sediment metagenome | isolation source: Carrizo shallow lake | place: Spain: near Madrid | collected 2007-02-15 | depth 25 m m | reverse complement strand
TCCTTGTACGCAACGGTCCCGAGGATAACGGCATGAACCCCCTGTTCCAGGTAAGCCTCCAAAACCTCGATAGACCGGATCCCTCCGCCCAATTGAACGGGGATGGGAACGGCGTCCACAATTTTCTTCACGGTTTTCAGATTTACGGGTTTTCGCTCGACGGCACCGTCCAAATCCACCACGTGAAGCCTTTCGGCGCCCTTTTCAAACCAAAGGGTTGCCATTTCTTCCGGGGCATCCGAATAGACGGTCTCTTCAGACATCCGTCCCTGTCTGAGCCTCACGCAGCGGCCGCCCTTGATGTCAATGGCAGGGATGGCGATCAAGTCTCACTCCTGGGTCCGGGACTCGCCTTCAAGTGTCCCGGCGGGAAATCTCTCCAGAAGCTCACTCAACCCCATCTCCGCAAGCTCCTCGACCGACATCCACTTGCCCTTGGCCTTGAGAAATGTATTGATATCCAGGAGGTTCTCGGTAAGGGACTGCTGCGTCTTGTCGAATCCGCCTTTCCACAGGATGGCCCCGTCCGAGCTTCGGATCAGATAGAGGTCAAAGGCCACCGAGGCCGGCCGGTTGACCCCATACTCTGCACCTTCCCGCTCGACCCAACGATAGAGGTACCCCGCGAGGACCCCGTCGACTTCCATCCCCTTGCCCAGCCTTACGAAAAGCTCTCGCTCCTCCATGGCAGGGTTGGATGAAAGAAGGCCTGCCATGGCGCCCTGGGCCTGACCCGGAGAAACGAACTCGTATTTCTTGTTTGCCGTCATCCTGGAGAACAGGTTTTCCGTCAACCTCTCAACAACCTCTGCCTGAACCGGAGCGGCCTCATGGACTGCACCGACGAGGGGGTTCCTCACCAACCCCGATTCCCCTGCGGGACGGACTGCCGCCAGAAATCCTACGACTGCAATGGACTTCACGGAGGGCTGGAAGGATGCGTCTCCAGGGGCCGCGGCCCTATGCAGATCGCATCCCGACCCGAAAGGGATCAACGCGCAGATCCCCAGCAGGAGGAACAGAAGGTGTCGAAGTGAACATGCAGTCGGCATGAGGCTCTCCGCGAGGAACAGGACGATTCAGGGTCCGACTCGACCCTGAACCGTCATAGCATTCCTTTCGTGGAAGGGATTCTTTTGCCCAGTCTGCTCTCGTGAGCAACGGCCTGATCCAGGGCCCTGGCAAATGCCTTGAAAATCGACTCGGCAATATGGTGGGGATCCTCTCCGGAAAGAAGATCCACGTGCATGGTCAGGCCGGCCTGGTGAGCAAGGGCACGAAAAAACTCCCTGACAAGACTCACGTCAAAATGGCCTGTCTTGTTCTCCTTGAGGACGACCCGGTAGGCGAGGAAAGGCCGGTTGGAGATGTCAAGGGCGACCCTTGCAAGGGCTTCGTCCATGGGGATCACCGCGAGGCCGTAGCGCCGGATCCCCCCTTTTTTCCCCAGGGCGAGCCGGAGGGCTTCACCGATGCAGATGCCCAGGTCTTCCACGGTGTGGTGATCGTCGATCCTGGTGTCGCCTTTAGCCGTCAAATCCAGGTCCATGAATCCATGAGAGGCCATCAGGTTCAACATGTGATCCATGAAAGGGATACCCGTATCCACACGGCACAGACCTTTTCCGTCCACGTTGAGCGTGAGGCTCACGTCGGTCTCTTTGGTCTTCCTTGCAACGGTCGCCTTTCTTCCCGCCAAGTGCTCACCTCGAGGCCGGCTCGTTCCGGCAGAGCCGATTCAAAGGGTAACCAAAAAACGAAAGGTAACGAATGGATAAAAGAACATCAACCTCGTTACCCTGCATCGGAGTTTTTGTTTTTACTGGTGGAGATGAAGGGATTCGAACCCTCGACCTGTGCGTTGCGAACGCACCGCTCTCCCATCTGAGCTACATCCCCACGCGGCTATTCTTTTAAAAAGTGTATCTTGTTTTTCACCTAATTACAACAGGATTTTCCTGAATCCCTCAAGTCTGATGCCCGTAAAATAATCAAAAATCGGCATGTTCTCAGATAAAAGAGAGCAAGCCCGATCCGAAGATGAGCAGGTTTCCGCCTATGTGCAGAAGAATGGGAGTCCAGATCGATTTGTTCTTCTCATACCCAAGGCAGAAAATAATGCTTCCCAGAAAAGGCACAAGGGCCTGGCGGCTGAAATGAAGGTGAATAAGGGCAAAAAGAAGGGAAACCAGCCCGGTAGAAACCCAGATGCCCAGACGTTCCCGCAGGCCCCTGTAGAGAATTCCCCTGAACAGGAACTCCTCAACGACGGGAGAGATGAGGCATGCGTTGAGGAAGAAGACGGTCCCCGGGATCGGTGTCAGGGAAAAAGGTCCCCGGCCCACCCTGAGGAACGGAGTCCCCAGAATCGCCCTCCACGCCGTCAGAAAAACAATTCCCGCCAGGAGCAGAACGGCCGTCAGGCCGAACGCCTTCATGATCTCCCGGCCGGGAGGGGTCTGCCTGAACCAGCCGGGGCCTCCCAGGGTGAGAATCCCCAGGTCGACGATCCTTGCGACGGCCAGGATGTACACGGGTGAGATTCCGATTCCGCGGCCGCCCAACCAGATGAAGAAGGCTTCAACCAGAAGAACGGCGAGAATCACCCCGATGGATTTCCTCAGGCCGGTGAGGGGATCTGCCCAGCTTTCAGAAATATGGAGTATACCCTGCATCGTACGTACCAGTTCGTGTCGGTGAGAAGGCGAGGGGCCAGATATTGAAAGCTCTCCTGCTTGAGGAGTTTGTTCAAGGCAATGCATGCGGTATAACGCACGTTGGGAGACGGGTCCTCCAGCAGGCCGACGAGCCTCTGCGCTTCCCCCTTGTCCCCTGCCATGCCCAGGAGGTTGGCCCCCCAGTACCTCAAGGCCTCGGAGTCGGACTGCGTCATCCATCGAACGGCAGGCACATAGGTCGCGGGAACCTGTTTCCGCTGAAAAGATAGTATGCGAGGGGAAGGCCCTCTCTGGAAAGATCCTGCGGACCGGCCGGCGGACGGGAGGGTGGGCTGTTCCCGGTCAGGGTTATGGACCAGATGAAGGAAAGCAGGATCAGGGTCAAACCGGCGCAGAAGACGAGGAAGGGTTTTCTCCCGACCGTGTAGGCCCTGAGTGCCAGGAGGCAGAGGATCAGCACCCCTGCCGGGAAGAAGTACAATGCCGCACTGCTCAGACGAAGGAGGCCCTGCATGTCAAAAAGCTGCGTGACTGCGCGCTCCAGGTCCTCCGGGCTGAACTCCTTTAAGGTCACCTGTCTTCCGCGCCGGCTGACCAGGGAGACGGTATCGCCCTCCCGGACAAGGGAGAAGTCCGCTGCATGCGAAATCCTTTTGTTCCCCATGGCGAAGAGGCCATCCCCCACGTAGTAGGCCTTTTCGTCTTTTATGGTTTCGTCATAGATGAGGCCCTGATAAATTCGTTTGGCCGGCGAGATCGGGCCTGCCGCCAGAGGAGAATACCGGTAGTAGAAGGTAATAACGGCTTTGCCGAGGCTGCTGTCGAAGAGAATCCTGTCTCTCAATTTCAGGAAGAACGAATGATCGGATCCATAGAGCAGGGAGAGCGAAATCAGGGCCATCACGGAAAGCGCAACCACACTGTCCATGAGGGAAAACAAGATTCTGGAGCGCAGGGTGAGGAGGTAGAAGGATGCGAAGCAGAGGATGTTCACCAGCATGAAAGAGAGGTTTATCCTGTCCTGGAATGTGAGGATGCCCAGGCCGAGGAGACCGAGCCCCAGGTAGATCCCCCTCCCGGAGACGGAGTGAAACCGCAGGGAGAAGAGCAGAAACACCAGAATCATCAGACCCAACAGCACGAGATAGAATAGGGAGGCGCTGAAGAGGTCCGCGGGTCCCAGTCGCAGGAGAAAGGCCGCCCCGGGTACGCCCAGGATCTTCAGAGACTCGAAGGCTGTCTGCTTCTCCAGCATCAGAGAATGCTGCCCTCGGATCAGATGGTAAAAAAAACCTCCATAAAGAAACAGGGAGAGGAAGAGGGCCGGAAACAGGGTGCCCCCGGCGATGCGCGCCGGTGCGGGTCGGGGGGTCTGGGGGTCGGATGTCATATCTGGCGGGAGCCGCTTCCAATGCCGGGAGAATTGAAACCTACACCTGGGTGACCCGCAGGACCTCCTCGGTGGTGCTGATGCCCTGAATGACCTTGTCCGCACCGTCCTGCCTAAGGGTTCTCATGCCTTCTTCGATGGCCACGTGCTTGATGGAGTCGGCGTCGGAGGAGCAGAGCACCGTCTTCTTGATGGATTCCGTGACTTTCAGAATTTCGTAGATGCCTGTCCGGCCGTAATATCCGGTGTTCATGCATTTCTCGCAACCTGCCCCCACGCTGATCCTGGCATGCTTCAGGTCGCTTTCGTGGACATTCAGGTCCCGCATGTATTCGCCGTTGATATCGGCGGGCCTCTTGCAATAGGGGCAGATGGTCCTCACCAGTCTCTGGGCCATGATGGCGAGGACCGAAGAGCTGATCAGGAAGGGTTCAATCCCCATATCAATCAGCCTGGTGACGGCGGAAGCGGCATCGTTGGTGTGAAGCGTGGAGAACACCAGATGCCCCGTAAGGGCTGCCTGGATGGCGATCTCCGCTGTCTCGAGATCTCGGATTTCCCCCACCAGGATGACATCCGGGTCCTGCCTCACAATGGTTCTGAGCCCATTGGCGAAGGTCAGACCCACCTTCCGGTTCACATGAACCTGGCCGATCCCGTCAATCTGATACTCTACGGGGTCCTCGATGGTGATGATGTTTTTCTCCGGGGTGTTGATCTCGCAAAGGGCCGCATAGAGCGTGGTGGTTTTCCCGCTTCCGGTCGGGCCGGTGACCAGGATGATGCCGTGAGACAGGGTGATCAACCTCCGGATCTCAGCCAAGTGGGCGTCGGGTATCCCGAGTTCGTGGAGTTTGAACAGCTCGGAACTCTTGTTGAGGAGACGAAGCACGACCCTTTCCCCGTAAACCGTCGGCAGGGTCGACACCCGGATGTCCACATCCTTGTCTGCGACCCGGATCTCGATTCTTCCGTCCTGGGGGACGCGTTTTTCCGCGATGTTCAACCCCGCCATGACCTTGATCCTGGAGGTGATGGCCGGATGCAGCCTCTTGGGGGGGTCGAAGGTATCGTACAGGAGCCCGTCGATCCTGAGACGGATCTTCAGGTTCTGCTGATAAGGCTCGATGTGGATGTCGCTCGCGCGGTTCTTCACAGCCTTGGAGAGCATGAGGTTCACGAACTGGATGACCGGGGCCTCCGAGGTGTCTTCCAGGAGGTCGGTGGTTTCCTGGATCTCGGCAAAGATCCGCTCGCTGTCTTCTTCGTCGATGTCCTTGAGAATCTTTTCTGCGGTGTGCGGCCCCTCTTCAAAGGCCAGGTTGATGGCCCCGGCGATCTCCCCTTCAGGGGCCAATACGGTCTCCAGGAAACCCATGCCCAATGTCCTGGTGATGGAATCTATGGTCTCATAATCGAATGGGTCGTTGACGGCTATGAGGACTTTGTCGCCGCCGTTCCTCAGAGGCAGGGCCTTCTTCTGTTTCAGGTAAGAAACGGTGAACGGCGTGGCCAGGGCCGCATCCACCATGGTCCCGGGGATCCCCTCCATCATCTGGAGCCCCAGGAGCAGGGAAAATGCCTTCAGCACCGTGGCTTCATTCAGGATGCCTTCCGCCTTGACAAGGTTCGCAAAGGACTTCTCATCCCCTGCCTTCAGGGCTTTTACCTTTTCGATCCGGTCTTCATCCACCCCCATTTGGAGGCGCAATATGTCGATGAGTTCAGCCTTCATCCCTCGTCACTTCGTGGCTCCGGATTCCTGCTGCTCCGCAGGCTGCTGCTGTTTTCGGTTCGGGTCCCAGTCCATGAAGAAGGGTTTCGCCCTGTCCATCTGCTGCTGATTGCGTGTCCTTTCGCCATCAATGTAGTCTTTCTTTTCCTTGGTGAGCCCCTCGGCTTCCCTCGAAGATTCGAAGACCCTGGGGCTGATGAAGACCAGGAGGTTGCTCCTTGTGGAGGATGACCCCATGGTCTTGAAGGCCCAGCCCAGGAGCGGAATCCCGCCCAGGCAGGGCACGGCCCCCGTGTTGTAATCCTTCTGTTCCTCGATGAGACCCCCGATGACGATGTTCCCCCCATCCTGAACTTCCACGACCGTGTCTATGGTCCGCTTCAGCGTGGTAGGCGTCAGGGTGGCGCTTGTGGTGTCCCCTGCCAGCTTGCTCACCTCCTGCTTGATTTCCAGGGTGACCTTCCTGTTCTTGTTGATCCTGGGGGTGATTTCCAGCTTGATGCCCACGTCGCGGTACTCGATGTTCTGGGAAGTTCCCCCGCCTTCCAGGATGGTCGAGGTGGTCTGGAAGGGGCGGTTGGTGGAGATGTTGATGGCTGCCTTTTCGTTGTTGAGGGTCATGAGCTGCGGCTTGGAGAGGATGTCCACGGTTCTGAGGGTCTCCACGGCCTTGACCAGCACATTCAGAGAGGGGAAGGTAAACGCCCCGATGGTAACAGCCTCTCCGAGCATACCGAGCGAGAATCCCTGGCCCAGGGATATGGCGCCGTCGACGATCAGGTTGTCCATCGAATTCTGGCTGCCGGCAACCACGCCCGCCCTGGACTGGTCTGTGAGGGGATGTCCCACGTCCCTGAAGCCGGACCACTCGGTTCCGAAATTGAATGCCTCGTCCGGTGAGACCTCCATGATCAGGGCCTCGATAAAGACCTGCTTCCTCGGGATGTCCAGCTTCTGAAGCATCTCCTTGATGTAAATGTAGTCGTCCGGTTCCGCATACACGATGACGCTGTTGGTTGCTTTGTCGGCACTGATGATGATGTCTTTTCCCATCATCCTCATCCTCCCGCCCGTCACCTCGCCCCGCCTTCGGTTCGGGCTATGGACGCCCCCCCGGCTCCCCCTGCCGCGGCTGCAGCCCTCGCGGCCGTCGTGGTGATGGGGGTGGTCATGCCCAGGCCCCTGGTCGAATCAGCGCCCGTCCGCCCTCTCTGGGTTTCCGTCAGGATCCTCACCATGTCCTCCGCCTTCGCGTGCTCCAGGTAGTAGACGTTGATGAGGCTCTTGCCTTCCGGCGTGGGAACGTCGATCTTGTTCAGGATGCTTCTCATCTCCATCAGGATCTCCGCGGAGGCAATTCCCACGACCGCATTGGTTCGCTCAATGGGAACAACCTTATAAAACATGGTCCTGGCCCCTTTGCGGCTCTTGCCGTACTTCGCATCCAGGATCTCCGTCAGCTTGGCGCTCACCACCTCCGAGGCGGAGTGCTTGAGCTCCAGCCTTTCCACGGCGGCATCGGCAATGTCCATGTCGATTTCGTCCAGGAGCTTGTCGACCTTCCGGATGTTGCTTTTGTAGTCCGTGACGACCAGGATATCCGAGGAAGGGGGGGCAAAAAACGCCGGCCTGTTTCGAAAGCAGGGGTTTGATCAGCGGGGATCAGGGCGTTCGCATCCAGATGTCTCAGGGGCATGATCTGGGTGATGAACTGGTCCTCGCCCCTCAGGACCTTGCTCGTGCTGAGCGGCAGCTCATAGCCGCTCATGTTCTGGGCAGGCACGATCTTGGTCACCGGCCCGGACTCGACCACGGTGAAACCGTTCACGTTCAGGACCGATTTGAACACGTCGTAGGCCTGTTGCGTGGTCAGCTTCCTGGGGGAGAGCACCGTAACCTTTCCCCTCACATTGTTGTCGATGGTGAAGTTCTTTCCGGTCAGTTCGCTGATCACCCGGATAAAGAGACGGATATCCACGTCGTCGAAATCCAGGGCGACCTCCTTGACCTCTTCCGCCGCACTTGGGGAGGAAGGGGCCGCAAGGGCGGCACAGCAGAACAGCAGTGCAGCAACAATCCATAGGGTGGAGCGCATCATGGCTTTGTCCCTCATGTCTACCTCACCTTGTAATTGAGTGTCATGGGCTGATTTTTCCGTAAAAGGGTGATCGTGAAGAAACTGCTGTCCTTCAGGGTGTTGTAAAGCTTCATGGCGTCTTCCGGGGATCGGATGTCCTGCCCGTTTATGCTCCGGATGATATCCCCATCCTGAAAACCCATGGTCTTGACAAGGCTTCCTCCCTTCAACCGGCTGATCTGGAATCCCTGGGGCTTGCCGTCCTTGACGTAGGGTCTGACCCTCACCGTGGACATGATCTTGGCCAGGTCGTTCATGCTGTCCCGCACAAAATCCCTGCTGATCTTGTAGGTGGACCCCTCCCCCGGGGCCTGCTCTTTGCCTGCCTTTTCCTCTGCCAGCCTCTCGGCCCTGATTTTCTCGATCCCCATCACCAGGAGTTCATCCTTCCCGTTGAAGTTGAGGACCACCTTGTTCCGGAGGATCAGCACCACCTTGGCATCGCTGAACATGGATCCCACAGAGACCTTCTCCTCGCGCTTGCTCTGGTTGTCCCTGATGACGGCCCAGGAATTCCCGGTCTCGTTGATCACGGTTCCGATCAGGGTGCAGTTGAGAGAGGTCAGGGCAAGTTTGTCGAGGTTGGCCAGCAGGTCTCCCCCCTTGTCCCTTGAGGTTTCATCCTTTTTGATGCCGAAGAGGTTTCTTTCCAGGAGGACCCTGTATTCCCTCTTAGGGGGAAGGGCAGACGTCTTCTGGCGGGCCGGAGACGGCCCGTCCATCAGCGGGGGGGAATACTCGGCAAGTCGCAGATTCATCATGAAAAGGACTAGGTTGCTGGCAAAGTAGACCGCCACGGTCAGGAGCAGAAACGGGAAAACCAGCCTCATGTTCCTATAGTTCAAAACCCCGGGAATGTCCATAGCTAGTTCCCTCCCCATGTCACAGTGGGGCTGGCGATGACCCCTCCGAGCTTCAACACGATCTGGTCCCCTGTTTTCCGGATCCGACTCAGCAGCGGGCCCACCGTGGGATTGCTCTCCAGCCCGGCGCCGGTCTTCAATCGGCCATTCAGCTCCAGGGTACTGCCTGCAATGGGCTTTTCAACCGGATCCGGCCGGACACGGTGCCGGAAAACCAGGGCCCCTCCATCTCGGCATTCTCAATCAACAGGACCCCGTCCCGGAGGGTAAAAGGCAGACGCATGCGTTCGAAGGGGACGGCTTTCAATCCCGCCAGATCCAGTTTGGTCTCCACAGAGCCTTTCCGGAGCACCAGAACCCCCTGCCCGAAAAGCCTTATGGGGTCCGCCAGGGGCCCCTCCGCAGTCACTTCACCGGTCAGGATCCCTTTGACATTCCGGTTCAGAAGATCACCCAGTCCCAGCCCGTCTATGGGGAGGCCGGAGGTCTTCATGGAAAGGAATCCCTTTTCCGGTCCGCCGAACATCGATATGCCTGCGCTGCCGTCGATCACCCCGCCGGATGGAAAAACGGCCATGAAGGCGCCCGGCAAGTAGGCGGAGAAGAGTCTCAGAAAATCAACTGTCACAGTCAGGGTATCGAGCCGGCCCGACAGTGAGCTGCTTCCCTGGGAAACGGTGTAGGAGACCTGGTGGAATCGGTAACCCAGTGGAAGGGCGGGTGTTACACGCTCGGCCCTCAATGCGACATTTCCCCGGGTCATCCTTTCCGCCATGTAGCCCAGCCATCGATCCGCAGGCAACCTCCACAGGGTCAGCAGCGCAAAAAGGAGCAGCGCATAGACAACGGCCCCGGCTATGAGAACTTTCCTTTCGAGGTTTACGCCCTTCACTTCATCTCCGTGACCGCAGGCTGAAGAATCAGATTGATATAATCACCCTCTTTGCGCGCAGAAAGCCTCTTGATGTAAATCCCGCTATGGGACTGAATCCGGATCAAGTAATCCGTGAATTCTTTCAAGGTCACCCGCCCGAGCTTGACCTCCACCCACTTTTCCTCCCTGAGGGGATCGAGCTGGATGGCACCCGGCCTCATGTATTCGATCTTGTCCATGAGGCCGCTCTCGGTAGCGAACTTCTCCAGCAAGGAAAACAGGCTGAAGGATTCGCCCTTGGGCCTGCCGCTTTCGGTCTTGCCCGCCTCCAGTCGTTTGTACTGAAAGGCGATGTTCTTCAACTCCAGAAGATCCTTTTCCTTGGTCCGTATCGAAGCGGTGAGACGTTGCTCCCCGTGATACGTGGGCAGGAAGACCAGTTCGATCAGGAGAAAAACAGCGACCCCCAGGACCCCCACAATCAGGAACCCCTGTTCCCTTTTGGACAGGGCGTAAAACTTATCCTGCAAGGCGGATAGTGATTTTGAATTCCACATCTTGACCGTCGCTTCGGGTTTTGGCATTGCTGATCGTGACTTCAGGAAAGGCTCTTGATTTCGACAGCGATTCCTGAATGGCGTTGACCGTCTTGAAGGAGTCGGTCCGGCCGTCGATCTCCAGCCGGCCACGCTCCCAGAATAAATTCACCACCTGGAAGTTGATCCCCTTCGGGAGGGTGCTGCTGATGCGCTCCATCACGTCCAGGAGGGACACCGAGGAAAACGCGCCGCCGTCCGCCGACTCTGTTTTCTTCGCTTCCAGAAGGGTCCTTGCCTGTTTTACCTCGTCCACGACCCTCGTCACCTGGGGAAATGACGCTGAAAAGACCTTTCTGATTTCGGCTGCAAGAAATCTCTCTCTCTTCCCGAGGACCGCGAGGTTGAGCCAGGAAGACAGAAGCCATGCCAGGAGAAAACAGACGATCAGCAAGTTCTACCCGCCCGTCTGGGGCGGCATCGAAACCGCGGCCTGGGAGCTCAGCGAGGGCCTGGCGCGAGCCGGCGTGGTGGCCGACGTGCTGTGCTCTCACCAGCAGCGCGCCACCAAGGAGTCGAAGTTCGAGGCCGGCTACCGCGTGGTGCGCGCCGGCACCCTCGGGGTCGTGCTGTCCACGACGATGGCACCCCCCATGGTGCCGCAGTTGCGGCGCCTGGCCGCGGCCCGGGACATCCTCCACGTGCACATGCCCGACCCGATGGCCGCCGCAGCGATCTGGCTGGCCCGGCCCTCCCTGCCGCTGGTGCTGCACTGGCACAGCGACGTCGTCCGTCAGCGCCGCGCCATGGTTCTGTACGAGCCGCTGCAGACCTGGCTCCTGGCGCGCGCCGACGCCATCATCGCCACCAGCGAAGCCTATGCCGAGGCGTCCCGGCCCCTGCAGCCGTGGCGCGACAAGGTGGAGGTCATTCCCATCGGCATCAGCGACAGCCGCGTCCGCGCCGGCAGCCAGCGCGCCGAGGCGATCAGGCAGCAGTATGGCGGGCGGCGGCTGGTCTTCGCGCTCGGGCGCATGACCTACTACAAGGGCTTCGACGTGCTCGTCGACGCGGCGGCGTCGCTGCCGGACGATTGCGCGGT
>ADZX01000376.1_pt1 | contig 11467 bp, 10 predicted proteins | sample 349688 | NCBI WGS metagenome assembly ADZX01 (sample SAMN00713648, study PRJNA49615) | sediment metagenome | isolation source: Carrizo shallow lake | place: Spain: near Madrid | collected 2007-02-15 | depth 25 m m | reverse complement strand
TCCGACATCTAAAATACGAGCTAGCATATCTTGCAAAACATATATGCCTTCTATGAAGGATCGATATTCTCGTAAATTTAACTCTTATGTTCCAAATCCTGATTTAGAAAATGAGTTAGCTACTCATTATGAGTTAAGTTATCAAAAAAATATGGGGGCATTTTCTGGAAAACTAAATGGCTTTTTCACTCGTGTTGACGATGCAATACAAAGCGTAGTATACCCTCTAAATACCGCCTATTATCAAAACCAAAATGTTGGAAGTTTTAACCATTATGGTTTAGAAGCAGAAGTAAATTATAAAACCGATACTTTAGAGCTGGGAGGAAACTATACATATATATCTGTTGAAAACAGAACAGATGAAGCCATCAAGCGTATAGATGTTCCAAAACATCAGTTCTTTACATATGCTGAATTTGACATTGGCTCAAACATATCTCTTTATGGTGACATGAAATTTCGCAAAGGAGCGTATGAACAAAAACTTGATGGAACTTATGTTATAAATCCTACATTTACAATATTTGACATAAAGGCTATTTATAGACCAACTGATGCCATCACTACAGAGATAGGAGTTAAAAACCTCACCGATAAACTATATCGTTATGACATGGCATTCCCAATGGCAGGGCGTGAGTTTTTCTTTAATGTGGGGTATAAATTCTAATGCGTACTATTATTATATATATTTTGTTTTTTTGTTTTTCTTCGGCTTTACTACACGCAAAACAAGAACCTGCTTTGCGTGTAGCTGTTATAGGAGGAATGACGATGAGCGGGATGTGGGAAAAAGTTGCCCAAGAGTTTGAAAAGACTTATCATATTCCCGTAGAAGTAGTTATCTCTGGACCAAAGCACGAGCTAGATACATATGCTCGCTCTTATGAAATAGACTTAGTCACAATGCATTCAAGTGATACAATGGTCGATTTGGCAGCCGATGGAATAGTAGAAAAGCTAACCCCATGGGTACGCAATTCTCAAATGTTGGTTGGAGATCTTTCTAACGCAGCAAAAATTAATAATAATGATTCGCTAGATGACGCTATGAAAAAAATTATCAAATCCAATTCCCCCATCCTTATACATGCTAGCGGTGGAACATTTGAAGTTTTTAACGATGTAAGTTCTTCTTACAAATTGGCTCTAAGTCAAATCCATCTTGTCACCACTAAATATGGTTTTTTAGACGATGTTGCAAAACTAAAAGGATATACTTTCTATGGTGTTATACCTTTTCTAATGCAAAAACAACACAATCCAAACATGCAAGGATTTATATTTGATGACAAAAAACTTCGTCGCCCATATCTTGCAGCCATAGGAACAAAAAAACACATAGGTACAGAAAGATATCAGAATGCAAAGAAACTTCTAGAATTTCTTACCTCGGAAGAAACACAGCAAATTATCAAAAACTTTAGAATTGAAGGGTTTGATAGTACCCCTGTATTTTTCCCTATCAAACAACAAGGACAATAAATGTTTTTAGAAAAAATTGATTTTGCCAAAATGTATCAAGAGCATAAAAAAGCTACTAATTTTAAAGGCAAAAACAGTAAAGACTGGGATGAAAAATCTAAAGATATGGCAACAACCGCACTAAATAGTCCATATGTAAATGATTTTATCTCTAGAATGGAATTAACTGGCGATGAGTTAATTCTAGACATAGGATGTGGTCCAGGGACACTCGCGGTTCCTCTAGCTAAAAAAGTAAAAAAAGTTATAGCTATTGATTTTTCAGAAAAAATGCTTGAAGAACTTAAAGAATACGCCAAAAAAGAGGGTGTAGCAAATATAGACACATACCTTTTAAGCTGGGAAGACGATTGGAGTATCTTGCCAAAAGTAGATATCGTTGTTGCATCTCGTAGCATTGAGGTGCAAGATATCGATATAGCATTAACAAAAATATCATCTCAAGCCACGAAAGCATGTTATGTAACATATAAAGCAGGGGGGAGTTTTGTGGATATGAATATTCTTGATTATATTGGGAAAAAGATAGTTACAAAACCAGACTTTTGGTACATACCTATATTGCTTTATAAAAAAGGTTATTTGCCTCATGTTGACTATATAGATACTCAAAGAGCATCTGTTAATTACTCATCAGCTGATGAATTTGTATCTTCGCTTATTTGGAGTGTCCATGAATTAGACAAAACCCAACAACTCAAAGCTCGTGAGTATTATGAGAAATTTATTGCTAAAAAAAATCGTTTGCCAAAGCCTTTTACTTGGGCATTTATTTCATGGAAAATAAATTAAATAAACTGGCTTAATAATATAGACGAAAGGGAAAAAATGAGTTTTACAAAAACAAATTTAGAAATACTTGATATTGAAAAGCTTGTTGACTTAAAAACAAATCACAACAAATCACAACAGCTCATTTCTGGCAACAATAAAACTGAAAACAGCCGTACCCAAAAAGAGTTTATTCTAAAAATAAATATAATAGACGCGAATGCTATTTCTTCTTCATTAGACAGCAAAAGCATTGCTCCTAAATTTAAATATCTATATGCTCATGATGATTATCGTTTTGGAACAACAGAACATTTTATAAATAACTGTAATTTAAAAAACTTAAATAAAATTACAACCATTAATAATAATTGGGATGATGAATGGAATGATTTATATCAATTTGATATAATTGTCTCTTCAAAAGAAGAGGATATAGAGTTTATAAAAAACTCTATGCTAAAACTTGATAATAGTTTGGAAAATAGATTTTGTGTAAATCTCTCTATAGATGACGAATTTAGAGAAGAAAGCATTTTGGCTCAGTTGCAAAAACATATTAATCCAAAATTGGATAAGTCTTTTATAGTAAATATATTGGAATCGATGGGCATATGTGCAAAAATAGATTTTATTCATAGAGAAAATAAAAGATTTTTGGCAAAAACAGAAGATGTGTTTTTTGAAAAAGTACAGATGAGCCTAAAAAATCTTGATGATAATGAAAAGATGGACATAAAAGAATATTTCCAAAAACCTATAATTTTAAAAGAGATACAAGCTTTATAAAATGGGTTATGTTATCTTGGATAATTAAAAAATAAAACAGGAATTATATGTTTAAACTAAACGACAATGAGTTATTAGAATATATCAAAGAAGATGTACCATATTTTGACCTAACGACCACTCTTCAAGATATGCCAAACAAAAGAGCTAAACTTCAAATCTTCACAAGAGAAAATGTTATAGTAGCATGTAGCGAAGAAGCTGCAAGAGTAGCCCAACTCATAGGTTGCGAAATAAATTTTGTCCTTCCGTCAAAGGCAGTTGCAAAACAAGGCGATATATTACTTGAGTTTAGTGGGGATTATGAAAATGTCCAAAGTGCTTGGAGGTCTGCTCAACTAATATTAGAATATTCATGCAAGATAGCCACATACGCTCATGAAATGAAACAAAAAATTGCAAATATAAATCCACATTGTGAATTACTAGTAACTAGAAAACATTTCCCATTTGCAAAAAGATTTTGCATAAAGTCCATCATGTGTGGAGGGGCTATGCCTCATAGGCTTGGGCTTAGCGAAACAGTACTTTTATTTGAACATCACCGCAAAGTATATGATAATAATGAAACTTTCTATAAAGCTTTAAAGGAAATCAAAACAAAAGCTCTAGAGAAAAAAATAGTTGTAGAGCCTAGAGATTTTGATGATGCTATAAAACTAATGGAAAATGGGGCAGATGTATTGCAGATGGATAAAACCTCTCTTGAAGTTATAAAAGAAGTTGTATCTTTCAAAAACAAACATTATCCTCATGTCAAGATACTTGGTGCTGGTGGTATAAGCAAAGAAAATGTCAAAGAGTTTGTGGATGCTGGCGTGGATGGAGTGGTTACAAGCCAAATTTATTTCTGTGGAATGGCGGATATGGGAAGTAAAATGGATATATTACAATAAATCTTAACTCCTTTAGTCTATTTTTGATACAATTTAGAAAATCAAAAAATAGGGCTTTTATGAACAAAGAAGCAAAATTAGAAGAGATTGCCAAAGCAACTTCAAAAATATTGACTCTTTTAGGGGAAGATATTACTAGAGAAGGGATTGTTAAAACTCCTATGCGCGTAGCGAAAGCTTTAGAGTTTTTAACAAGTGGCTATCAAGAAAACCCCCATGACATACTAAATGAAGCACTTTTTACTTCAACAAATGACGAAATGGTAATCGTAAAAGATATAGAGTTTTACTCTATGTGCGAACATCATATATTGCCAATCATTGGTCGTGTGCATGTGGCGTATATACCTGATGGAAAAGTGGTAGGACTTTCTAAAATTCCTAGAATTGTAAATGTATTTGCTAGACGCCTTCAAATCCAAGAACAACTAACAGAACAAATCGCTGATGCCATAAGTGAGGTTATAAAACCAAAAGGTGTTGCCGTGGTTGTTCACGCAAGACATATGTGTATGGAGATGAGAGGTGTACAAAAGATAAATTCAAACACTATTAGCTCTGCTCTTAGGGGGCTTTTTAAAAGCGATGAGAGAACTAGAAGTGAATTTTACAATCTCATAAACAGCCCAACACCATCAAATTTTTAATAAAAATTAGCTATGTTGAGAGTTGGTGATTAAAAACTATACAAATATTACCCTAATTATTAAATATATTAGGAGTATAATTATCTTTAATTACACTATATTTTATAAAACTTTAAGAATAGTTGGTGTATTATCAAATTAATTAGGATATATTTTGTCCTATTTACAATTATAAAGAAAAAAGGATTTTAATGAGAGTTTATTTGGATAACAATGCCACCACCATTGTAGATCCGCATGTTTATGAAGCTATGGAGCCTTTTTTTTGTCAAAAATACGGTAATCCTAGCTCTTTGCACCAATTTGCAAGCGATACCCACAAACCACTAAAAGAAGCTATGCAAAAAATATATGCTGGAATAGGTGCATCAAATGAGGATAGTGTTGTAATAACTTCATGTGCAACAGAGAGCAATAACTGGGTATTAAAAAGCATATATTTTGAATATATATTAACTGGTAGAAAAAATCATATCATAGTGAGTGAAGTTGAGCATCCAAGCATAATTGCAACAGCTAAGTTTTTAGAGTCTAAAGGCTGTAAAGTTACTTATTTGCCAATAAACCATGAGGGTATAGTAGAGGCTCATACTATTAGAGATTTTATAACCGACAAAACAGCACTTGTGTCAATAATGTGGGCGAACAATGAAACTGGAGCAATATTTCCAATTCAAGAAATAGGCGAGATATGTGCGAGCAAAGGTGTTTTGTTTCATACTGATGCCGTTCAAGCAATTGGAAAAGTTCCAGTTAATTTAAAAGACATTAATGTAGATTATCTAACCATGTCTGCTCACAAATTTCATGGTCCAAAAGGAGTAGGTGCGCTATATATGAAAAAGGGACGCGAGCTTACTCCATTATTTCATGGTGGATCTCATATGGGTGGGCTAAGATCTGGAACGCTTAATGTGCCTGGTATTGTTGGCATGGGCAAAGCTATGGAGAGTGCAATTGATGCTCTTGATTTTGAAATGAGTGAAATTAAAGAGCTTAGAGATAGGCTTGAAGATGCGATTTTGGAAATTGAAGATACATTTGTTGTAACCCCAAGAATCAAAAGAACGCCAAATACTATTCTCGTATCGTTTAGAGGCATTGAAGGCGAGGCGATGCTATGGGATCTTAATCGTGCCGGAATTGCCGCAAGTACTGGAAGTGCTTGTGCTAGTGAAGATTTAGAAAGCAATCCCGTTATGGAAGCCATAGGAGCAGAAGCTGACTTAGCTCATACTGCGATTAGATTTTCACTAAGCAGGTATACAACAAGTGAAGAGATTGACTATACGATTGATATCGTAAAAGAGGCTGTAAAAAGATTGAGAAGTATTTCTAGCTCATACGCCTATGCTCCAAAAGGTCACAATGATGGACTTTAATCAAAATATTAATTGTAAACAAGGATATAAAAATGGGAATAGATAGTTTAATAGGGGGAACTATTTGGGATGAATATAGCCAAAAAGTTTGTGAGTTGATGAATAATCCAAAGAATATGGGCGAAATAACAGAAGAGCAAGCCACATCTTTAGGAGCAAAACTAATAGTTGCTGATTTTGGAGCTGAAAGTTGTGGTGATGCCGTAAGGCTTTATTGGGCGGTAGATCCCAAAAATGACATCATACTTGATGCAAAATTTAAAAGCTTTGGTTGTGGTACTGCAATAGCTAGTAGTGATACGATGGCAGAGCTTTGTAAAGGCAAAAGCGTTGATGAAGCTCTTAAAATAACAAATATTGATGTAGAAAAAGCTATGCGTGACACTCCAGATATTCCAGCTGTTCCGCCTCAAAAAATGCACTGTTCAGTAATGGCATACGATGTTATTAAAAAAGCAGCCAGCCAGTACAAAGGTGTAGATATGGCTTCTTTTGAAACAGAGATTATAGTGTGCGAGTGTGCGAGGGTTAGTCTCTCAACTCTTAGAGAAGTAATACGCCTTAATGATCTTACCACTGTTGAACAAATTACTGATTATACGAAAGCAGGGGCATTTTGTAAATCTTGCATTCGTCCTGGTGGGCATGAAGCAAAAGATATATATTTAGTTGATTTGCTTGCTGAGTATGAAAAAGAAAAAATGACTCGTGTTGCGGATGATGCGAGTGCAGGAAATATTGACTTTTCAAAAATGACCATAGTTCAAAGACTTAAGGCTGTTGAAAAAGTAATTGATGACAATATCCGCCAAATGCTAATCATGGATGGTGGTAATGTTGAAATACTCGACATAAAAGAAAACGGTGCAAATTTTGATATATATATCCGCTATCTTGGAGCTTGTAGTGGTTGTGCAAGCTCAAGCACTGGTACACTCTTTGCTATGGAGAGTATATTAAAAGACAAGCTTGATGAAAATATAAGAGTAATTCCTCTATAGGTGATAGGGTTTTCGTCCTATCACAACATACCCACACCCACACACTCACACACCCACACACTCACACCTCAAACTCACACAAATATTATTTAGCTATCGCTCTTTTGGCTGCTCTATAAATCTTTCTAAACAAAACGAAAATACTATATACAAGAAATGTAAATACTATTGGATGAATAAAGCCTATGCCATAAACTGCTGAGTTTGGAAGTGCCAAAATATGCTCTATTGGATGAGACGTCCACTCTTTGAAGTGCATACCAATAGCTAAAAATAAAAATAATCCTATAAATATATATAACTCTTTTTTCATGATAAATAATTCCTAATAATAAATAATTGCAATGATATCCAAAAAAGCTAAAAAAAAGAAAATTTATCGGAAAATAATCTTTATCCACTATAACTAGTGGATAAAATTTTAATGATGAGAGCTATCGTCAAGATTAAATAGTTTTGTTCCTACATAATACAACGCTAAACATATGCCAAGTCCACCCAATGAAATCATTATCTCTGTAATGCTTGGGAAATAATGTATCCACTCTGGAGCCAATTGGTATTGCTCTGTTTTCATCATTTGTAGAGGCTTAAGTTGAGTATTGTGTACCATATCTGCTCTCATAAAGAATATACTTACTATCCCAATAAAAGATGTGAAAACAAGAGTTTTTATGGCTTTTCCTTTACTAAGAAGTATTACAAGGAAAGGAAGTATCATTCCAAGAGCAACTTCTAATTGAAAACTTATGCCTTTTATAATATAAATCATAGTATCTGAACGTTCTGGCATTCCGCCATAAATGGCAGTCATCACTCTCCAAAATTCAAAGAATATAAGAATTGCCAAAAGAAGACCTAAAATCTTAGCCATCTTAACGAGAAAAGCCTCTATCTCTTTTGGAAAATCCAACTTATATTTAAATCCATAAATTAAAAAGAGAAAAAAAGCCCCAGCTATAACGGCTGTCAAAATAAAGTATATTGGATAAAAAGGTCCATTTGATACTGGTCTTGCAACCAAATATCCAAAAATAGAGCCTAATGTACTAAATGCGGCCACATCCGCTATCAAACCGCCTACACCAAATATATAGGACCACTTGTGATCATTTTTCAAAATAAAAATAAACTCTATAATAATAAATCCTAAAACTAAACTATATAAAGTTCCCATCCACCAAATAGCAGAAGTAAGACCAGGGGACAACATATTGTATATTATCATTCTTATAGGATGTCCAATCTCGAGAAGAATTACCGAAAATCCTGTCAAAAGTGTAACAATCGCAAGAAGAGTCGTTCTTTTCCCTATTACATCAAATTCTTTAATCCCAAAAATATGACCAAAAGATGCAATAATACAAAGTCCTGTGCTAACGCCAACAAAAAATATGTAAGACGATATTAAAAGACCCCAAGGATGCTCTCTAGTAACATTGTAAGCATGATGTCCGTGCAACAAATACATCAATACACCAATCGCAAAAAAACCCAGCAACAATGCTATAATACCTGCTGCAATTTTATTAGTGGTCGTTTTTTCAAAAGAGAGAAGATCCTTAATTGTTATCTTATTATAAGGAATAGACGAAATAAACTCTTTTATATCTTTTAGCTTCAACTCTTTTATATTAAATTTTTTCACTGTTTGCTCCATATTATTCCCTTTACATTATATAAAATAGTTTTGGTTTTGTGCCAATATGTGGCTTGAGAGTAAAATGCTCTCTAGTTCTTAGCAATATACTTATCTCACTATTTGGGTCATCAAGGTCTCCAAATACCCTAACCTTAGTAGGACAGGTATTTTGACAGGCTGTTGTAGTTTCTCCACGAGCGAGTCTAGTATCACTACAAAAAGTACACTTATCAACAGTCATTATGCGACTATCCACATACCTTGCATCATAAGGACATGCATTTATGCAGTAACTACACAAAATACATTTATCTGGATCAACTTGAACGATTCCGTTTTTATCATAGTATGTCGCATTAGTGGGGCATACCTCTTGGCATGGAGCTTCTTCGCATTGCTGGCATTGACTAGGTAAAAATGCTGCGGACACTATATCTAATAATGGCCAAATCCCCTCTGGCTCATTGCCCCCTACCCATATACGATGCTTTTCGGCACCAAGCTCAATTCCATTTTCTTCTTTACATGCCACCTCGCAAGCTTTGCAATTTATACAATTTTTATAGTCTAGTGCCATTCCATATCTTGCCATTTTTTCACACCTTTCTTATTTCAACATTAGTTTCATGCATAGCCGCTGCACCATAAACAGGCTCTTCTTTATCAACGATAATAGCATTGTCGTTTGCTCCATTTTTATATGCCCAAGTTAACTCTTCGCTTTGTGAGCCAAACCCATGAATAAAAAATACAACATTAGAAGCTATTTGTACTGTTGGATATGCTTTTATGGTAACTTTCCCTACAGGACTTGAAACTTCAACCTCGTCTCCAAATTCAATCTCCATCTCTTCGGCTATCTTTTTATTTATCCAAATATAATTTTCTGGCATTAAGTCATGCAATATTGAATTGTTTGTCGTACCTGTTTGGGTAAACTGTGCATGGCGTCCTGTTAACATTCTAAATTTACCATTTGGAACAACAAAAGAAAACTCTTTTTTCCATGTTGGCATAGGATCATTACCTTTTTCTGCCAAAAAGGCTAGATTACACTCTACTTTTCCACTAGGTGTTGTAGGTGCCCCACTATTTACTGTATATGCTTTTTCGCTTTCTGGATAGTTCTGATATTCATTAGCTGAAACTTGTTTAAAGAATTGCTTCATGTTTGGATAAAACACACCATGTTCTTTAAGTGATTTGACGCCTTCTTCCCCGTAAAGCTCGTGAACCATGTGTTCATTTATCTTTTCTTGAGACTCTTTAAACGGTGCGGAGATATCAAATTCTGCAAATATATCTTCTTCGCTTTTTGGTGCCATTGACATTGTAGTATTTGAGTCTTCTGTCATATTTGCATCAGAAGAAGAAACTTTTGTTATATTTGCATCTCCTGTTGTTGCAGAAAGAGTAGGTGTAATTTTTGACATCATATCCTGCACATCCATATCATACTTTTTAGTAATGTCAAACAGTGGTTTTGATATCTTTTGTGTTAATCCTCTTAGTATTTCAATAACAGGTTTTGATTCATACATAGGCTCAATAACTTTGTTTCTTTGAGCAATGGAAGGTTCAATTCCGCCAAATGTATTAACGGGATCTGTTCTTTCTAAGTATGTACACTCTGGCAATACTACATCAGCATACATAACTGTATCGCTTGGCATAGTATCAATAACTACTGTTAGTTCCATTTTCTTCATCATATCTATGGATTTTTTTGTATTTGGCATATTTAGTATAGGATTGTGTTTATATACGAACATTCCTCTTACTTTGTATGGCATTCTATTTTCTAAAAATCTATCTCTCCAAGCTATCCAAGAACCTCCATCTGTTACTATGGCACAGTCATCATAACCTGGTTTGCCTTCTCCTCTATCTACTTCTTGAACAGCTCTCGATGCCGCCTGAAAATATAAAGGAGCTAATCCTTCATGAGAACCAAGGTCTAGCTTTTTACCAAATACCAATCCACCTTTAGCATCAATACCGCCGCCTAATGCTTGAAATATTGCCATTGCACGACGAAGTTGAAAATCATTTGCGCCAAATGTACTTCTTCTGCCAGGATAATATATAGCCTTAGGAGCATGTTGCATAAATTCTCTAGCTATTGTATATATCTCTTTTGCTGGTATTGTTGTGATTTTTTCTGCCCACTCTGGAGTGTAATTATGACTAATTATATGATTTTTATAAAGTTCAAAATCATTGAAGTTTGCTTCAACATACTCTTTATTGTAAAGTTCTTCTTTCAGTACAACATATGTTAGTGCCAATACAAAAGCTAAATCTGTTCCTGGATTGATAGGAAGCCATTTATCTGATTTTGCAGCAGTATTTGTAAATCTAGGATCTATACAAATAAGTTTGGTCCCTCTACCTTTTGTTTTTTTAAATAGTGTCATGGTATCAGGAGTAACGATTGCTTCTGCTCTATTGGCTCCTGCCATGATAACATATGTCGCATTTTTCAAATCTGATCCAGGATATGCCCCAAGTGTAAGACTATAAGCGGATGATACTGTTTGTAGACATATTGAAGAATGATTTAACCAGTTAGCAGAACCAAATGCACCATAAAATGTTTTAAAGGTGTGTTCTGCCATTCCTTCTCCAGCACAAAATAGAAAACTTGAACGGTTGTCTTGCTCTTCGTCTAATATTTTCGCCATACCTGGAAACTTGTCTGTACCATTTAATATTGCATTATATGCTTCATCCCATGTAACTTTTTTAAATTTTCCTTCGCCCTTTTCTCCTATTCTAATCATTGGAGATTTTAAACGATCTGGATCATAAAGAGCTTGTATGCCTGCGTTTCCTCTTGCACAGAGCATAT
>ADZX01000516.1_pt1 | contig 11569 bp, 10 predicted proteins | sample 349688 | NCBI WGS metagenome assembly ADZX01 (sample SAMN00713648, study PRJNA49615) | sediment metagenome | isolation source: Carrizo shallow lake | place: Spain: near Madrid | collected 2007-02-15 | depth 25 m m | reverse complement strand
CTTCTATCATTGGTGCGATAAACTTGGTATACTCGTCTGGCAGGATATGCCCAGTGGGGACAAATACATTCATGGCGAACAACCTGATATTGAAAAATCAAAAGAATCTGTTGAACAGTTTGAGATTGAGCTCAAAAGGATGATAGAAACAAAATTTAATCATCCCTCTGTAATCATTTGGGTACCTTTCAATGAAGGTTGGGGACAATTTGAGACTGAAAGAATAACTCAACTCATTAAGGATTACGACACAACACGACTCGTTATAAGTGCATCTGGCTGGACAGACAGAGGTACAGGAGATGTGAATGACATACATCATTATCCCGATCCTTCTGTTCCTCCGGCAGAAAATAACAGGGCAATCGTACTTGGAGAATTCGGAGGACTGGGACTTCCGGTACAAGGTCATACATGGCAACAGAAGAACTGGGGCTACAGGAATATGGATGATTCTATTCAGTTGCTCGAAAGGTATGAATCATATTATGACCAGGTGCACCACTTCGTTAGGGAGAAAGGGCTTAGTGCGACCGTCTATACGCAAATCACTGATGTTGAAACAGAAACAAATGGCCTGATGACCTATGACAGGAAAGTAAATAAAATGGGAGCTGAGAATGTCTATAAGGCCAATCACAATATTATCCCTCCCTCCCTCTTCTCTCCTGTCACTATATTTACCGGAAACTATTCCGCTGTATTGTCAAACTACCGCCCCGATGGAACAATTTATTACACCACAGATGGAAGTGAACCCGGAACTGGTTCCTCGATATATACCAAACCGGTAATAATAAGTGAAACTACAACTATAAAGGCTTTCACTCAATGGAAAGATAGCAGGAGCAGAACTACATCCTTACTTTTAGAAAAAAAGAGCCCTATTCCGTCTGAGGAGGTTTACGATCTTAAGCCAGGTCTGATAGCCTCAGTCTATTACGGAGAATTCAATGAACTTCCTGATTTTAATGCACTTAAATCAACCTTCACCAGATCTGTCAGTGAAATAACACATACTCTGGCAAAAAGAGATTCATTTTTTGCAATCGATTTTGAAGGATATATACTCATACCTGCTGATGATGTCTATGGCCTGTCACTGATCTCAGATGATGGCAGCAGGCTTATTTTCAACGGAAACGAACTAATACGGAATGATGGTATTCATGGCCTCAGGGAAGAGGGTGGCTACTTTCCGCTTGCCAGGGGTTATCACAAGCTAAGGATCGAATATTTCCAACGCGAAGGAGGGATAGGACTCAAACTACTTCTGGAAGTACCCGGACATCAGAAATCAGTTGTTCCTGAACCATGGTTTTTTCACTGATTAATATGGATTTCAAAATAGTATCTCATACTATCAGTCTGCTCTTAAAAGGAAGAAAGGTCATGAAATCAGCATGATGCACAATATAAGCTTCGGTAGTTCTCTTAACCAGATCACCCTCATGCGCATGCGAAGCAATGATATGACAAACCTCCGGAGGAACTTCGCATTCCTCGGCAAGAGAAACTCCTGAAAATGGATGACGCAGGTACTGGCCGTAGCTACCCTGTACAGTTTTTCCATCCTTATCCAGATCATACTCAAGCAATTTTCCAACATCAGCCAGGATTGCTCCGGATATAAGGACATCCATATTTACAGAGAGATCTCTGCCAAAAAACAGATTCATCTTTTCACCACTCTCTCTTGCGATATGAACAACACATCTTTTATGGGCCATAAAACTAATCTTCATTTCCGGTCCGCACAGCAGAGTAAATGGTATTTTATTAAGGTCTTCAGGTTTGAGTACACTTCGGCTGAGTGCCAGTTCCCATGTTCTGGCGGTTTTTTCGCGAAGCACGGTATCTTTAATCCAGTCCAGCTCAGGCCACAACTTTAATACAGCATCAGTCATATGATCTTCCTTTAAATCATTCGTGATATTATTGCATCTGTCATCTGAACAGTGGATGCAGCACCATTGTGAATTACATCTGGTCTGCCTGTCATCTTCATCATGTCGTATGTTCTGACTTTTCCCTCTTCAATAACAGTGGCAACAGCTTTCCGTATTCTCTCAGATATCTCCTTCTCATCCAGGTAATCAAGCATCATACAGGCCGATTCGATCATCGCAACAGGATTCACAATTGATATTTCATATCCTGCATATTTGGGAGAGGATCCATGTGTTGGTTCAAATACGGCAATACCATCGGATGAGTACTGGGCACTGCATGCAAAACCCAGACCACCAATAAGGCCTGCAAATGCATCGGAAGCAATATCACCGAACATGTTTCCGGCAACAATTACTTCATAATTTTCAGGATTTTTGGTAAGCCACATCATCTGAGCATCAATATTTGTATTCAGCAGAAGTATCTCAGGAAATGAATTTTTCTGTATCTCTTTTGCCAGTCTCCACATCAGACCTGATGTTTCCCTTATCACGTTTGGCTTTTCACATAAGGTCACAGATTTGTAGCCAGACTTCCTTGCGTGCTCAAAAGCAGCCGAAAGTATCCTTTCAGTAGCTTTCCTTGTAAAAACCCTTGCAGATACCGATAATTCTTCAACCGGTACTTTACCAAAATTTTCCACAAATTTCGGATGGGTCAGAAATGCCTTGTAGACCTGTTCCGGAGGTGAGGTCCATTCGACGCCCGAATAAAGGCATTCTGTATTCTGACGAAAGATAACAACATCGATTAAGGGTTCTTCAACATTATTGTCTTTTCCTCTCCGAATAAAATTAAGAGGATTGCCCTTATATGATTTACAAGGTCTGACACAGATATCAAGATTAAAATGTTGTCTCAATCCGACTATCGGACTGGAATAAGAGAATCCCCTGCCCTGAAGTGACGGATCAAGTTCAGCCTTTGCTTCATCGTTGGGTTTTGAAGTGATTGCACCAAACAAAGCAACTTTGAATTTTTTAATCAACTCCAACGTTCTGTCAGGCAAAGGATTACCTTCTCTGCACCAGAACTCCCAGCCAATATCACCATGAATATAATCGGCACTGAAGCCTGCTGCATCAAGCACCCTCAGAGCCTGCATCAGTACCACTGATCCAATGCCGTCTCCAGGAAGAGTTACGATTGTATGCTTCGACATATTATTAATTTATTGTTTTTCAATGATGTGATGTAAAAGTAAATTTAATCAATTTTATGAAGCGAAAGAACCGATTCCAAAATTTTACCTTCTTATCGGGAAGATCAATATTTATACTACATTTGCCGTCAAATTTTGAATTATCAGAAAGATCTATGAGGATTTTGAATGAATTGAATCCGGCAAATCTCTGGTACTATTTTGAAGAGATATGCAGCATTCCACGGATTTCCAGAGATGAGGGAAAGATCAGAAGATACCTGCTCGATTTTGCCAAAGAAAATAATCTGCAATCCAAAGAAGATATTGTTGGCAATATTCTTATAACCCGGGGAGCAGATCCTGGCTTTGAAAATATTAAAACTGTTGTTCTCCAGAGTCACCTGGATATGGTTGGTGAAAAGAATGCTGACCATCCGCACAATTGGAAAACCGACCCCATACGACCTGTAATCAGGGACGGATGGATCACTGCATCAGGAACTACTCTTGGCGCTGATGATGGTATAGGAATTGCAGCCCAGATGGCTATACTGACTGACAACACTTTTAAAACCGGAAAGATCGAATGTTTATTTACTGTTGATGAAGAGTCAGGTATGACCGGGGCTGTAAATCTGAATCCTGATTTTTTTACAGGAAGAACACTTTTAAATCTTGACTCTGAAGATGAAGGTATCCTATATATAGGTTGCGCCGGGGGGATGGACACTGTTGGTACCATACATTATAATCCTGTTCCGGTCAGGAACAACAGTTGTGCACTCGAATTATCTGTTACAGGTTTACGTGGTGGCCACTCCGGTGATGAGATCCACAAAGGATATGGAAATGCCGTAAAGATAATGAACAGGCTAATCCTTTATCTTGCAGAAACCTATGAAGTAAATATAAGTTTTCTGAATGCCGGCAATTTAAGAAATGCAATACCAAGGGAGGCTTTTGCCACTATTGTTACAGATATTTCTGTAAGTGATTCTGTTAAAAATTCAGCCGCTATATTCTTCAGAAAGGTAAGAGAAGAGTTCCATGACCTGGAAAAGGATATAAAGATATCTGTCAATGATGCGGATCTTCCCGGATCTGCAATGGACATGGAGAGTCAGAAAAAACTTACAGACGCCATTGAATGTTGTCCTCATGGTGTAATTGCCTGGTCGAAGGATATGGAAGATCTTGTTGAAACGTCAACAAACCTTGCTTCCGTCAAATTCAGCGATAATAATACCATTATCATTGTAACAACCCAGAGAAGCTCTGTTGACTCAGCGAAGCGCGAGGTAGCTGCAGGTGTTGTAAAATGTCTACGCCCTGCAGGTGCCGAGATAAAACACTCAGATGGATACCCTGGATGGAAACCTGACATTACATCAGAAATTCTCAGAATTACAAGGAATTCATATAAAAATCTCTTCGGGAAGGATCCGCATATTAGGGCAATTCATGCCGGACTGGAGTGTGGCCTGATATATGAAAAAGTTAAAGGCATAGACATGATCTCTTTCGGCCCTACTATAAGAGGAGCACATACGCCGGAGGAGAGGATTGATATAAAATCCACACAAATATTCTGGGAACTTCTTACTGACATATTAAAAAATATGCCTGCTACTTCATATTAACTGTTACCAGGACGAGAGCGGACAAACTAATTATAATCCACGAATTCATCTTTTGATGCTCCGCATATGGGGCACATATAATCATCAGGAAGATCCATGAACTGAATTCCCGGCTCAATTCCCCCCGCAGGATCACCCTGTTCAGGATCATAAATATATCCGCAGACAATACACTTATACATTTTCATTTTGTTATTAATCGGTTTTTAATTTATGTATAACATCAATAACGGTCCCGTCGACCCATTTGACGGCTGCAACGATCCTTTCATCGAAAACAGGCTTTTGTGGTTTACCGCATATCCTTTCAGCCTCATCCTTCAGTTCCGTTATTGATACCAGAGGTAATCCGCTTCCTTTCACACTTTCAGCCAGATCCTGCCTTAAAGGATTTATAGCTATGCCTCTTTCGGTTATTATCACATCAATAAGTTCACCGGGGCCGCACAGAGTAGTAACCTCATCGACTATAACTGGAATTCTGTCGCGGAACAGTGGTATGGGAAGGATAACATTCCTTGCATGCAGACAATTCTGCCATCCTCCTATTCCATGTAACAGATATCCATCGGAATGTGTAACAACATTACCGTTAAAATTAAGATCAACTTCTGTAGCTCCAAGGATCATAATATCCATCATACTTGTAAGGTTTCCCTTCGAATGATAATTATATGCATTAAAGACAGAATAAGGAATATGAGCATCATTAGTCTCAATTGACCGTATAGAATCAAGATCAAAGACCTGTGCGTCAAGTATATAATCCATCTGCCCCTCTTCAAGCATCTTAACCATAAACCTGGTGCTGCCCCCGAATCCCAACCTTGATCTCCATCCTTTTTTCTTTAGTATCTCATGAACAAAAACTGCTATTGCAAGTGAGGTTCCACCTGCACCTGCCTGCATCCTTACACCATCTTTTAAAATCCCTGATTTCTCAAGAAATAGTGCTGTGAGTTCAGCTATAAGGAGCCTGTCGGGACTCCTGGTAATCTGGGTGGTACCTGAAACAATTTTTTCAGGTAATCCTATTTTATCGACAACAACAACATAATCAACATAGTTACCTTCAATTTCCATAGGAAAGCATGGAAATTCAACAAGATTATCAGTTACAACTATCACTTTAGACGCATACATGTAGTCGGCCTTTGAGTAGCCAATAACACCGCATGATGAAGAACCGCCTGTTCCCTTTGCATTACCAAATGCGTCAGAGGAAGGGGCTGCAAGAACTGCAATATCTATACAGACTTCACCATCCTGAATAGACTGAACCCTTCCTCCATGTGATCGAAGAACCGCTGTCCCCTTCATTTTTCCTTCTGACACATACATGCCCAGCGGTCCATTCATGCTCCCTTCAATACGGTTAATTGTACCGTCATCAAGATATCTGATAACGGGATCATTGCACGGAAATGAGGCAGATGGAAACCAGACAAGATCCTTAATTCCCATTGCTGATGCAATTTCAAATATCTTATTGCTGATAAGGTCTCCGTCTCTCAGATGATGATGAGTTGAAATAGTCATTCCATCGGCTAGTCCGCATTTACGTAATGCTTCTTCAAGAGAATTGATTGTTTTGTCGCCATTGTCAGGATAGTCAGAGCATGTAGGTATGGGAGGACCAAATTTTCGTCCCTCGGGACGATGTTTTCCAACACCTTTGAAAGGAATAACCTCTTTCCCGTTAATTACAATTGGCACTGACCGGCCGGCAGCATTTATCACAGTATTAATAGCCATATCGTCCGAATAAATTCTTAGATCAGTTATGCTCCATTCTCACCTGGCGGGTTTTCTTTTATAAGTCCCAGCCTTTCAGCCAGACCGAGCATTTTCTTAGCTCTGCTTACAACCGGAGCGTCTATCATCTTTGATCCGAGTGCAACAACACCCAGCCCTCTTCTTCTGGCTTCTTCGTAAGCCCTCACAATTTCCTTTGATTTCTCTATCTCCGTCTTCGTTGGTGCAAATCCCTCCCGTATTACTGCGATCTGGCGCGGATGAATACAACCCATACCTTCAAAACCCATTGCCTTTGAATTTAAAACCGTTGCTTTTAATCCCTCCATATCACCCAGGTCCGAAAAAACAGAATCAATAGGCTGGATTCCTGATGCCCGCGCTGCAACTACTATTCTCGATCGTGCATAAAATGATTCTTTTCCTTCATTCGTTCTCGACACTCCCAGGTCAGAAGTATAATCCTCGAGTCCGATAGCCAAACCAATAACTGACCTGGATGAACGTGCAATACTGGTTGCATTCTCCACTCCCAGAGCACTTTCAATGACAGGCATCAGAAAAACCTCATTATCAATACCATAATGACGCATGATTTCTTCTATCCTATGTTCAACAGCCTTAACTGATTCAGCAGTCTCACATTTCGGAATGAGAATAAGGTTAACATTGTGAGGAATTACATAGTACAGATCTTCCAGACCTCTATCTCCCTGGTTAATTCTGACCATTCGCTCGGCTCCGTAAAAATTAACCTGCCGCAATGCATTTCTGACAAGGTAACGTGATTCATCCTTTTTTTCAGGAGCCACAGAATCTTCCAAATCAAGAATTATTCCGTCAGCAGAATGAAGACCGGCATTTATCATTAGGCCTGGTGTATTGCCGGGAAGGTAAAGTCTTGAGAACCTGTATCTGTCACGTTTTGTAGTACAGGTATTCTCAGAAATAATTTCAGGAAGATAGTCTTTCTGTACTTCTGATAATTGTTTCACGGCAGCTTCAAGCCTCGCGGATATAACAAAAGGCAGTGCCCCTGAATCATTGATCTTCAATACAGCATTCTCAATATTGAAAAAACGCAGGATATCAGTGCAAAGAGCTTTTATTGATTCACCATATAATGTTTTTACCCGTGAAGTCAAATCAATCAGAATACCACCTTCCTGACGCAGTTCAAGTATTATCTCACAATCAGACCTGACCTTTGGACCATAATTACCGGTAACAGCAAAGGAATAATTCATTTCCCCATTGGCTTGGTTTACCATATAAAATTAATAAATAAACCCGAAAACTAAAAAGTGACCTGTTAATATATGAAGAGACTTTGCAGCATCTGCAGGTAAGGTTACTTTTTGTGTTCACAAATCTCAATCAGAACTCCTGAGGCTGATTTGGGATGAAGAAATGCAATATCAAGACCATCGGCACCTTTCCTGGATTTTCGGTCAATAAGTGTAATCCCAGACTTTTCAGCCTGCATTAGTTTTTCGTCAATATTTTCAACCGCAAAGGCAAGATGGTGTATTCCCTCTCCCCTTTTTTCAATGAATTTTCCGACAGGCCCTTCCGGATCGGTCGACTCAAGAAGTTCTATTTTTGTCTGGCCAACCATAAAGAATGCTGTTCGTACTTTCTGATCTGGAACCTCCTCAATCTTATAACACTTCAGTCCAAATACACTCTCGTATAAGGTAATTGCATTTTCCAGGTTATTTACAGCTATTCCGATATGTTCAATATGTGTAGGATTCATAATATCAGGGTGAAATTAATTGTAAAGTTAAAGGATTATATAATCAATAAAACGACAATTGTCATGTCAGGTAAGTTTTAAATGAGATAAATGATAGCTTTTTAGCCTCAGTAACAAATTGTATATTAGCATACGGAAAAAGGCTCAGAAATTTTGGGTGATTTTCCTGAACCAATAATGATTTAATTTGTTTAAAAATTAACAACAATAGATATGAAAATTATTTATTATGACTGCTTTTCAGGCATAAGCGGAGATATGAATCTTGGCGCCATGATAGATCTTGGAATTGACAAAGATTATCTGATAAATGAATTAAACAAACTTAACCTCAGTGGATGGGAGCTTGTTGTTCAAAAAGATCAGCGTCATGGGATTCACGGAACCAAAGCTACAGTAAGGCAGACCAGGCATGAACATGCTCACAGGCATCTATCGGATATTAAGAAAATTATATATGACTCATCTCTGAGTGATGCAACAAAAGAGCTGAGTATGAAAATTTTCATGAAGATCGCTGAGGCTGAAGCATCAGTACATGGAATCTCAATTGACAGGGTTCATTTCCATGAAGGTGGGGCAATAGATTCTATAGTTGATATTGTGGGAGCAGCTGTTTGTTATAACGCTCTTGAAGTAGATGCAGTTCATGTTTCACCTGTGGAGCTGGGAGGTGGATTTGTTAAATGCGACCATGGTAAGCTTCCTGTTCCGGCTCCTGCAACTTCCGAAATAATAAAAGGCCTGCCAGTTAAAAGTGGAGGTGTTGATTTTGAAGCCACAACACCAACCGGGGCTGCTATAATTGCTGTACTGGGAACACATTTCGGAACTGACTTAGTTTTTAAAACAGGAAAGACCGGTTATGGTGTCGGACAAAAAGAACATCCTGAAGTTCCAAACCTTCTGAGGGTTTCTTTGGGTGAAAGTGAAGCTGTTTCAGATCCCGGACATAATGCCCTGCAGATTGAATGCAATATAGATGACATGAATCCGGAGTTCTTTGATTATATCTCTGAAAAGCTCTTCAAAGAAGGAGCCTCAGATGTTTTTCTTTCAAACATAATTATGAAGAAAGGCCGACCAGGTATTGTCCTTCATGTCATCTGTGAAAACGAAAATGCAGAACAGGTTAAGAGTATAATTTTCACAGAATCTACATCTCTGGGGATCAGAACATTCCCATTCAGAAAGGATACTTTAGCAAGAAAATTTGAAACTATCAGCACCGAATTTGGTGAAGTAAATATAAAGCGATCTTTTTATAACGGGACGGAGGTTTCTGCCAAGCCTGAATATGATGATTGCAGGATTATTGCTGCCCGTACCGGTATTCCGGTGAAAGAAGTCTACCATAAAATTATGGCTGTGCTTATCAGTAGTTTAAGGACAAAAGGAGAAAGATGACAGATCAAAAATCAGAAAAACTAAATAGTATATTAAAAAAACTTGATTCGGTAGTAGTGGCTTTCTCAGGTGGTGTTGACAGTTCGTTACTCCTGTACAGAGCACACAAAATGAAAAAAACAGCTGCAGTTGCAGTCACAATAAAGACGCCGTATATTCCTGTCCGTGAAATTGAAGAAGCAACAGAATTTACGCAGAAATATGGTATAAAACATGAAATACTTAACATATCATTTCCTGAAATTATCAGGCATAACCCTGTCGATAGATGTTATTTATGCAAGAAAACACTCTTCACCAGGATAGTTGATTTTGCAGCAAAGAATAAATATGAACACGTTCTTGACGGATCAAATGCCGATGATACAGGTGAATTCAGGCCCGGGATGAAAGCTCTGAAAGAGATGGGAATAAGAAGCCCCCTTCTTGAGGCTGGCCTGACGAAAAAGGATATCAGGGAATTATTGCACAGGGAAGGTCTGGATATCTGGGATAAACCTGCAATGGCCTGCCTTCTTACCAGAATTCCATACAACACGGAGATAAAACCTGAAATCCTCAGGATGGTTGAAGAAGCTGAGAATATTCTGTTTGAGAAAGGTTACCCCGGAACAAGAGTGAGGATTCATGAGGACGTGGCACGTATTGAATGTTTACCTGGATACATGGATAAAATCATCCACGATCCCCAGAGGGAACAAATTGTGGCTAACCTTAAAAGAATAGGATTCAGATATGTATCTTTGGACCTGGAAGGATACAGGACAGGCAGCCTAAACCCTGAAAAGTAAAAAACATGAATGTTAATGAAGTCCAGAAACTTTTAAGTGATGTTAAAAGTGGAGCCACCAGTGTTGGAGATGCACTGGAAATCCTCAGAAATTTTCCCTATACCGATCTTGGCTTTGCCAGGATAGACCATCATCGTGAACTCAGGACAGGATATCCCGAAATAGTATATTGTGCCGGGAAAACAGTTGAACAGGTCAGAGAGATTTTCAGAGTGATGGCTGACAGGGAGAATAATGTAATAGGAACAAGGGCAAATCAGGAGATGTTTGATTCGGTGAAAAAAATAATCCAGGATGCCATATATTATCCTATGGCGAGAATAATTTCAGTTCAGAAAAAGAGACCGCCAGCTCCGGTGAGTATGATCGCTGTGATCACAGCCGGAACTTCTGACATGCCCGTTGCTGAGGAAGCCGCAGTAACTGCTGAGCTTCTGGGCAATAATGTGCTAAGAATCTACGATGCAGGAGTTGCAGGCATACACAGGCTGGTTGATAAGCTTCCTGAAATACGTAAATGCAAGGTTGTTATTGTTATAGCCGGAATGGAGGGTGCCCTTGCAAGTGTTGTCGGTGGGCTGGTAGATAAACCTGTTATTGCAGTGCCGACAAGTGTAGGGTATGGAGCCAATTTCGGTGGTATTTCAGCACTTCTGGCAATGCTTACAAGCTGCTCAACCGGAGTTACTGTTGTTAATATTGATAATGGCTTCGGTGCAGGATTTTCAGCAAGTATGATCAACAAATGCGAATGATCCAATGCTATGATAGCAGGAAAAATACTTGTCTCCACAGCCTATTTACCTCCTGTTGCATATTTCTCTATGCTCTTTTATGCGGATGAAGTTTTAATTGAAAATAAGGAGAACTATGTCAAACAGACTTACAGAAACAGGTGTTATATTCTCTCTGCAAATGGACCTCAATTACTTTCAGTACCCGTTCTTCTGGGAAGCTTTCATAAAACCAATATTAAAGATATCCGTATAGATTATACTAAACGCTGGCAGCAGGTTCATCTCAGAGCAATGACCTCATCATACAGGTCATCACCTTATTTCGAGTATTATTTTGATCGAATTGAAAAGATCATTTCAACAAACCATGAGTTTATTCTCGA
>ADZX01000552.1_pt1 | contig 11658 bp, 12 predicted proteins | sample 349688 | NCBI WGS metagenome assembly ADZX01 (sample SAMN00713648, study PRJNA49615) | sediment metagenome | isolation source: Carrizo shallow lake | place: Spain: near Madrid | collected 2007-02-15 | depth 25 m m | reverse complement strand
GACCATGATTACGAATTCCCGGGGATCTAGCAGCATCTCCTGTTAGTGGCGGAACAAGCCAACCTGATATTTTAACTATGATTCATGCAACCAAAGGAACTGATTATAATCTTGGTGATTTTGATATTACTAAAATTTTAAAATATGAAGAGACATTGGCACAATGTTTAAAAGAGTATATGATTCCACCTGAATCTACGCAAGTTAATCCTATTATTCCTTTCTCTCCGATGCCAGGCGGTGCTTTGACTGCCAATACTCAAATGATGAGAGATAATGGAAATCTAGACAAATTTGATGAAGTTTTATTTGCAATGAAAGAAGTAGTAGAAAAAGGTGGTTATGGAACATCTGTAACACCTGTAAGCCAATTTTATTGGCAACAAGCTTATGCAAATGTGATGTTTGGACCATGGAAACAAATTGCACCAGGTTATGGTAAAATGGTTTTAGGATACTTTGGTAAAACTCCTGTTGAAGCTGATAAAGAAATAATCAAACTTGCTAGCGAGCAACTAAAACTAAAACCTACAAAAGCAAATCCATTGGATTTGGCAGATAAAGATAAATTAAAATCTATTGCATACTGGACAAAAATTCTTGAAGAAGAAGGAATAGAGGCAAGTGATGAAAATATTTTTATAGCAGCATCTTGTGATAAAAAAGGAATAGCATTCCTAAAAGGTGATGGACCATTAATGGTTAGAAAAGGTAAATATACAACAAATCAAGGGGGAAATATGAGCGGTAATTATACAGTAGTGGTTGATGGCAAAAAATTTAGTGTACAAGTTGCAGAAGGTGACGCGGATATACAAATAACTGAAGTTTCTTCAGTATCAAAAAGCAACGAAGCTATTAGTTCTTCTGCTACATCTGGAGATACTAAAATAATATCTCAAACACCAGGAAATGTGTGGAAAGTTCTTGTAAATGTTGGAGATAAAGTAACTGAAGGTCAAAAAATAATGATACTTGAAGCTATGAAAATGGAAATAGATGTAGTTGCACCAAAGAGTGGTACTGTGGCTTCAATAGATGTTAAAGTTGACAGTGCTGTACAAGCTGGTCAAATACTTGCAACATTGGCTTAGTCTAAAATATAAACAACAAAGAGGATAAAAATGGACACCAAGTTGCCAAAGGAACTTGAAAAATTAGGACTAACTAATATCAAAAAAGTTTATTACAACCTAAGCTTTGATGAACTTCACAATCATGAGATTGAAAGAAATGAATGTAAACTTTCTCTTAACAGCACAGCAATGTGTGATACTGGAATTTTTACAGGAAGAAGTCCAAAAGATAAATATTTTGTAAAACAAAGCCCATCTTCAGAAGAAATTGCATGGGGTAATGTCAATAAACCAATTTCAAAAGAGACATACAATAATCTTTTGAAATTATCACTCACTCAATTATCAAATAAAGATATATATATAAATGATGTTTATGCTGGGGCTAGTATAGAGAGTCGTAAAAAAATAAGATTTATATCTGAAGTTTCTTGGCAAGCACATTTTGTTACAAATATGTTCATTAGACCATCAAAAGAAGAACTAGAAGATTTTGTACCAGATTTTGTTGTTTATAATGCTTGTAAAATATCTAATGAAAACTATAAAGAACAGGGATTGAATTCTGATGTTTTTGTTGTTTTCAATATAGAAGATAATGTTTGTATAATTGGTGGAACGTGGTATGGTGGAGAGATGAAAAAAGGAATTTTTTCAATGATGAACTACTGGTTGCCACTAGAAGGCAAATTGCCAATGCATTGTTCCGCAAATGTTGGCAAAGATGGTGATGTTTGTCTATTTTTTGGACTTTCTGGTACTGGTAAAACTACACTTTCAACAGATCCAAAAAGAGCATTGATCGGTGATGACGAGCATGGCTGGGATGATAATGGTGTCTTTAATTTTGAAGGTGGATGTTACGCAAAAGTAATCAATCTAGATCCCAATAATGAACCAGAAATTTATGCGGCAATTAGAAAAAACGCACTTTTAGAAAATGTTGTTTATGATGATAATGGCAATATCGACTACAATGATGACTCAAAAACTGAAAATACAAGAGTTTCATATCCTATAGAACACATCGAAAACTATCAAACAAATCTTCAAGCAGGACATCCAAAAAATATAATATTTTTAACAGCTGACGCTTTTGGAGTACTTCCTCCAGTAAGTAAACTCACAAAAGAACAAGCGATGTATTACTTTTTAAGTGGATATACTGCAAAAGTTGCTGGAACAGAGAGGGATGTCAAAGAGCCTCAAGCAACTTTTAGTGCTTGTTTTGGTGAGGCATTTCTTCCTCTCCATCCTACTCGTTATGCAAAACTTCTCGGAGAAAAAATAGATAAACACAATGTTAATGTTTATCTTGTAAATACTGGATGGGGCGGTGGTCCTTATGGTGTAGGCAAAAGAATGAGTTTAAAAAATACTAGAGCGTGCATAAATGCCATACTTAGTGGTGAAATTTTAAATTCAGAATTTGAAACACTTGATGTATTTAATCTCGCTATTCCAAAAACTTTAAATGGAGTAGAAGCAAATATTTTAAATCCTAGAAATAGTTGGAGCGACAAAGATACATACGATAAGGCTATAAATAATTTAGCAAAACTATTCATTGATAATTTCCATAGATATGATGATACTGGAAATGAATTTAGTTGTAGATTAGCTGGTCCTAAAATATAAATATACTTTTACATTAAATAAATTTTAATGCAAAAGTATTTATTTTCTCTCTTAAAACCCGTATAAGCAAATTAATATAGATTCTGTTATAATTAAAACACTTAAATTCAAGGTTTTTTTATGAATAAAACAAAAAAAGTAAAAATCTTTTTACTTGAAGATGATTCAAATCTAAACGATACAATTGTTGATTTTCTTGAGTCAAATAGTTATGCAGTAGATAGTGCATTCGATGGAGAAGAGGCAGCTGATTTGCTATATGAAAATAGTTATGATTTATTGCTTTTAGATGTTAATGTTCCAAAGATGAATGGATTTCAACTTTTAAAAGATGCTAGGGAAAATGGCATTAAAGCTCCCGCAGTTTTTATCACATCTTTAAATAGTGTTGATGATTTAGAGGAAGGCTTCGAGAGTGGATGCGACGATTATATAAGAAAACCGTTTGAACTTAAAGAGCTTCTGATAAGAGTCGAAACACTGTTAAAAAGAGAATTTTTCCACGAAAATAAAAAGTTTATTGAAATTACAGAACATATACAATATGATATAAAAAATAATGAATTAGTGGTAGATGAAAGGCATATAAATCTTGGCAATAAAGAGGCAAGACTTTTAAAACTTTTTATGCAGCATATAGGAGAAATAGTTTCTCATGAAGTAATTTTTCAAAATTTATGGGATTACGACGAGGAGCCAAGTGATACTTCACTAAGAACATATATAAAAAATCTAAGAAAAGTTATCGGGAAGGATTGCATAGAAAGTGTTAAGAAACAAGGTTACAAATTCATTACTTGCTAATGAAAAAAAGTCTCTTCGTAGATTTTTAGTGCTTTATATTATTATGATGATTAGCATCATATCTTTGATCTCAATATATTATTATCAATATCAAAAACAATTAATGATGTTAAATAAAAGAGTTGTATTATCTGACTATGCGAGTGAGCAAGCAAGAAAAATAAAATCTCTTCATTTTCTTTTTCCAGAACAAAATACATATCCGAGAGACGACAGATTTAGAAGTGGGATTTATGACTTGGAGTATGAAAAAATATTTTCTCTACTAAAAAGTAGTGAAATATATTTTGATAGAGAGTTGTATATAACTAAAGATAAAAAAATTCATTTTATTAAAATTTTTGATGACTACTATCTGGGGACAAAATATCTTATACTTGAGATAGACGATGATGGAATGTGGATTCATGATACTTGGCATGATATAATTTTTTATGGAGGATTTGGAATTTTAATATTTTCTATTATTGGTTTTTTCTTGTTGAATCTTTTTTTGAGTCCCATGAAAACATCTTTGAGCATATTGGATAGATTTATCAAAGATACAACACACGAACTGAATACACCGCTTAGCGCAATACTTACAAATATAGAGATGATAGATTTGAGTAAAATAAGCGAAGACAATAGAAAAAAAATCAATCGTATAAATATCGCAGCTAAAACAGTTTCTGTTCTTTATAATGATTTGACATATGTAACACTGGAAAACAATATCTACTCATCCAGTGAAAAAATAAACTTAAAAAATATTATAGAAGAGAGAGTAGAGTATTTTGACATACTTGCAAAATCAAAAGAGATAAGTTTTAGGCTAGAATTAAACGATAGCTTTTTGGTCGTAAATAAAAATAAATTTACGAGAGTTATAGATAATTTAATTTCAAATGCCATAAAATACAATAGGAGAAAAGGCTCAATAGGCATTAGATTGCTTAGCAATAGTCTAACAGTGGAGGATTCTGGACTAGGGATTGAATCTGATAAACTAAAGTATATATTTGATAGATATTCAAGATTTAGCAATAGCGAAGGAGGATTCGGAATAGGTCTTAGCATAGTAAAAGACATAATTGACGAATATGAAATGGATATAAAAGTCAAGTCACAAATCAACAAAGGAACATCTATAACAATCATATGGTAAGATTTATTTTTATTTCAATATTATTTTTTTCATCAGCTTTTGGCAATAATGCATACACTCAAAATTGTATAAGTTGTCATAAAGATTTGTCATATTCTCTTCAAGAGATTTTTATGAGATATTTGTCTGCTTATGGCGGAGAAAATAATGTAAAAGCTGGGATGTTACATTATTTTATTTACCCAGCAAAGGATATATCAGTAATGCCAAAAGAGTTTTTAGAAGAAGAGGGGATTATGAATCATGGTTATATCGGAGAGGAAAACCTTAAAAAATCTATAGACAGATATTGGGAATTATATAAAGTAAAAGGTAGATTGAAGTAATTGTTGTCAAATATTTTATTTTACACGATAAATTCACATATAATATGATAATATTTCAAAAACACACAAAGAGTAATCAAACAAAATGAAAAAAGTATTTATTTCAACAGTTTTTCTAGCTACTTCATTGCTTTATGCAAGCGGCGCAAGCATATATGCAAATAAATGTGCAAGTTGTCATGGTATTCATGGAGAAAAAGCAGCACTAGATAGATCAAAGCCTATTGCTGGACAAAATCCATCATTGACAATAAAGCAGATACAAGGCTATAAAAATGGTTCGTTAAATCAGTATGGTATGGGTGGAGCCATGAAAAATATGGTTAGAAGCCTAAATGATAATGAAATAAGTGAAATTTCACAGTATATTTCAAAACTCAAATAATATATTTATTTCTTATATTAAACTTAAGTTAAATAAATATATACTTTTCTTATAACTAAACTAAAACTTTAATATTCATTTAATTCAATAAAATGTATCATTAGTAAAATATAAAGGAGAAAAAATGAAAATTTCAAAGTTTTATTTAGTTGTAGCATCTTTTTTTGCTGCATTGGTGTTTGGTGGCTGTACAGCTTATGAACAAGCAGTTGTTGCAAATGCACTTACCGGTAATGCATATAATGATCCTTATTACTATGGTGGTTATAACTATGGGGCAAATAGGGATTCAAGCTATAGACAAGGTATTGAAGATGGATGTAATTCCAGACAAGGTACTTATAGAAAAAATACATATCAATACAATAATAATTATAGCTATAGAAATGGTTGGAATGCTGGCTATAACAATTGTCGGTCAAATAATTATAACAATAACTACTATCAAAATGGTTATTCGGATGGATGTTGGTCTAGAAGATATGCTGGGACTAAGAAAAATTCATATCAATACAGATATAACTCAAGTTATAGAAGTGGCTGGAATAAAGGCTATAGTGAGTGCCGATATTAAACAAATAAGATAAACCATACCACAAATTGTTATGGTTTATCTGACATCTCATCTCCTCTTTACCACATTTTTGATATAGTTTTTGTAAACACTAGAAAATTATTGGCATAAAATGAACATCACAAGTTTGCATCAAAATAAAGATATAAGAATAAATGCTATTTATGACATATTAAGACATTCCCGTTACTATGGGTGAATTATCAGATATGTTTGATGTAAGTACTAAAACCATTCAAAGAGACTATAACGAAATATTAAAATTCAACGGCATCGTAAAAGATGGCAGAAAACTATGTTTTGATCCAAATTTTGATATGGGTAAGCTCAACTCCACGCAAAAAACAGTTTTGGGCATACTTGATGAGATGGCTAAAAATGTAGGAGGGGAATTTTATGGTAGAGCACACACGCTGTTATCTCAAATAAGCTCACAAATAGACCATCATATATTTACAAATTATAAAAGTGAAACATTAAGTTCGACAGATATAGACAAATTTATAAAATTTGAGCAAGCTATAAAAGACAAATGTATCGCAAGTTTTACTTACAATGGTTACAAATATTATGTAAAACCTCTAAAACTTGCTTTTTTTGATGGATACTGGTATCTTTTAGTACTTGATAAAAATGATAACGATAAGTTTAAAAAGTTTCATATAAAAAGTATTTCAGATATTGAAAAAGCTGGAGAAATATTTGAAATAGATTCAACTCTTGATGAGAGACTAAAAATGGCAAATTCTATTTGGTTTCAGCTTGAAAATGAGCCTTTTGATGTGAGGCTTCATGTAGATAATGAATATGTAAAATATTTTGAAAGAAAACCACTTAGAACTCAAAGCATAACAGGCAAGGACGCGGATGGCTCAATAGAAGTAACAGTTACCGTAACATACAAGATGGAGATAATTCCTTTGATACTCTCAAGCATCCCTTATGTTAGAGTTCTAGAGCCTCAGTGGCTTGCAGATGAAGTAAAAAAGAGCGTTAAAAAGTATTTGAAGAGTATATAATTTGTTACTCATTATAATGTTTGTATTTGACAATTAAGGGCTGTAAAGTTTTAGATTTTATGTTTTCATCTTTGTGTAAAAAGATTAAGACTTCTTTTTTCAATTTGTTGCTTAATATTTCATTTGATAACAAATTGTCAAGAACTTTATATATCGGTATTATGAGTTTTTTTGCAATTTTATCATTGATATATTTGCTAGATGCTAAAGCTATATTGATATCTTTGTCTTTTAAATCAATAAGTAGCATAAAATCATTCAATGTAAAATCTTCCATATTGGCACCTAGCTCAATAGCTCTTAAAAGAATAGTTACCAATCTATATTTACTAAGAAATTTTTTAAAAACAAACATATCCAGTATAATATTTTTGTTTGATTTTATATTGCTCATGTCATTGACTACATAGTATAAAGTATCAAATAAATTTAAAATACTATCTTGAATTTTGATGGTTTTGCTCAATGGGTTTAAAACATTTCTGTTATTTAGGTTTTCTAAAAAATATAATATTTTTTGTAGTCATTTAAAAGTTTTGTCATGATTAATCCTCTATTTTTTTGTAATTATTCTAAAATAAATAGACATTTTTTGTCCATTAAAAAAAGTTATAATTATAAAAAAAGAAAAAAGATGCAACAAATATTTGTATATGGTACACTAAAAAGAGGGTTTTGCAATGAGAGTTATCTGAAAAATACTACATTTATAGATAGAGCAATAACTGTTGATAAATATCCAATGATACTAAAATACCAAGCATTTCCTCATTTGATAAATGTTAAGGGCAAAGGTCATCACATAAAAGGTGAGGTTTATGACATAGATGATGAAGTTTTGTTAAGCTTAGATCTGTTAGAGGGGTATCCTGAGCATTACGATAGAGATTATATAGATGTGAAGCTTGCAAATGGCGATATCAAAAAAGTAATTGTATATTTTTGTAATGATTGCAAGGATTACAAAAAATATGAGATGATAAGCGAGTTTAAAAATTGGCTTGATGAAGATTAGACTTTGGGGTACTGGGATATAATTAAAAGATAAAATTTAGAGGGAGAGAATTATGGCAAGTCAAATATCAATGGATGAAGTTGCAAAATGCGTATTGGACGGTTTGGAAAACGCACACAAAGAGTATTTTGAATGGAGCGACGGTGAATATATCTGGAGTGCACCAGAGTATTTGCTTACTGTCAATATAGCCAAAGAGTTGAAAAAAAGTAAAGAAGTAAAATATTTAACTCTAGAGGATAATGTTGAGTATATATTAGAAAATGCAAATGTAGAATGCAAAGGCGAAATTCACAAAGCTTTAAGAAAAGATGGCAGATTTGATATTGTTTTATGGGGTAGCGATAAGGAGCCAACACCACCGATAGCTATTGTAGAGGTTAAAAATAAAGTTTATTGTTTTGGTAGGATAGAGGAAGATATTGAGAGAATAAAGCAAACTTTGCTTATGATGCAATCAACTATTGAATTTGGACTAATGGCATTTTATGCAACAAATACATATAAAGGTTTAGATAATAATTTTAATGGATTAGTTGAGGGGCTCCTGAAAAACACACAAGAATGTCTCAATGGCAAATCAGGTAAGGAGCAATTTTGTATTGAAAAATTTGAACGGCACATACAAGACAAAGATAATATAATAAATGGTAATGTATATCGTCCAATAGTCTTTAAAATACAAAAAAAATAGACACTTTTTGTCCGCTTTTTTTATTATACTTGTAAAAAAGGAGCAAAAATGAATGACAAAGAGGTCTCACATAGAGTTTTTAGTAGTTATGATGAATTTTTCAGGAATTCAAGCAGATGTCAAAATCAAGAAAATGCAATACTGTTAGACAAATCAGAGTTGGTAAACTGCTTTGGAAAAGATTCTGCTCTTGTATGCTATAGAGCCAAAAGTAAAATATCTCCAGATGTTGCCCAAGAAGCGATATTGACACACATCGAGAATAGACTAAGAAGCAGCAAAAGTGTTGCTGTTATTTATCATATATCAGAGGATTATTCACTGATAGATCTTTCAAATCTACTTGAAAGAGTAGATGAAATAATATGTGATGATAAATGCGCAATATTTTCTACTTGCATAAATGAAACTATTTTTGGTGTGGAGTTTATTTTTAATTTTTCATAAACTCTTTACCACATTTTTGATATAGTCTAAAATAATTTCTCAAGGTTGCTTTTTTATGTCAAAAATTAATTTTACACATCTTCATTTACATACAGAATATTCATTACTTGACGGTGCAAATAAGATTAAAAAATTAGCAAAAACCATAAAAAATCTTGGTATGAACGCAGTTGCTATGACGGATCATGGCAATATGTTTGGTGCTATTGATTTTTATACAACCATGAAAAAAGAGGGCATTAAACCGATTATTGGCATGGAGTGTTATATACACAACAATGATGATTTGAGAGATAAAACAACAAGACAAAGATTTCATTTATGTCTATATGCTAAAAATGAAATAGGATATAAAAACTTGATGTATCTAAGCTCTCAAGCTTATTTGGAGGGTTTTTACTATTACCCTAGGATAAACAAACAATTGCTTAAAGAGTATAGTCAGGGGCTTGTATGCTCTAGTGCTTGTTTGCAAGGAGAAGTTAATTGGCATTTAAATGAAAATGATAGAAATAAAAGTTTTGGAGCCAAAGGATATGAAGAGGCAAAAAATATAGCACTTGAATATAAAGATATATTTGGCGATGATTTTTATCTAGAGCTTATGAGACATGGGATACCAGATCAACATAGAATTGACAATCAAATACTAAAAATTGCAAATGAAACAAACATTAAAATCATAGCTACAAATGACACCCACTATAATAGCAAAAAAGATGCAAATGCACATGAAGCATTTATGTGTATCGCTATGAATAAACTATATGATGACCCAAATAGATTGAGACATTCTGTTCATGAGTTTTATGTCAAATCCCCAGAAGATATGTATAAACTTTTTGCAGATATTCCAGAAGCTATTACAAATACACAGGAGATTGTAGATAAGTGTAATTTGGAAATAAAACTCGGCAATCCAACACCGCCAAATTTTAAATTTTGTAGAGAAATGGCAATGATGAGCAATCTCGATTTGCCTTTTGTTAATGAAGAGTATTCGCTCGAAAATGATGCTATTCTTTTTGAATATGAATCAAAAAAGGGACTAGAAGAGAGACTTAAAAATATAGATCCTTCAAAACATGATGAATATAGAGATAGACTGAGTATCGAAATAGAAATAATAAAAAATATGAAATTTCCTGGGTATATGCTTATAGTTTGGGATTTTGTTAGAGCAGCAAAAGATAAAGGAATACCAGTAGGTCCTGGAAGAGGAAGTGCAGCTGGTTCGTTAGTTGCATATAGTCTTAAAATTACAGATATTGACCCAATCCCATATGGTTTGCTTTTTGAGAGATTTCTAAATCCAGAGAGGGTGTCTATGCCCGACATTGATATGGACTTTTGTCAGTCAAGAAGACAAGAGATTATCGACTATGTAGTAGATAGATATGGTAGAGAAAATGTAGCACAAATCATAACATTCGGTAAGCTTTTGGCAAAAGGTGTTATAAGGGATGTTGCTAGGGTTCTTGATGTTCCTTATGCTAAAGCGGATGCATTTGCAAAGCTTATTCCAGATGAGCTTGGTATAGATTTGGAAAATTCTTATAAAAAAGAATCAAAAATTGAAGAACTTGTAAAAAGCGATGAAAAATATGCACAAGTTTGGGAATTTGCTAAAGCACTTGAGGGGTTAAATCGTAATGCTGGAACACATGCAGCAGGAGTTGTAATATCAAATGAACCTCTATGGCAAAAAACTCCTCTTTTTAAACCATCTGGTATGGATACGGTAGCAACACAGTATAGTGGTAAATATATAGAAGATGTAGACCTAATCAAGTTTGACTTTTTGGGCTTAAAAACACTTACGGTTATAGATGAAGCAAATAAGCTTGTAGAAAAAAGATATGGTAAAAAAATAGATTTTTCAAAAGAAGATATTGATAAAAAAGAGGTGTATGATTATATCAGTTCCGGTCATACTTTGGGATTATTTCAAATAGAGTCAAGCGGAATGCAAGACTTGGCTAAAAAATTAAAACCATCAGGTTTTGAAGATGTTATCGCTATGTTGGCACTTTATCGTCCTGGTCCTATGGAATCAGGAATGTTAGATGATTTTGTGGAGAGAAAACATGGAAGAGCCGAGATAACATATACATTTGCTGAGCTTGAACCTATTTTAAAACCAACTTATGGAGTTATAGTTTATCAAGAACAAGTTATGCAAATAGTGCAAACTATTGGTGGGTTTTCTCTAGGTGGCGCAGATCACCAGATGCGCCACGTCGAGCTGGTTGACCCGGTCCCAGAACGCAGGGTTGCGGCCGGTGTCGCCGCTGAACACCCAATGCGCACTGCCGGCGTGGGCGGCCACGGCAAAACCGGCTGCGGGCACGGTGTGAACCGCCGGCAGCACCTCGATCCGCTTGGCGCCGATCGTCACCACATCACCCACCTCGAACGGGACAAAGCGCATCAGGGGCGCATTGGCGCTGGGGATGGTGGTGAAGTCGGGCCAGATGGTGTCGTTGAACAGGTGCCGGCGCAGCGCGTCGATGGTGCCCGGCAGGGCGTGCAC
>ADZX01000394.1_pt1 | contig 11785 bp, 12 predicted proteins | sample 349688 | NCBI WGS metagenome assembly ADZX01 (sample SAMN00713648, study PRJNA49615) | sediment metagenome | isolation source: Carrizo shallow lake | place: Spain: near Madrid | collected 2007-02-15 | depth 25 m m | reverse complement strand
AGCCGATGGCCGCGCGCGTGAGCTCGATCTCCAAAGCGAACATTGTATTCTAAGATAATTGGCTCACCTTTCACAACCATTACACCCATAAAAAGCACGCCAGTAAAAGGCATATTTTCTTCTTTCATACCTTTTAGTGTTGGTTTCACAACTCTATCTTCAAGTTTTTTATAAATATCTTCACTGACAAGTGGCGTTGGAACATAAGCACCCATGCCACCAGTATTTGGTCCTTCATCATTATCAAGAAGTCTTTTATGATCTTGTGCTGCTGGAAGTATCACATAATCTTTGCCATCACATATAGCAAATACACTAAGCTCATATCCATCTAAAAACTCTTCTACAACTATTGACTTTCCTGCATCTCCAAATGCATTTCCGCTTAACATTTCGCCAGCTTCTTTTTTTGCTTCATCATGACTTTTGGCAATTATTACGCCTTTACCGCCGCACAATCCATCTGCTTTAACTACAATAGGAGGTGTCAAAGTTTCTATAAATTTATATGCAACTTCAAGTGAATTGGTTTCGATGTATTTTGCTGTAGGAATATTGTGTCTACTCAAGAAGTTTTTCATGAATATCTTAGAGCCTTCAAGTTGTGCTGCTTTTGCGCTCGGTCCAAATATATTTAGACCTCTAGCTTTAAATACATCAACCACACCCTCTGTTAATGGCGCTTCAGGACCAACAATAGTAAGTTCTATATCATTTACATCTACAAAATCTGCTAGCTCATTGAAATCTTTTATTGATATATTAGTCCCCAACATATCAGTCGCACCATTTCCTGGATTAAAATAAATTTTGTCAACATTGCTTCTATTTTTTAATGCCAAACCTATAGAGTATTCTCTACCACCGCTTCCTATAATCAAAATATTCACTATGTAAATCCTTTTTTTCTTTTACTTCAAACCTATAGTGACCAAAGACACCATAGGTTTGAAGTAACTTTACCCAAATAGCCGTTCTGTTAAAAAGTCGGCCCGATAAAGCCAACGACGCAGGAGAGAGAAATCTTTAGGGGTCAGTATCTCGCATAAATTATGCTCAAACGATACCATCCGCACACCGATTTACTACTAGTCCCACTAAGAAAATATGTTGGACCTCGTATACAGTCGTCGAACCACTCAGGCAAAGTAAGTAATTATATCTTATTTGGAATTATAAAATGATTTTAAAGACTAAAAGCGAGTTTGATACACTCTTTTATATTTGTACTTTTTGGTATATGGTATTTTATGTCTTTAGGAAGTCGTTTTGCTGTAGTTTCACCAATTACAACAATCTTATATCCATCTAGAGATTTAAAATTCTCCATAAAACACTCTATCGTTGATGGTGATGTAAAAATTAGCACTGAATTTGAGATTGGTTTTTGAGTAATATCATATCTTTTACATATGGTTTCATACAATACAACATCCTCTATATCTACGTTTTCTTTATTTAAATCAGTTATATAAGTCGTTGCAACAACTTTTGGTCTTATATAGAGTATTTTTTTATTTGAAAATATTTTTTTTATATCTGATGAAAGATTTTTTGAATAGCCATTTGATACAAACACTACACTTCCACCAAGTTTAGATATTGCATTTGCACTCTCTTTGCCAATAGCAATTGATGGTATATCCTTCCACTCTTTACTTATCTTATCTATTGCAATAACTGCATTTTTGGATGTAAAAAGCAATAAATTATACTTTGACACATCTATGGTTTCTTTTAAAATCTTAAACTCAATTAGTGGCATATTAAAAACATCATCATGCTTTGAAGATGAAAATAGATATATCACTATAAACTCTTATCTGAAGTTTGCAGAACACCATTTGTGAACATTGCTTCATTGATCTCTTCATCATCATATGGGTCAAAATGTGGAGTTATCACCCATCTTTTTGTTGGATCTGTTTGCATTATATTATCTTCAACTTGTTCGGCTATTCTATGGGCTTCTAAAAGTAGCATATTGGGTCTTAGCACCATATGAAATTCAACAAAATTAACGCTCCCATCTGTTCTAGTTTTTAACCAATGAAAGCTTGTTATCTCTTTATGATTTTTTAAAATTTGCTCTATTTTCTCCACCTGATTTTCTGGTAAAGAGTGGTCTAGTAGTATCTTTGTGCCATCACTAACAATCTCTATGGCAGAATAGATAATATATATCCCTATACCAAAACCAAAAACAGCATCAATAATATCTTGCTTTGTTATAAAAACCAAAAATAGAGACAATAATATAACACCATTGCTCCAAAGGTCTGTTTTGTAATGAAGTGCATCTGATTTTATAACAATATTGTCTGTTTTTTTTGCAACATTTGAGAGATAAATAACCAATAAAAACGTAACTATTATAGAAAAAAGCATCACATAAATGGAAGGTAAAACCATAGAAGTTACTTCATTATGGAGCCCCTTGTCAATAGCTTTATAAATAATATATAGCCCCGATATAATTATGATAGTACCTTCTATCACAGCGGCTATTCCTTGAATTTTACCTTTTCCATATTGAAAATTTTGCGTTGGATCTTCTTCTGCTTTTTTGATAGCAAAGAAATTAAATATAGATACAAAGAAATCTAACATAGAGTCAATTGCAGAAGCCAAAACTGCTACAGAACCACTAAATAATCCTATAGTAAATTTTACACAAACTAAAAAAAATGCCACACTACTTGAAATTATGGTGGCTCTTTTTTGCATAGAGGTAACTTTTTTCAACTGAATTCCTATCTATTTAAATCAAAGTGAATTTTACCACATATAAAGTAAAGTTGTAGTTATTGATTAAATTCAACCAAGATACTCTTTGCATCATTATATCCGAGATTAAATAGTTCATCCAAATGATTAAATGACAATATAGAATATTTGCTAAGCTTTGGCGTAGTTATCAAAATATCACATTTATCTTGACTCTGTCTATTTTGAGAAAAAGCCATCACAAAAAGTGTTCTTTTAAAATTTGACCAAAGTGTAGTTTTGATATTTGTATCAAATATAGGATGAAGATTAACGCCTACTATTTTTAAGTTACTATCTGCCAATGAATCTAATGGCATATGGTTTACTATGCCTCCATCTGCAAGTAACATATTTTCATATTTTATTGGTGCAAAAACAGGGACAAGCGCACAACTAGCCATACAAAGTTTTACTGCATCACCACTTTTAAAGTAAATATTTTCGCCATTATGTAAATTAACAGCAGTAATTGTGGTGGGAATTTTTAGATTTTCTAGTTTGGTTTCTAAAAACAATTTATCTAAAATTTCTGACTTTAAATTTATACTAAAAAGAGATGGACCAAATGGTTTAAATGAAAAAACAGATTTAAATTCTTTTGATTTAAAAATTTCCAATTGATCTTTCGGCTTTACGCCAGAAGCATAACTTACCCCAACAAGAGCCCCTATGGATGTGCCAGAAATTGAATCTATTTCGACACCTATCTCATCCATATATTGAAGCACTCCTAGATGATAAGCACCCCTAGCCCCTCCACCAGATAATGCTAATGATATTCTTCTTTTATTCATTGTCTCGATTCCCATATTATAACTTCAAACTTACCATCATGATGTTCTACAACAGCACTGCAATTTTCAACCCAATCGCCACAATTATAGTATAACACATTATTTATCTCTTTGGCTTCTGGCTTATGGATATGCCCACATATAACACCATCATAATTTTTATGCTTTGCATGAGATGATAATATCTCTTCAAAGTTATTTATAAAACTTACAGATCTTTTAACATTGTCTTTTATATATTTTGAAAATGACCAGTACCTATTTATACCACATACTTTTCTAAATTTATTTAAAATATGATTTAAAAAAAGGACAAAATCATATCCAATGTCACCTGCCAATGCTAACCACTTATGCGTCATAGTGATACTATCGAAAAAATCTCCATGTGTCACTAAATATCTTTTTTTATCAATTCCTTCATAAGTAATTTCATTTGCTATATGCATATTATCGCCTAAAAAGAGTGGCACAAATGGTCTTAGAAATTCATCATGATTACCTGTAATAAAGTAAACTTGTGTTCCTTTGCGAGATTTTTTCAATACTTTTTGTATAATATCAGAGTGAGACTGAAACCATCTCATCTTTCGTTTTATTGCCCATCCATCTATTATGTCTCCAACAAAAAAAAGATTTTCAGACTCTGTGTGTTTTAAAAAATTTAAAAACTCTTCAGCCTTCGCAAACCTAGTGCCTAAATGAATGTCTGATACAAAAATTGATTTATATTTCATGCGACGTAGTCTAAGTGAAATTTATAACATTTTGGTTACAAATCAATAATTAAATAATCAACTAATTATCCAAAATAAGTATATATTTTCAAATACAACATAAAAGTTTGGATTAATTGGAATTTGGCTATTCTTATTTTGATAACAAATTAGTAATATTACAAGAGAAGATATATGCAATGATAGCTCCAATAGATATTTTAGGAATAGGGAAAGCAAAACCAAAAAAAGAGGTTTTGTCTTCTGATATTGATAAATTACAAAACTTAAAAGAAGGAACAACTCAAAAAATAACTAGTTTAGAAAAAAGATATTTTTTAGACGAAAGCCAAAACGCAAGTGAACTTCTATATGAAGCTATAAATGAGGCTTTAAATCATGCAAAACTAAGCATAGATGATATTGATTGTATTATAAATGCAAGTGCTACAAATCAACAAGCAATTCCTTTCAATGCAGCTTCAACCCATGAACTTTTAAATCCTAAAAGACCTATTCCTTCATTTGATATAAATATGACTTGTCTGAGCGTTTTAAGAGCTTTCGATATAGCTTCAAAACTTTTTGATAGTTATAAAAAGATATTGATTGTCTCTTGTGATATTGCTTCTATTGGACTTGATTGGTCAAATATTAGAACAGCTGGAATATTTGCAGATGGTGCAAGTGCTATGATTGTGACTTCTAGTTTAAGTGGAGGAATAATCTTATCAAATTTTGAAACTCATTCAAGTGGCTATGAATATTGTACAATAAGAGGTGGTGGACATAAAATAAATCCAAATAACTACGATGGCGATTATAAAAGCATGAGTTATTTTGAGATGAACGGGAAAAAACTTTATAAACTAAGTTCTTTTATTTTGCCACCTTTTATAAAAAATAGTTTGGCTTCAAAAAATCTTACTTTAGATGATATGGATTGGATAGTACCTCATCAAGCAAGTCAATCTTCCCTTAACCATATAATAAAAATGTTAAATATAGACAAATCAAAACTAATAGATATTTTTAAAACTCACGCAAATCAAGTGGCTTCTTCAATTCCTTCTGCTTTACATACACTTTTACACACAAAAGATGTAAAAAGTGGACAAAAAGTAATGATTATAGGAACTAGTGCTGGAGTTGGTTTAGGTTTAGTTATTTGGCAGGTTCCCTAATGAAAGCTATAATAACAGGAGCAACGGGAGGTTTAGGAAGAAATCTTTTGGAGTTTTTGGTTTTGCAAAATTGGGAAATTATAGCTTTTGGAAGAGATGAAGAAATAGGAAAAAATCTAGGAGTCGAATTTTATGCTTTTGATTTAAGTGATTTTGAACAAACTAAAAAATATTTCCAAAAAGCTGATGTTGTTTTTCATTGTGCTGCTCTATCATCTCCTTGGGGAAAATATGAAGAGTTTTATAAAGCAAATATAGAAGCTACAAAAAATGTTTTAAAATTCATGGAACTTTTTGATATAAAAAAAATAGTTCATGTTTCAACTCCAAGTATCTATTTTAATTTTCAAGACCAATTTGAAATAAAAGAGGAGTTTATTCCAATAAAGTTTGTAAATAATTATGCTAAAACAAAATATGAAGCTGAACAGTTAGTTTTAAATAGTTCTGTTTTTTCAGTCATTATTCGTCCAAGGGCAATATTTGGAGAGTATGATAATGTTTTAGTTCCACGACTTGAAAAAGTGGCGTTAAAAGGTTTTTTACCACTGATTAAAAATAAAAAAACAATAGTTGATGTAACTTATGTTGGAAATGTAGTAAATGCTCTGTATTTAGCTTCAACAAAAGATATCCCATCAAAATCTATTTTCAATATTACAAATGATGAACCAATGGAAATTAAAGAGATTTTTTCTTTGGTTATGGAAGCGGTTAAAATAAAAATAAAATTCAAATATATCTCGTATTTTGTTCTTTTTTCTTTAGCAACTATTTTGGAGATTATTTCAAAATTAGGTTTTACAAAAGAGCCATTTTTAACAAAATATGGAGTCGGAGTTATTAGTAAAAGCCAAACTTTAGATATTTCAAAGGCAAAAGAGATTTTAGGATACAAACCAATATATACTATAAAAGAGGGATTACAAAGATATGCAAAATATAGAAGTCTTTGAAGTTGGATATTGTGTTCATCCTGAATTTATGGTTTTAAAAGGTGGAAGTTTTAAAACCATAAAATTTCCAGCGATGGTTGCTTTAATAGAACATCAAAAAGGAAATCTTTTATTTGATACTGGATATTCTAAACACTTTTTTGAAGCAACTAAGAAGTTTCCTGAAAAACTATATGCTTTAACTACGCCTGTTTATTTGGATAAACCTTTAATAGAACGAATCTCTAAAAAAATAGATTATATATTTATTTCCCATTTTCATGCTGACCATATAGCAGGAATCAAAGATTTTCCAGAGGCTTTAGTATTTTGTTCAAAAGAGGCATATTTATTAGCAATTAATAAAAATCTTTCAAGATTTAAAAAAAATAAAAAAAAGGTGTTTTACCGGCTCTTCTAGGAGAAGATTTTGAAAAAAGAGTTACTTTTATAGAGGATTTAAAAGAGATAGATTTACCAGATATTTTAAAACCCTTTAAAAAAGGATATTTGCTTTTTGAAGATATTTATATAATAAAACTTGATGGTCATGCAAAGGGTCAATATGGTATGTTTTATGATAACTATTTTTTTATATCAGATACAGTTTGGGATATAAGAACAATCACTCAAAATAAAAGACCAAATATTTTAACTTCGTTTATTATGGAAGATTGGAAAGTTTACAATAAAACCATAGATAAACTTCAAGAGCTACACAAGAACTCTTCTTTTATAAAAATCATTCCAACCCATTGTTTTACTACTTTAAAACAATATATAAAAGATTAATATGTTTAAAAAATTAAAAATAATAAAACAGTATTTAAAAACCAAAGAGTTTTATGATAAAAAAGAGTTGGAAAATCATCAAAAAAAATCCCTTTTAAAACTATTTAAAAACCTAAATAGCAACTTTTATCCAAACTCTTTAGAGTTAAAAAATTATCCCATAATAAATAAAAAATATTTATGGATAATTTTAATAGTATAAATAGTTTACAAATAACCCAAGAAGAGGCTTTTGAAATAGCTTTAGATGCTGAAAAAAAGTAGAGATTTTTTCTTTAAAACTAAAAAATATTACAATTGGTTTATCTTCTGGAACAACTGGAAACAGGGGAATCTTTTTGGTTAGTGAAGATGAAAGTGCTTTGTGGGCTGGATATATTTTAAAAAGAATGCTTCCAAAACCATTCTTTCAAAAACATAAAATTGCTTTTTTTCTAAGATCAAATAGTAATTTGTATGAAAGTGTAAATAGCTCCTTAATCTCTTTTTCTTTTTATGATTTGATAACTCCACTTGAAAATCATATAAAAAAACTAAATGAAACAAAACCAACTATTTTAATAGCTCCTGCACAGGTTCTAAAACTACTTGCTTTAAATAAAGATTTAAATATCAATCCAATTAAAATAATCTCAGTTGCAGAAGTTTTAGAAGAGGATGATAAACAAATTATTGAAAAAAGATTCTCTTTAAAAGTTCATCAAGCTTATCAATGTACCGAAGGTTTTTTAGCGCATACTTGTAAAGAGGGGAACTTACACCTAAATGAAGATATAGTTTATATAGAAAAAGATTGGATAGATGAAAAAAGTGGAAGATTCTCTCCAATAATTACAGATTTTAATAGAAAATCTCAACCAATAATTAGATATAAACTTGATGATATTTTAATACTTGAAAAACAAAGTTGCCCTTGTGGCTCTGCTTTTACTAGAATCAAAAAAATAGAGGGACGTTGTGATGATATATTGAAAATGAAAACTTTAGAAAATGAAGATTATTTATTATTTCCAGATTTTATAAGAAATGCAATTATTTCAGCCAGTACAAAATTAGACGATTATATTATTATAAAAGAAAATGATGCTTTAAATATATATCTTAACCCAATAGAAACAAAAAATGATATGGATAAAACCTTATCAAATCTATATAAAGTGCATAATTTAAAAGTTTTAAAACATAATTATTTTCAATATATGCCCCAAAAATTAGATAAAAAAAGGAGGAGAATTAAAGAAATATGAAGATGTTAATTACGTGCCCACGCGCTCCTGTTAGTATAGAGTGGATAAAAATAGCAAAACAATCAGATTATGAAGTTATATTGGTAGATTCTTTGGATTATCCAATTAGTATATTTTATGATAGAAAAATTCCTTATATAAAAGTTGCTTCTCCGAGACTTGATTTTAAAACCTATAAACAAGAGATGAAAAAACTACTTTTAGAAGTTGATATTGTAATACCAAACTGTGAAGATATTTTCTTTTTATCAAAAATTAAAGATGAAACGGATTCAAAAGTTCTGTTTTTTATGCCGCCAAATGAACTACTTTTTGAGTTACATAATAAATCTGTTTTTCATAAATATTTAAATAATCATATAAAAATCCCAAAAACAATAGTTGTTACGAAAAAAGAAGAGATAAAAGAGGATTTAAACACCATTTTAAAACCAGTTTTTTCAAGATTTGGAAGAAGTGTGATAAGAGGTGTTACAAAAGAAAAAATCAAAGATATTGATATAAGTGAAGATTATCCATGGGTACAGCAAGAGTACATAAAAGGTGATGCTTTATGCAACTATTCAATTTGCCAAAATGGAGTTGTAATTTCCCATGTGATATATAAACCAAAATACCTATTGAATCAAGCTGCATCTACTTATTTTGAATATTATGAAGATAAAAGATTGGATAGTTTTATAAAAGAGTTTGCAAAAGATACAAACTACACTGGGCAGGTTGCTTTTGATTTTATAGATGATGGAAAAGATATTTATATTTTAGAATGTAATCCAAGGGCAACAAGTGGTTTACATCTTATTTCAACAGCTATCAAAATAGATAAAAATAGAGAATTTAAACAAATTTATGAAATACAAAAGATTTCATATCGAGTAGGGTTTAGTCTATTTATTTTATTTGGTTTTCAAACTTTATTAAAAGGAGAGTTTAAAGCACTTTTAAATGATCACAAAAAAGCAAAAGATGTTTTAGTTGGACTTCCTTTTTATGCTCAATTTATCTCTTTTTATGAGATGATAAAAAGAACATTTATACATAAAAAACCTCTAACAAATGCAAGTACTTTTGATATTGAGTATGATGGAGAAAATAAATAGTGCAAAATCTATCATCAAAACTATTTGAGATTTTTAGTAATGTAGATTCTTCAAGAGATTTAATTGCAAATGTTGATACTAAAGTCATAAAATATGAGATAGATAATCAAGAAGTTATTTCAACAATAGTAGATGAAATAAAACCAAACTGTTATGTAGTATCTGCAAATAGTATGTTAATAGAATATTCAAAGGATGAATTAACAAAATTGGATTCCAAGATAGTACGAACAGTTTCCTATATGTTGATAAAATTATTTGAAAATATTTTAAAAATGGCTCAGATAGATAAACTTCAGGCTCTAAATAATTATATGTTATCCACAAACTTTTTTCCACTTAATTTTGAAAATATAGATTTAAAAAAGTTAAGAAATATAGCCTTAAAGGATTATTCACAACACACTTTATTGATAAGAAGTATAAATAAAACTCAAAATCCAAAACTTTTTGAAGGGCTGAAAAAAGATGGTTGGATAGCTTTAGTTTCAAGGCAAATTTATATTTTTGATGATTTTAAAAGATGCGAAAAACACCAAAATTACAGATGGGATAAAAAACTTTTAAGTGATAAAAGATATAAATTTAAAGAGTTAGATTTAGATGATTTTTCACTTTTTGAAAAAGCTGAGGAACTATATAATAAGCTCTATTTAGAAAAATACTCAAAACATAATGTACAATTTAAAGCTATTTATTTACAAGAGTTAGTAAAAAAAGAGCTTTTACACCTAAGACTTTTATACGATAATCAAGAAAATAAATATGTAGCAGTTGTTGGATTAATTGGCGAAGATGGTGTAATAACTGCTCCAATTGTTGGATATGATTTAAATTATGATATAAAAGAGGCTTTATATAGAAGAGTTATTGCTTATATTTTAGAGTATTCAAAAAACAATAATTATTTACTAAATTTGAGCTCAGGAGCTAGTTTTTTTAAATTAAATAGGGGAGCAAAGGCAAATTTGGAATATATGTTTGCATATACTAAACATTTATCATTTTCTAGAAGATTTATTTGGGAAACACTTAGTTTGATATCAAATAATTTTTATGGTGTATTACTTCAAAGGTTAAAGTTATGAATATAGAAAATTTAAAAAACGAGTGGTTTCCACTTCTTTTTGAAAAAGAGCTGAAAAATAGACCAATTTCAAAAGTTTTATTAGGACAAAAACTAGTAATTTTTAAAGTTAAAGATGAGGTTTTATGTTTTGAAGATAGATGCCCGCATAGAAATCTCCCCTTGTCAAATGGTAAAATTATAGATGAAAAAATCAGATGTAATTATCATGGTTGGTGTTTTACAAAAGATGGAAATTATAGCTGTAATAAAGAGATAAAAATAATGAAATTTAATGTTTTAGTTAAAGAAAAACTAATTTGGATAAATCTAAATAGCAATAAACACTTAACAAACTATTTTAAAGTAGATAAAAACTACTCAAATAAAATGCATATAAAATCTTTAAAATCAGACTTTATTCATACAATAGAAAACTTTCTTGATCCACTTCATACACCTTATGTTCACAAAGGATTATTAAGAAGTAGTAGTAAACAAAGGATGAATATAACTCAAGAATCAGATGATTTTTCTTTTAAAACTATTTATGATTTAGTTGATAAACAAAATGGTTTAATAAACAAACTTTTTGATTCTGGAATAGATAAAAATATAGCAACTTTTATAAATCCTGGTTTTGCAAAAATAGAGTATTTCAAACAAAATAGAGTTCTTTTTGGTGTATCTATCTTTTTTGTGCCAATAAAGAAAGGTGAAGTTCAAATGGTAGTAAATGTAAGTTTCTTAAAAACTTTTATTCCCTCTTTTTTGAAATTTTTAATTCTTCGACCATTTTTAGAACTAGCATTTTATCAAGATAAAAAAATATTAGAAATTCAATATAAAAATCAAAAAGAGTTAAAAAATGAATATGTTATAGATAAAAAAGATTTAGTGATAAATCATCTTTTATATCTTTTGGAAGATAAAGAAAAAGCCCAAAATAAAAAGCTTTTTTTAGAATTATAATATTTAATTTTGACTTTTTATCCACTCTTTGAGTGCTTTTTTATCATCATCGCTTAGCATTGCATCACTATGCATCCAAAGATAAGTTGAAAGTGGCATTCTGATAACTATCGAATCTTGTGTATCTTTAAAAGCTTTTTTTTGCTTTTCATTGTTTAGAGTATTGAAAGTAGAAAAATTTAAAACTTTTCTACCATCATTTATGTGAGA
>ADZX01000432.1_pt1 | contig 11818 bp, 11 predicted proteins | sample 349688 | NCBI WGS metagenome assembly ADZX01 (sample SAMN00713648, study PRJNA49615) | sediment metagenome | isolation source: Carrizo shallow lake | place: Spain: near Madrid | collected 2007-02-15 | depth 25 m m | reverse complement strand
ACAACGCATTCTACGGAGGCAGTTCGCGCAGCGCCGGCACGAAACTGAGCACGGGCGAGGTCATTCAGACCCTGAAGATCCTTGCACCCACGGTGGACGTCCAGACCATTGCGCTGCTCGGAAGTCACGGGAGTGCGACCAACACCGGAAGTGGGACAGGTTCACTCAGCGGTTTATCTGCCGAAACGCGCTCGGCCATCGCCGCGGACCTCAAGAAAGCCGCGCAACACGGCATGGCAAACCGTGCGGGATACAACCAAGACCTGTACACCCTCTTCCTAGAAGTGCTGAAGAGCCATCTCTCCATGAAGAAGACGCTGCTCGCACACTTCGCCACGCGCCAGAAGCTGGACCGTTTCAAGGTGTTTGGGCAACACCGGCGCGCCAGCACCTCGCCCATCCCCCTCCAGCCATCCAAGCGGGACCTCGTGCTGCTGTCCGCGGGCATCGTGCCCTTCCACTTCCACAACCACCTCCAGGCCAACACAGCCCAGCACCATGGACTGGCCGTCTACCTGGACGTGTCCGGAAGCGTCAACCAACACCTACCCCAGCTCATCGGGGTACTGAGCAGCCTGAAGGGAGACCTCACGACCATCCTCCTCTTCAGCAACAAGGTGGAGGAAGTGTCCTTCCAGACGCTCCTCGCCGGACGGGGCACAACCACGTACGGCACAGACTTCAACTGCATCGCCCAGTCCATCCTCGATCGCGGCTACGACAAGGCCGTCATCCTCACCGACGGCTACGCCACGCTGCACCAGGACCAGGCCGCACGGTTGCGGAAGGCGCGCGTCCGCACGCTCGCGGTCCTCTTCCGGAGGCCAAGCAAGACCTTGGCCCGGAATTCGAGCCATTCGGGGACGTGGTGCAGCTCGAAGACATTGCGCACTAAAGGAGGTGAAACCATGGAATACCACGTGACCTGGACCATCGAACTGGACGCGGAGTCCCCCGAGGACGCCGCGCGCAAGGCGCTCCGCATTCACCGAGACCCGGATTCCTGGGCCACGCACTTTGAAGTGCGCGACCCCCAGGGCCATGCCTGCAAGGTGGACTTGGGAATCCCCGGCCAACCGGCACAGGAAGAGAAAGTGTTCGTGCTCGTGCCGCTGGAAGATGGCAATGTGGGGGATGTCGCGGTGTACGCAAACGAGGAAAGCGCCGAACGCGCCGAGCAGGAGTGGCTATCCAGCCATGACCTCGAAGACGAAGAGGCACGCGAACATGCCTCGGACTGGGGAACCGGCGTGGCGGTATGGGAGTGTAAGTTTCGTTCGTGACCTTGTAAGGTCGCAATAGCGGTCGGACAGTTTGGGGCCCTGCGAATATTCGGAATTGTGCATCAGCGATGTTCGCGGGGCCGCCTCTTTACCAGCAGTGAAATGAACAGGATAGTTCGACTGAGAGATACGTGCCTTCTTTCCCAGGCGTCGCCTAATAATTTCCGTAGCGCTCAGTCAGTTCACCCACCCGTCGAATTCGTTCCAGCCGGGCATCCGGGGGGACCTGGTCGGCCACGCCAAGCACGAAGCGCGGTGCCGAGGTCATTACCTCCAGCGTCTCAACAACAAATCTGTCAAAATCCTGGTCGCCTACGGTGTCGCTAAAATATGCTCCTGGCAGGCCGCCCCAGAGAATCGTCTGATCGCTTCCAACGCGCGAGCGCAGTTCGGACATGGGGATATCGCCAGCCGGCGCTGGGGTCAGCGCCTCGATCACACGGAAGCCGCTCGACGCCACTTCTGCGATGAGCCCGCGCAGCGTCCCGTCCATGTGGACGAACGAGTACTTGCCCGCTTCCTCAATGCAGGCATTCCAGCGCTCCTCATAGGGGCGCAGATATCGTTCAAACCACTGTTTTCCTACCATTTCCGAAGACAGGTTTTCGGGAATCATGAGGCACTCAGCCGGACTGCGCACGGCAATAGCGGCCGCCTCGTCCGCCTTGGTGGAGAGTACGCGAAGGGTTTCGTCAAACTCCTCCTGCGCGTCCACCCAAAGATGGGTTGTGGCTTCCAGCCCGGCGAGAAGCACAATCAACTCCATCAAGGGGCTCTTGGGCAGGTAGCACAAGACCACGCCGTTGTCCCCGATTACCTCATAGCGCCTGTGCGCCAGGTCGTACTCCGGCACGTAATGCGCGTGCTCGTACCAGTAGCGGATCACCGCAAGATCGCGCCAGTCCTTCACATAGTGTTCAACAATGGCCTCGCAAAACGACTCGGGGAGGTACCGCCGGACCTGGCGTAGGTTTCCCACGGGCGTATCTACGGTATCGACAAACTCGTGGCCCCTCTGCGCATGGTGTATCCGCACACCTTCATACTCAGGGCGGAATGGAAAGTATCCTTGTAGGTAGAACCCGACGCCCAGGTCGCGATGGAATTGGAATTCACCCTCGCCTCGGTAGTGGTCGGGCATCTTACCCGTGGAATTCAGTGAGGCGAACCAATAACTCAAGTCTCCGAACCAGGGCACCTGATCCGGCTGCTGACCTTTGAGGATTGTTAGAACACGCTCCCGGGGTGTCATCAAATTACACCACGTTGGTTTTTTGCGGCCAACATATGTTTTTCAAAGCGAAGCAAGCGCACACGTACTGAGAGACAAACTCCCAGGCTTGGGCTGCGCCGTCTCCATCACGCATTGTCCAGGTACATGGCCCCCACGTCCATGGCCTCTTCTGGGGAACCAAACCACTCTCCGGATGGAAAGAACGCCGGTTCGTAGCGCTCGTTGCTGTACGTGTAGAAGGCATACGACCACCGGTCGCCCCCGAAATACCGCAGACGTCCCAGGTGAACCGGCGTGGCCCGCACGCGTGCGAGGTATTCTGTCTCGGACTCGCCCGTGATTTTCAACAGCTTCTTGTCTGGTGGTAGCGGCTCCTGGTACGCGTCCATGTAACACAAGGCGCCACGGAAACGGATGTCCAGGCGCGCGTAACGGCCCGCATAGTTTTGGGCTGCATGGCGTTCAAGGCGTTGACGGACCTCGGCTTGTTTGGCGGGAGGTATCCGTGCACCCCCGGACTGTGGACTGAATACCCAAGGACTCATAAGGCGCTCCGGTGAGTCAATGCCGTCGCTTCGAACAACTTCGGGCTTTGGGTAAGCGCTATTCTCTTTCGGTGTGGCCTTTGCCAGTTTGCCTGCAGAGGTAATGTCATTACACGCTCGCTCTCAGGGTCTGGTCGAAGTATTCCGTCGCTTCCTTTTCCGAAGGAGGACTGTCTGCATCGCCGTCCAGCGGTTGCATCCAGGCGGCAACAAAGAGGTCTCGCGCATAGGAGATGAGTTTCTGCCGGACTTGAACGCACTCGTCTGACGGCACACTTTCTTTCTCCAAGAAGGCCGCCACGGCATCAGCCATTCTCTTGACACGCGGGATGTGTTCGTGATTGTCGATGCCCGTATCCACGAAGAAATCGTGCTCGCGCCGAATCAGTTCTCGCGCCGTGGTGATGACCATCTGCAGCGACTCGTGTGTCATAAACCTTGCTCCCGGTATTCTTGTCTGCTCCAAAGCATTCTAGCCGGTAACGGACCCTTCGCTGCGCGTGGCCGTCAGCCAGTCCTCGAATTCACCGGGCGAAAGTACCAGAAGCCGTTTCACCAATTGGGGATCGTTGGCCAGGCCCAGCATGTTGTGGAGCGCGCAGAAGGCCACCAACTCATGCCGGAAAGCGCTCATCGCAGAAGACACCGCTATGTCCCCCGTATCGCTGTCCAGGACAAGGCGCTGAAGACGGTGGATCGCGTGGTGCAAGTCGACCAGGGCAATTTCCATTTTCTCGGACACGTAGTCCAGAGGCGGACCACTCCGGACTTCCTGTTTCCGGTAGGCCCCCGCATTTGAATCGCCCGCAATGTCATTGATGTCGAAATCGCCGCTCATGTTCCCTTCCCGGCACTTGCCTGAACAAAACAGTCCAGCAAGGACTTGGTAGCCCCTAAGACCAGTCCAGTCTCCGCCGTGAACCCGTCTCGAAGAAACTCTTCTTTCGCGCAGGTTACCCAGTACGCCAGGAGAAACGGTTCAGGGTAGCCGGTGACTCCAAGCGCGATGAGTCGGTCACGTTCAGTTTCGCACGGTTCACCTGCAAAGAACCGTGCCATGGATATGGTGCTGTTCCAAGCTTTCGCCAGCATATCCTCGTTGATGTCTTCGAGTTCCACTCCCGCTTCTCTGAAGCATGCGTAGATCACCATGAGCAGGTGCAATGCATGATCCAAAAGCGGGAACGGCACGCCACGACGGGAGAGAACAACCACGTAGGCCATCGCAACGGGCTGTTTCTGGAAGATCTCGTCGCAGAGCCTTTCCGCCTCGCCCAGCGTGTAGCCACGGATCTCTTTGGCTACACGAATCACCATATCCATGGGCACGAGGCAGTTATGGTTTAGGCTGGCAATTTCAGTTGGTCCAGCCATCGTCTGGCTCCCCGCATGTTCCTGCCTCCCCCGGGTTCCGGATGAATTCTAGCACGAGGCCGCGTAGCTGTTCCCGCCCATTTTGTCCATTGCTTGTCTACTAACGGATGCCCTTGTGACGGGCATCCCGTTTCTGATCGCAAACCCAATTGAAGGAGACCTGTACCATGATTTTAAGACAACTCGGTATCTTCGGCTGGAAGGAAGCGGACGAAAACCTCGTCCTGGCTTCCCTCCTCACCGGCGACCCGCTGCTGCTCATTGGCAACCACGGGTGCGCCAAAACCCATGTCGCGAACAAAGTGGCCCAAGCCCTGGGACGCAGCTTCCTGGTCTACGACGCCTCGAAATGCATGTTCGAAGACATTCTCGGTTTTCCCAATGTCCACAAACTCCAACAGGGTATCGTCGAGTACATCCCAAGTCCCGTTACGGTGTGGGACAAGGAGCTCATCCTCATCGATGAATTGAACCGCGGAATACCCGAACTCCAGTCCAAATGGCTCGAAGTCATCCGCAGCCGCAGGATCATGGGATTCCCCACCCGCGTCAAATGGGTGTGGGCCGCCATGAATCCCCTCAGCTACTCAGGAACCCAACAACTGGACGACGCCCTCATCGGGCGCTTCGCCTTCTTCCTCTACCCGCCGGACGTGCTGCAGATGGTGGAGGAAGACCGCATCCGCGTCGCCACGCACATCAACGGCGACGACGCGCCCAGTCTCTCGGAATGGACGGGAGGCGTCTCCGCGGGCACCGTGGCCGCATCGGACATTGAAGAAGTGGCTCAGGCCCTCCGCACGATGCTGACCGTGGCGGGCAAACACTTCCTCAGCCTCCGTGCCCAGTTCGGGAGCTTGCCCGAGTTTCTGGCCAAGTTCTGCGACCTGCTCGTGCGGGAATCCAAAGGCGAAGTGGCTCTGGACGGACGCCGGCTGGGGTTCATCCACCGCAACCTCCTGGCCAACCGCGCCATCGAACTCGCCAAGACCGAAGTATTCAACAGCCCCTTCCGGACTTCGTCGCATCCTCCCGGTACGTGGTGCAGAGCAGCATCCCCGTGGGACTCAACGATGCCTCCCTCCAACGGGATGAGGCCGTCCACCACATGGAGATCTGTTTCGACCTCCTCAGCCGCTACTTTGAAGAAGGGGTCGAACTCAGCACGGTGAACCGCATCTACGAGTTGTTCACGACGCCCAATCTCATGCGCAAGGCGGAACTCCTCCTGACCTGCAATCTTGGGGAGTTTGCGCTCTCCAAGGCCTGGACCGACCTCATGGCCCGGGACCAGGACATCTCGCTCCTGGCATACACCGCCCTCCAGGTGGACGCGCGGCGGCCAGGCACCGTGCCGCCCGAACTGCTGGCATCACTCAGCGCCAAGGTGAGCCCGGAAAACCTCAACACCAAGTGCATCCCTCGCCTCGAAGATGCCGCCATCGAGTACGTGGAGGAAGTCGAGGAACTGCTCGACCAGCCCACGGACCTCGCCAAGCTCATCGCCTACCAGCGGGTCAAGGAACTCGTCGCCTCGGGAAACCTCAACGAAACAACCCTGCGCGAAACCGGGCACGCCATCGAGCAGGATATCCAGGCCTTTGAATCCATGCTGGCCGGCACCGCGCCAGCCCGGAAAGGAGGGGTGGCCGCATGAGTATCGTCAACACTATCCGGTTCCGGCTCGAACCGGACCGCATCCTGCCGCAGTTCCAGCGGCTGCGCTGGGAAGTCATCGAAGTATCCCTGGCCGACGTCCTGCTCCGGGGCATCCACCCCTGGATGGGGCCCAACGAACCTCCGTCCCTGGAGGCGGAGTTCCTGAACCGGTTCAACGGCAAGGACGCCAAACCGGAAGCGTTGGAGGGCTTCGGACTCGCGTACGACCTCAACCAATCCTCCGTCCCCTACATGGACTCGCGGTCCCGCTTCGAACGCACGCTGCACAGCATCCGCGAATCCGTCTACTTCGTGGAAGGCCTTTCCTACGTGGAACTCCTCGAGGTGGCCAAAAACCGCCTGCGCGAGGAGTGGAACAACGCCACCGCACGCCGTCTCCTGGAAAAGGTGTGCTTCGGCTTCCCCACGCTGCGCCAATTTCTCAAGCGCAAGGACCCGCGCCTCAAGCTCAGCGGGTACGGAGACCTTGACCGGTACAACCTTGGCCGGGTGCTCAGCCTCGAGGATTTTGCTGAGCGGGACAGCCTGCTCATCGCGGAAGGCATCCCCACGCCCAACTTCCGGAACGCACGGTTCCTGGAACGGATCACCGACGGCAAGGGCCGCTTGAGGCTGCTCCCGGAACTCCACGACTTCGCCATATCCGCCCATTCCACTGTGTCCGGGCCACCGGTGAGCAGTGTCCATGTCGTGTGGCACGTCACCCGCTCTGGCCACACCTTGGCCTTTCACCCGGACATCGGCGGCAGCGCGCCCAAGCGGACCGCCGCCAGGGAATTTGCCGAACGCTGGCGGACGGACCAGGGCAGGCTCGTGTTCCGGACGAGCATCCAGCAGGCCTGTGAGATGATGGCGGCCGGCGTGGCGGCGCCCACGTTCCCGCGCCTGAGCTATACGCAGAAGCTGGCAGGTTTGCCAGCTTCGGCCGAGCTTACCCAGAGCCGTGTGGACGCCTTCCATATTGGGGGCTACCCCACGCAGCGCCTGAACGGGGCGCAGCTCCGGGAACTGCTCCGCACCTATGGCGTGTCCATGACGGGGACGAAGGAGGATCTGCTGGAAAAGCTCTCCGCCCTGGCCGCCCGGAAGTATGCGGAGAAGGAGGCCACGATGGATGCCTACTTCCGTGCCAACCGGCTGGTGCTGGTCGCGAAGCTGCCGCCATACGCGGAACGCTTGACCGTGTTCCAGGACGTGTCCAAACTGCACAACCTGCTGCTGACGATGTACGCGCTGCGGCACTTGCGCGGAAACGCCATCCTGGAGCCCGACCATGAGAACGCCACGTACACCGTGGAGGAGCTTGCCCTGGCCTTGGTTACCGGCAAGGTTGCGTTGGCTGGCGGCTTTCTCCTAGTAGCATAAGATGGCCAAGACGGATGGCCCGGCAATGGGCTGTCCGTCTTTCTTGCCAAAGGTATTCGGTGGAACGAATAGTCCCGGACACGTCAGTTTGCACCGGAGGAATTCTCAATTCGGTAGAACTCGGGTTCAGGTATTCTTAAGGGTCAGGAGCACGAGCAATGACTCCCATCTAGCGTCGAGTTTGCTTTGAGAACAGATGATTCGGGCGGATTCAGATACTTAACGAACTCATTAGACGAAAAGAAGGTCGTGATTACAGTCTTTTCACCAACTCGGTAACAGAATCATCGTGAGGGGGTCATATGCTCCAACACACGTCAGCGTTCTGGTCCGGACGGAATCCAATATCAAGTGGCTTCATACCCCTATATCGTTCCAACGGTGTTTGACAGGCAACGCACCTGGTAGGATAGGATTCATAAGTAGAGAAGGAGTTTCAGCATGATCGGGGCAATCGCGGGAGACATAATCGGGTCGGTATACGAGTATGTAGAATGGAAGGCCAAAGACTTCCCCCTGCTCGGTGAACGCTGTGTGTTCACCGATGATACAGTCCTGACCGTGGCTGTGGCAAAGGCTATTCTGGAGAACCAGCCCTATCGGGATGCTATTCGAGAGCTTGGGAGCAGGTACCCATTCGCAAGGTACGGCAGGAGATTCTCAGATTGGCTTTTCTTCAGTGAGGGCCTGCCCTATAACAGTTGGGGAAGCGGATCCGCCATGAGAGTGAGTCCCGTAGGCTTTGCCCATGACACGGAGGAGAAGGTGTTGGAGGAGGCGAAGAAGACCGCGGAGTTCACGCACAACGACCCCGAAGGCATCAAGGGCGCACAGGCGACGGCCCTAGCGATCCTGCGGGCGCGCTCTGGCGCCTCGAAGGAAGACATCCGCTGCGAGGTCACGGAGCGGTTCTCTTACGACCTGAGCAGAACTGTGGACGACATTCGCCCGAACTACCGGTTTAATGGCTCCTGTGAGGGCAGCGTGCCCCAGGCCGTCGTGGCATTCCTGGACTCCGAATCGTATGAGGATGCCGTTCGCAACGCGGTATCCTTGGGTGGTGACGCAGATACACTGGCTTGCATCGCCGGCGGCATCGCGCAGGCCTACTATGGCGGAGTCCCTGTGGAGATCGTCCAGTGGGCCAAGAAGAAGCTGACCCCAGAACTGCTGGAGATCACGGAGGCGTTCTGCGAACGATTCGGAATAGCTTGATATTCACGTCCCGGTCCACCTGGGCGCCGACAGAAAACTCGCTCCGAGGAGTAACTGTGCGATGGCGGTTCGGTCTCGCCAGGGCACGATCGGGCGTGTTTTCGCACTTCCTCATCCCCAAAGGTTACTCCAGATGGTTCAGACGTACCCGCCTACGACACACGAAACGGGTAAGGAGTCGACACCACCCACCATGACTCTATTGAGACTCGCTGCAAATGCCGGCCCGCCTGTCTCGGGGGAAATACCCGACGTCTTAGGGTTGTGAAGAAGCATTGTCTGGTGCGTTAAGAACTGCAGCAATTTCTTCCCGCATGCGTATGGCGTCCTCCCGGAGCGGGCCCACGGGTGCATCAGTCAAGAAGCGGTCCAGGTGTACCAGGGCGTCCTGCTTCCGCCCCTGGAGACGCAACAGCTTGGCCAATCGCACGCCCGCCTCACACGATGGATTCAGCGTGCTCGCCTCATTGTAGTACGCTGCGGCCTCTACGAGCCGTCCCCCGCCCTCGCACAATTGTCCCAGGATGGAGCTGGCCCATACCACCTGTTGCTTATCGCCCTCCGCACGAGCCCTTCCCAGCCAGCGTTCTCCCAGAAACTCTGCTTTCTCGGGTTCGCCGCTCCTCGCGAGGGCGGTGACGTAGCCAGTGAACGTTCCGGACCGATCGAAAGCCATCTCGGGAACTTGGTCATACGCTTCAACGGCGTCTTCGTACCGATTCAGTCGCACGAGTGCGTCCCCCAGGGAAAGTCGACAGACATGCTCGTGCGACTCGTCGCCAAATCGTCCGACGAGGGCCAAGCGGTACTGACGCACTGCGCCTTCAAGATTCCCCAATGCCTCATATCGCTTGCCTGATTGGAAAGCACTCTCGGCACAGGCCTTGTCGATACCTGCCGTAACCACCTCTCCGTAATAGCCGAAGACGCAAACGAATCCACAGAAGGCTAACGACGCCAAGCCCCCCAACAGCAGGAACGTTATGTGTGTCTGTCGGCGGTCAAGACTCTCTTCCCGGCAAGGAGTTGCGGCAAAGTCCGGCAGACTACTTGCACCTGGCGGTTCCTTTCTTTCCATAGGTTCAATGCTAAGAAGTCTTAGACTCGGAAGTCAAAGGGGTGCATAGGGCCTCGCGCAGATTGTCCGCGTGACAAGTGTTCGAGGCGTCGTTACCTTACTCGGCCTCAGAGAACTCACGGCGCAAGCCCAACTGCTTGCCGTATACATTACACACGTCTGCCGAGTGGCCACAGAACAAGCAAAGCAATCACGATTGCGCCCCTGGCTGTCGAGTATTTGCCAACCTGGTTAATTGCACGGTGCACGCTTTAATTCCACGCTCGGCTGCACTACACTCTACACAGAGCCTTATGGAGCGAACAGGAAGCCGTGGGACGCTGCGCAGTCGCATAAGCTTCCACCTATCTCCGCCGCTTTCAAGGTAGAATCGTCGTGTCCTTATTGACTGTAATTGGGCGAAGGAGCCCTGAGTGCTCGCGTGATAGACACAAACGCATCTAACCATCGGCACCATCAGAAAGACTTGTTGGGTTCGTGGGCCGAGTACTATCAGCAGGACTACACGCTGCCTTGGATTCATGAACACCTCGCCAACATGGGACAGTTCATTGAAACGTGCAAGAGGCACTTCTGCGGACAGCGAATTCTCGAGATTGGGACGGGCACTGGCTTGCTGGCCATCTACTTCAGCCAAGCCGGGTACGAAGTTACGGGTGTAGACTCTGACCGAGCCGTCATTACAAGTAATATGCGGCTAAATCGCAGATTTGATGGCCACGCCCGTTTTCTCGTCGGCGACATGTTTGATTTACCCTTTGAAGCAGACACCTTTGACTCCTGCTACCACCAGGGTCTAATGGAACACTTTGACGAACCGGAGATTCTGGAAGCGCTCACACTCCAGCTAACCGTCTGCCGACAGGTAGTTTTCTCTGTACCCACCCGAATGTGGAGGGGCGGCGTATTCGGAGATGAGCGCATGTGGAGTGGGGCGCACTGGCTACGGTTGCTTAAGGATTTTCGCGTGATTGATGTGTCCGGCAGCGCATATGTCTCTTTCGGTACACGCGCGATGCACTTTGCGGGACGTCGAATCACCGGTTATCGGCCCGGTCGCTTGTTTCGGCAGCTTGCATTACGGAGAGCGGGAGAGCTTTGCATCGTCATGGAGCGGCGCTAGGGTGGCGACTAAGTCGTGGTCTCGTCACAGCCGCCGCTCCGATTCTCTTCTCGCCGTTCTTCAGTATCACTTCGACCCAGAGGCGCCCCCACAGGCGAGCTTGCTTGTCTCGATGAGCCGAGACCTCAGAGCATTTGGCATCGTCGGCAGGACTTGTGTCGGACCTCTTACGAGGAAGGACTCGACTGCTGCCAGAAAACATCTATTGTTAGGGAATCGCGCTTTGATCTCAAAGCATTCGACTCCTTGGGGAGGACACGTGCAGTACCGCTTTTTGCCGAGTGATTCGACCAAGCACCGATCCGTGGGACGACACCGGAATGAATTTTGCGGCATCACGTCACCCAGCCACCGATACCAAGCCAAGATTGACGCTTGGCAAGTTGTCGTACGCTTCCACGAATCAGTTCAACCGTACACAAGGACTAGATTGTCGGCCCCCGACCTTTTAGAGCAGAATGTCCGAAAACAAACGCCACACTCCCACAGGCTCTCGTCAAAGTCACGGACTTACAGAGTTTGATGTGGGTACTACTGTTAGCACAAAGGGGTCTGCGATCCTGCATGAATCTTCGCGCATAGGACTCAATGCCAGCGCGCTATTGCTTTCACGTTTCCTCGGCTTGGCACTTGGCCTCATCCAAAGTGGCCTAATATTCCGCGCGCTTGGCGTAGACGGTACCGGGCAATTCGGTTTTGCCTTGGGCTATGCTTCGTTGTTCACCGTTTTTGCCACGCTCGGTATCCATCGCCTCCTGATGCGCGACATCTCTCGCGACCCCAATCTTGCCGGTGCCTACCTGTGGACTGCTGAACTCGTCGTAGGTGTCCTGTCTCTTCTTGTGTTCGCCATGGTGGTCGCATCTACCCTGCTGATCGACCAGGGCCCGCAGGTACGGCTGGCCATAGCCATGGCGGCTC
>ADZX01000852.1_pt1 | contig 11925 bp, 19 predicted proteins | sample 349688 | NCBI WGS metagenome assembly ADZX01 (sample SAMN00713648, study PRJNA49615) | sediment metagenome | isolation source: Carrizo shallow lake | place: Spain: near Madrid | collected 2007-02-15 | depth 25 m m | reverse complement strand
GACGGATCCAACAAGCAATTAGTAAAAAGGAATATAATGGCAAAAGATGATGTTATAGAAATTGACGGTAAAGTAATTGAGGCGTTACCAAATGCTACTTTCAGAGTAGAGCTTGATAATGGTCATGTAATACTATGTCATATAGCAGGAAAGATGAGAATGCATTACATAAAAATCTTACCAGGCGACAAAGTAAAAATAGAAATTACACCATATAGTTTAGACAAAGGTAGAATTACTTTTAGATATAAGTAATTTTTAATAAAAAATAAGATATAATATACACCCTTATGCGAAAACCATAAAGGGAAACTGCGAGAAGAGTCTTTGTATAATTGGCACTGATTATCCAAGGACTGGTTTGCTTATATGTGAGAAATCTCAGCAATCCACGCAAAAAAATAACAAAGTGCAAAATTATCACAGGAGTAACCAAATGAAGGTTAGGGCGTCGGTAAAAAAGATGTGCGATGATTGTAAAATTATCAAACGAAACGGCATAGTTCGAGTGATTTGTAAAAATCCAAAACACAAACAAAGACAAGGATAAATATGGCACGTATAGCAGGTGTTGATTTGCCTCAGAAAAAGAGAATGGAGTATGCTTTAACATACATTTTTGGTATAGGCTTACATACTTCAAGAAAAATTCTTGATGCAACAGGCGTAGATTATAATAAAAGAGTTCATGAATTAAGTGATGCGGAAGCAGCTTTGATTCGTAATGAAATCCAAGAAAAATATAGAGTTGAAGGTGACTTGCGTAAAAAAGTTATGATGGACATCAAAACTCTTATGGATTTGGGTAGCTATAGAGGACTTAGACATAGAAAAGGTCTCCCAGTTCGTGGTCAAAAAACAAAAACCAATGCGAGAACTCGTAAAGGTAAAAGAAAAACTGTTGGTTCAGCGTGATAAGAGGAGAAAGATAAATGGCTAAGAAAAAAGTTAAAAAAAGTATAGCAAAAGGTATAGTTTACGTAGCTGCAACCTTTAACAATACCGTTATCACTGTAACAGATGAAATGGGTAATGTTATTGCTTGGAGTAGTGCAGGTGCCCTTGGTTTTAAAGGTAGTAAAAAATCTACACCATTTGCAGCTCAACAAGCAGTTGAAGATGCAATGAATAAAGCTAAAGAAAATGGCGTAAAAGAAGTTGGTATAAAAGTACAAGGTCCAGGTGCTGGTAGAGATACTGCTGTTAAATCAATTGGCACAGTTGAAGGCATAAGAGTAACTTATCTAAAAGATATTACACCGCTTCCTCACAATGGATGTAGACCACCTAAAAAGAGAAGAGTATAATACACAATTTGTGTAAAGTGACAAACAATATAAGCATTTAAAATGCTTTAAAAAATAAAGATATATTAAAGGGTTTGAGATGGCAAGATATAGAGGCCCAGTTGAAAAACTAGAGAGACGACTTGGCGTTGATCTTGGACTTAAGGGTGAGAGAAGATTAGCTGGTAAAAGCGCTTTGGAAAAAAGACCTTATGCTCCAGGACAACATGGACAAAGAAGAACAAAAATTAGCGAGTATGGTTTACAACTTCGTGAAAAACAAAAAGCTAAATTTATGTACGGCGTAAGCGAAAAACAATTTAGAAAACTATTTACTGAGGCAAATAGAAGAGAAGGTAATACAGGTAACTTACTTATCCAACTTCTAGAGCAAAGACTTGATAATGTAGTTTATAGAATGGGTTTTGCTACAACAAGAGCATTTGCAAGACAACTTGTAACTCATGGTCATATTTTAGTTGACGACAAAAGAGTAAACATACCTTCATGCGTTGTTAAAGTAGGACAAAAAATAGAGATCAGAGAAAAAAGTAAAGTTAATCCACAAATAGTTAGAGCAATGGAGCTTACAAACCAAACAGGTATGGTTGAATGGGTAAATGTTGATAAAGATAAACTATTTGGATTGTTTTCAAGAATCCCTGATAGAGAAGAAATAAGCATACCAGTTGAAGAGCGTTTAATCGTTGAACTTTACTCTAAATAATAAATATTAAAGGTTAATCGATGAGAAAAATAAAAGTTACACCATTTATGCCTACAGAAGTAGAGGTAAATGAATTGGGTACTAATAGGGCTGAAATAGTTGCATATCCATTTGAAAATGGTTATGCAGTAACCTTGGCACATCCTCTTAGAAGATTAGTTTTGGGAAGTTCTATAGGTTATGCTCCAATATCGGTTAAGATTAAAAATGTTGCTCATGAATTTGATACCATAAGAGGTATGCATGAAGATGTTGCAGTATTTATAATAAATCTAAAAAATATTCGTTTCAAAATCAAAAACGAAGATACAGACAAAGTTCAATTGAACTATAGTTTTACTGGCTCAAAAGAGATTAAGGCTTCTGATTTGGTAAACGATTTAGTTGATATTATTGACGGCGAATTACCACTTGCAACACTTAATGAAGATGCTGAACTTAGCTTTACATTGACTATAGCAAAAGGTATGGGTTATGTTTCAAGTGAAGATTTAGCGGACGATATTGATGCTGATGCAATTGCACTTGATGCATTTTTTACACCAGTTAGAAAAGTTAATTATAAAATTGAAAATGTTCTTGTAGAAGATAGTCCAAATTATGAGAAAATCATATTTGACATTACAACCGATGGACAAGTAAGTCCTGTTGATTCATTTGCAAATGCACTTCAAACAATGAGCAAACAATTATCTATCTTTAGCGGTGTACTAAATGTGGATATAAATTCATCATTTGAGAAAAAAAGTGGCGATGACAATCAGTTAAAACCATTTTTGAAAACAGTTGACAATTTAGGTTTAAGTGCTAGATCATTTAACTCATTAGATAGAGAAGGTATTAAATATCTTGGCGAACTAGTTTTGATGAGTGATGCGGAACTTAAAAATATCAAAAATCTAGGCAAGAAATCACTAGATGAAATTACTGATTGTTTAGCAGAGCATGGCTTTGGAAATGACTACGAAATGGATATTTCCACTAGAGAATCATTAAAGAAAAAAATAGAACAATTAAAAGGATAAGGCATGAGACATAGACATGGTTATAGAAAACTTGGCCGTACATCATCTCATAGAGCAGCATTGCTTAAAAACCTCTCTATAGCACTTACTAAAGAAGGTCGTATTGAGACAACTTTGCCAAAAGCAAAAGAGCTTAGAAGTTACTATGAAAAATTAATTACAAAAGCAAGCACTGGTGACTTGAATTCACATAGAGCAATTTTTGCTATGCTTCAAGATAAAGAGTGTACAAACAAACTTGTAACAGTAATTGCACCAGAGTACAAAGATAGAAATGGCGGCTATACAAGAATCATCAAAACTAGAACTAGAAAAGGCGATGCTGCCCCTATGGCAATAATCGAACTAGTATAACTACAATAATCTTATCAAGGTTTTCCCTTGATAATTACATCAATCATTTTTATCAATCAATATTATTAATATATTTCATTTTTTAAAATAGATATTTTTTTGTAAAATTCCATAAAAATGGATATTTATATGCTAAGCAAAAATGAAATAAACTCAAATGAACTTATAGAACTTATAGATAAAAGAAAAAACAGTGAAATAGATTTTTTACTCGTAGATGTTAGGGAAGATATGGAATACAATATGGGCTATATTGATGGTGTTAATATGCTACATCCTACTTCTACTTTTAATGAGTGGGCAAAAGAGCTATTAGATAGCACCAAAGATAAAAAAGTTATATTCACATGCAGAAGTGGGAACAGAAGTGGACAAGTTGCACAAATATTTAAAGCAAATGGACATGATGGAGCCATCAATCATAATGGCGGTATCATCTCTTATAATGGCAAAATAGCTAGACCATAGATAATAATAAATTTTCATTGATTTTTTTAAAGCTTACCAAAGTCTAAAGTTGTTAAAGTTCTAGATACTTTTTAGCGATGTTTTTGGTAAAGGATATAATAAAATGGCAACATTTACAAAAAAAATTATAGTACAAAGAGATGATATTGATGTCAATGGTCATGTGAGTAATGTTCGCTATCTAGAATGGTTTATGAGTTCTGCTGTGGAACATTCTGACTTCTTAGGTGTTGGTGTTGAGACTCTTGGACAAGTAAATCGTACATGGGTTGCCAAAGAGCATCATATTTCATATAAGCAAAGTGCTTTTGAAGGCGATGAACTTATTTTGAAAACATGGGTGGATAGCGTTAAGACCGCTCAGTCTATAAGAAAATATGAACTATATAATAGCAAAAATGATAAAATAGTTTGCGAGGGCTGGACTAATTGGGTTTTTGTAGAAACACAAACTTATCGTCCATGTAAAATCCCAAATGAACTTATAGAAAAGTATTTAGTAAAAAAAGAGAATCATAAATAGTATTACAATAACGTTTTGTAGGGCATTTTCGATTTTAAATAAATATTACATAAATTAAAAAATATACAAACCAGACAAAATAAAAAAGCTTTTTGTTTATGATATAATTACACAAAAAAGTCAAGGTGTTTTATGATTCCTTTCACAGATGAAGAATTAGAACCTGCAGTTAATAATGTTATAGAAAAAGTTAGACCATCTATAAAATTAGATGGTGGCGATATAAAACTGATAGGAATAAAAGACGGTAAAATATATGTGCAGCTTCAAGGAGCATGTATTGGTTGTGCCAGCAGTGGCACAACATTGAAGTATGGTGTTGAGAGACAATTGAAAATTCTCATTCATCCAGATCTTGAAGTTGTTAATGTGCCAGTTGGTCATGAAGATAAATGGAGCGAATTAGGGTGAATAACGAAAGACTACTTAAATTAGCAGAATCACAATTTTTAAAAAAAGAGTACAAAAGTGCACTCCAGTCATATGGCGAAATTTTAAAAGATAATCCAAAAATGGATGAAGCAAAAATGGGTGTATATTTGAGCGATTTGGGCTTAGATAGTGATGATGAGGCACAAGCATTGTTTGATTATTACCATACTATAAAAGATAGTAGTGATGATGCTGCTCAGATTATAAACGAAATCATCAAATCACTAGATGAAACAAAATATTCCATAAGCCAACTCATATCAAGACAGATAGATATGCAAGAAGAAATTGATGGTATAACTTATGGTGATTTTATGAGTCTCGTTAAAGATAGTGGAGATTTTAAAAAAGTGTTTGAAAATATTATGTTTTCAACAAAGGTTGTTATTACATCAAAAGAAGATTTGATTGATTTTATAACTAAATTAAACGAAAATGGTTTTAAAGATATGGCTTTAGCTTATTTGGATGATATGTCAAATATATTTCCCAAAGATCAAGATATTTTAGAGCTTTATAAATTGTTTTAAAAGGGTAAAAATTGAAAATACCATTCTCGTATCTAAAATATAACTATATAACTGACAATACAAAAGAGATTGATGATGAGACAATCTTTTTACAAACAAGTCAAAATAGTAAGTATATACAGGATTTAGATATTGAGAGTATTACTCCTCATAAACTTGTAGAGATTTGGGATTTGGATCAGCTTAGAGTTGTGGGAGTGACAGGAACAAATGGCAAAACAACAGTAAGTGGAGCATTGTATTCTATTCTTTTAGATCTTGGTGAGAAAGTCGGTTTACAGGGAACTAGAGGGTTTTTTGCAAACGAAGAAAGATTAGAAGAGAGATCTATGACAACACCTTCTGTTTTTGAAACAATTCATCACATGAAACAATCTTTGGATATGGGTTGTAGATACTTTGTGATGGAAGTAAGCTCTCATGCAATTGAGCAAAAGAGAATTGAGGGCATAGATTTTGCATTAAAAATTCATACAAATATTACAGCAGACCATCTTGATTATCATAAAACAATCGAAGAGTATAGAAGGGTAAAAAGTCTATTTTTTGAAGATGAATCTATAAAGCTTTTAAATAAAGATGACTTGACTCATTTGACGTATAATCCAACTAATGCTTATAGTTATGGGGTTGATAATCCAGCAACATTTAAAGTTCAAGCTTTTTCGCTTCAAGACGGAATAACAGCTTATATAAAAAATCTCGATATTGAAGCTACATTTCATTCTCACATGGTAGGGCTTTTTAATCTTTATAATTTGATGGCAGCTATAGGCGCAGCATCGATTTTGACTAAAAAGCCATTACAGCAAATTTGTGATGTTGTGGAAGATTTTGGTGGCGTTGCTGGCAGAATGGAAGTTGTTAGTCGTAATCCTTTGGTTATCGTGGATTTTGCTCATACTGATGATGGCATACTTCAAGTTCTTCAAAGCATGAAAGATAAAAAACTCTCTGTTGTATTTGGAGCTGGTGGCAATAGAGACAAACTCAAGCGTCCTCGCATGGGGTCAGCAGTAGGAAGATTTGCAAATAAAATATATGTTACGAGTGATAATCCAAGAGATGAAGAGCCAAGTGAAATTATAAATGAAATTATGGTTGGGCTTGAAGGCAAAGATAATGTGAATGTAATAATTGACAGAAGAGAAGCAATACATAAGGCTATAGATGATCTTGGCAGCGGTGATGCTTTGTTGATTCTTGGTAAGGGCGATGAAGATTATCAAGAAATAAAAGGTGTAAAGCATCATTTTGATGATAGAGAAGTTGTTAGAGAGTATTTGGCAGTGAGCAATTAGCAACTAGCAGTGTGTGTGAAGTATGAAGTGTGGGCGTGGGTGTGAAGTGTGAGTGTGGGTGTGGGTGTGGGTGTGAGTCATGCTTCGGCATCTCATCCAGTATCTTCTTGTGGCAAAGATAAACAATTTTAGAACAACAATATATTTTTTAAACAAATTTATCACTTATTTAAGAGATTTTAAAAAAACTTTGGTATTATTAGGACAAAATTACTCTTATTTAAGGAAAATATATGGAATATTCAATACCACAGCCAGCATTTTATATTTTTAAATGCCAACAAAGCGCACCTCCTGGCATGCCAAAACCAAGTTGTGTAAGTCAGGCTAGCGTAGAGTCCCAACAACTTTTTATGCATATGGCACAAAGTCTTATGCAAAAAGGAATCGTTTCAACAGTACAACCTATACAAACAGGCTGTATGAATAGATGCCAGTTGGGTCCAATTATGTTAGTTGAGCCAGGGCATACTATGTATGTAAATCTCAATAAAGAAAAAATAGATAGAATTATAGAAGAACATATAATAGGTGGAAATGTAGTTGAGGAGTATGTGATACCAGATGAGATGTGGGGTGATGCAATCGATCCTAAGACTTTATTACAACAATAAAACCACAATTTTTTAGTATAATTGCACTAAAATTTAAATATTAAGAGGACAGGGTATTGACTATAACTATGCTTCAAAGCAAAATTCATCGGGCAACTGTTACGGATGCCAATCTTAATTATGTTGGTTCAATCACGGTAGATAGCGATTTGCTAGATGCTGCTGGTATGCTCATAGGTCAAAAGGTTGATATAGTAAACATAAACAATGGTGAAAGATTTTCTACATATATTATAGCAGGAGAGGCTGGCATGGGAGATATCTGTCTCAATGGTGCAGCTGCTAGAAAAGTACATGTCGGAGACAAGATTATCATTATTGCATATGCACAAATGGATCATAAAGAGGCTTCTTTGTATAAACCAAAATTGGTTATTTTAGAAGATGACAATACAATAGCACAGCTTTTAGAAGGGCTTGAATAGTATTTGGGGTATTATGATATCTCTAAAATTTTAGAAATGATATCAAGTTAAGATTACAATTTTTTTATGTCGATTAGATAAGCAAACTCTTTTGATTTTACTAACTCTTTTACTTTGTAAGATATTTGTGAGTTTTTACTTTCATTTTTGAGTATTTTTCTAAGTATAGTTTTTAACTTCATCTGTTTCCTTTCATTTATTTGTTTAAATACAATCTAAACAAAAAAACTATACATAAAAAGTGTTACAATATTATTTCAATAAAGGATAAATTGTGAATAACCTATCAAGCGCGATAGATAGAGATTCTATAGTTGAAATCAAAAAACTTATAGATAATGGAGAAGACCTAAAACAGACATTAATCGTAGGCGAAGAGTATGATTTGGATAGCCCAGATGAGGTTAGTGTACTCAATTATGCAGTGCGTAAAAATGCCAGTTTGGAGTTGGTTGCTTTTTTGGTTGAGCATGGGGCAGATATGTTTGCAATTGATAGAGATGGTGTTGGTATTTTGGACATCGCTATTAAGTTTAAAAGATATGATATAGTCCAATTTTGTATAGACAAAGGCATTGATGTAAATAGCACAAAACGAAAAAGTGGAATCTTGCCTATAATATTGGCGAGTTGTTTTAATGATGTAGAAATGATAAAATTACTAATTAAAAATGGTGCCAAGATAGATGGGTTGGATAAAAATGGGATGTGTGCCTCTGATTATGCTCTAAAGATGGGGCAAAAAGATGTGGCTAATTTCTTAGAAGAGTTAATAAATCAGCAATGATATTTGTCAGATAGATTTTATCATATAACCCAATCTATTTACATTATGTATGAAGTTTTCTCCAACTTTATCTTTGATTCTATGTATAAGGGTTCTTAGGGTAGTTGGACTAACGCTTTCTCCCCATAAACATAAACATATTGTGCTGTGATCAATAGTTCTATTTGGTGTTTTGCAAAGTAGCTCAAAGAGCAAAATAGCTTTTTTGCTCAATTCTATCTCAATATCATTTTTTATCAATCGTTTTAAATTAATATCGAAATATATATCTTTCGAAAGTTGCACAAATTTTTTATTCACTCCTATTTGTATAGCATTTTGTCCTATCTTTGATAATATTAACTTGAGAGTAAATAATATTTCTTTTTCTTTGTATGGCTTGATAAGATATCCATGGCAATTGGAATTGATAGCATATTCTATCATCTCATCATCAGAGTAAGCGGTTAAAAAAACTATTGGCGTATTTGGTAAAGATTTGTTTAGCTCTATGGCAACTTCACTGCCACTGATGTTGTCTTTTAGCATAATATCCATCAATACAATATCAGGTTTTATCATAGGTATCTTGAGTTTAGCTTCTTTCCCATTGTCTATGATAGCAACAATATCAAATCCCTCTTGTTCAAGTATCTCTTTTAAATATTCAGCGGCTATCAGCTCATCTTCAACTATTACTATGCTATACATAATTGCAATCCATCTCTAAAATTTAGTTTGTATTGTAAACCATTTTTATAATCTATTGATAACTCTCCATCAAGCTCTTTGCTCGTAAGATTGATTAGCTTTATTCCGATACCTTTGGAGTTTTGAAGCTTTTGGATATCAAGTTTATTTTTGCCATTATCTCTGTATATTAGAGTATATCCCTTATCATTTCCTTGGCAAGATATCTCGATTGTTAAGCTAGTATCATTTTTAGCATACTTCATAGAATTTGTAAGCATTTCATTTAACATCAGTCCAATTTTTAGCATTATTTCCAAAGGAAATTCGACTTTGTTTGAGTCTATAATAACATTTGTATCTTTTTTTTCAAACAAATCTATCATATGAGACGATAATGTTTTTGTGTATTGATAAAAATCAATATTTGAAAAATCGTTATGTTTATATAGCATTTCATGAACCATAGACATAGATTCTATTTTTAGTTTGTTTTGTAGTAGTATATCTTTGGTATGCTCTTGTTCTCTCATGGCTTGAAGACCAAAGATTGAACCTAGGATATTGAGGTTGTTCTTTACTCTATGATGAACTTCTTTTAGGAGTATCTCTTTTTGTTGATTTGATTTGTATAGTTTATTGTATGAATTTTCTAGATTTGCATGATAAAAAATACCAAACGCTACCATAAAAATTATACTTATAACAAAAGCAGATAAGCTATCCACATCGTGCAAAAAATTATTTTCAGTAGTATAATAACCTATAATCATTAGAATTATCACTATCAAAAAATGTATACCAGTTTGGATAAAAGAGGAACGAAAAGGAAAAAGTGTATAAAATGCAAGTGGGATTAATAAGGTAAAATAAAAATTCCAATAAACAAAATCACTAAATATGATAAGCACATAAAGAGCTATAGGACCTACCCAAACACCATAAGTTCCAAATGTCAGATTTTGTGTTTTATGTGTGTATAAAAATACCAAACTGGATACAAAAACTGTTAAGGCTTCAACTTTGAGAGAAGTATAGCTACCACTTATAGAATCAACCATCATAGCAATAATATTTACCCCTATAAATGTAATATAAAATCCATATATCAAAACTTTTTGAAAGCTATTATTTGAAATAAATTTTTTGATATAGCTTTGTATTATCACTTATTGTCCTTGCTCTTATGGGCGTATAATTGGAAATTATATCAAATTTTTCAAATAACTTTAAAATGGAACAGTTAAAGAACATTTCGTGAGTATAATAATTTTGTGATTTTAGATACAAAGGATTAATTATGGCAAAAGTCAAAAAAGTAGTTTTATTGAGTTTATTGATAAGCACAGGTTTCATAATAACTGGGTGCGATAAGCAATCAGATACAAATGATACAAAAAAGCCTTCTATCGTTTGGATTAAACCAACAGAAGCGGTTTGCAAGGCAAATGGGGGTGAAATATTTCTTGGAGAATGTCAAGCTGAGTGGAAAGATGCACCAAAAATATGCGAAGCTTTCGGAGCTAGGTTACCAACATTTGATGAGCTTAAAAGTGCAATGACTGGGTGCGGTGGAATTTTAAATGATACCGACAGGAATGAAAATAATCAAACATATCAAAAATGTCGTGAAAAACTAGGCTTTAGTGATAGTTGGTATTGGAGTAGCACAGAAAGAGATTCTTTAAATGGAGCTTGTTTGCATCTTGAGACTGGATATGATGTTCCATACACAAAAAGCAATAAATTTGATGTTATGTGTATCGATGTAAATAGTTCTAAAAATTAATAAAAGAAGCCAAAATGAACAGCAGGTGTATATTTATCTTAATTGCATTAAGTGCTAGTTTTGTTTCTGCTGCCACAAAGACAGAAGGTATTGTGGTTGATGAACAAAACAAACTTGTTTGGCAGGATGAGCCATATACTCAGACCGAAAAAGATGCATATATGTACGAAATGCCAAAAAGAAGAGTGGGTAATTTCGCGTATGCTAAAGCATATTGCGAAAATCTTTCTTTGGGTGGATATAAAGGTTGGAAGTTGCCTTCAAAAGAGATGCTTGTAAAACTTTATAGTGGTAAAAAAATCTTAAAAAACATCGCAGAAAGCTATTACTGGTCATCAACACCTGTGATATCTAAACCAACACATGTTTGGTCTGTTGACAGCATCGGGAGTCCAAGTCACGCCCATATACAAGGTTTTGATTATATTCGTTGTGTAAAAGAGATAAAATAAGGAACCAATTAACGCATTAAAAGGAAAAAAATGAAAATAAATAATAAAATAGTTGCTTATGGTGTTTGCATCATGTTAAGTTTAGCAACCCTAGGATGTAGTGAAAAGTCTAAATCAAAAATGACAGAAAATAATAATTCTGATATTTCAACAAAAGAAATAGAAGATATTCCTAGCGATATTTCATATAAAACAGAATTTAAAGGAGAACAAAAAATAGTGACACCGTTTGTCAATGACAAACGGCAAGGCATTGCAAAATGGTATTGGGAAAATGGAGCCATAAGATCATGGAAGCCGTGCGGGGGCGCGAGCTTGAAGCGTTTGACCGCTCCATCGACGTGCACATCGGCCGCATCCGCAACGCCATCGAAGCCGACAGCAAGGAACCCAAGCGCATCCTCACGGTGCGCGGTGTGGGCTATGTGTTTGCGAAGCAGCAGGACTGAATGAGAAGCCTGCTCGGTCAGCGCCTCTACCTGCGCATCTGGCTGGCCGTCGTGGCGGTCGTGACCGTGCTGGCGCTGGTGGTCGGCTGGCTCT
>ADZX01000390.1_pt1 | contig 12268 bp, 10 predicted proteins | sample 349688 | NCBI WGS metagenome assembly ADZX01 (sample SAMN00713648, study PRJNA49615) | sediment metagenome | isolation source: Carrizo shallow lake | place: Spain: near Madrid | collected 2007-02-15 | depth 25 m m | reverse complement strand
CCGGTATTGTGGCTTCCGACGGCAGACATGTGGTGGAGCACAAGGCCATGGGCCTTGTGCCGGACCTTTTCGGAGAAGAGGTCCTTTCAAAACTGAAAGGGAACATGGCCCTGGGTCATGTGCGCTACTCCACCACCGGGTCCTCCCTGCTGATGAACGCACAGCCTCTGAAGATCCATCACCTGGGCAAGACTCTGGCCATCGCTCACAACGGAAATCTCGTCAACGCCCGTCAGATTCGCGCACAAATGGAAGACGAGGGCTCTATCTTTCAGACCACCACGGACAGCGAGGTGGTCCTCCATTTGATCGCCAGAGCCATGAAGAAAGGTTTGGAGCGGGCCATGCTCGAGACCATGAGTCAGGTCAAGGGGGCGTATTCCATGGTGATCAGGCATATGAACCTTGATGAGCTATCTCGCGGCAGAGCTGCGAAGAATTCTTTCGATTAAATGCGAACAGAATGACTTCCAACGAACTCGTTAATTTTGATGAACAAGTTGGAAGTCATATGCGAACGGATTTGAGATTTTTGGGAAACAGATTTTTAAATTATTGAGCGTTAAAAATCACAAGGCTTTGAGGGCGCAAGCCCCAACTTTCTTGTGATTTAGCGAAGTAATTTAAAAATTCCCAAAAAGCTCATTAGTAAGTTAGAAATTATTTCCGGATGGAAATAATTTCGTAAACTTACTTATCCCGTTCATCGGGGCTAAGTGAGCATATTGAGACTTCCAACGTGTTCGTTTAATACAGGTTGCCGCAAAGCGGCATAAAACAGCTTTTTACGAAGCCGTCAGTACTCAAAAATTATCTTCTGCTTAATACTTTTGATTTTATCCCTCAGTTCGGCAGCCTTTTCAAATTCAAGTTCGCGGGCCGCGCTTTCCATCTCTTTTTCAAGATCTGATATAATCTCATCGAGATTATCGAGAGAATGATATCCGGATATCGCCTCAGACACCTTATCCTCTGCCGCGGTTGATTCCGAAACCTGTTCGAATACGCGGGTAATCGCTTTCTCTATACCAACCGGTGTTATATTATATTTATTATTAAATGCTTCCTGAATATTTCTTCTTCTGTTCGTCTCGTCTATGGCATTTTTCATTGAATTTGTGACTGTATCGCAATACATTATTATCTTCCCGTTAATATTTCTCGCGGCACGTCCGCACGTTTGTATGAGTGACCTTGCCGAGCGAAGAAAGCCTTCCTTATCGGCATCGAGCACCGCAACGAGAGAAACTTCCGGGATATCAAGCCCCTCTCTTAAAAGGTTTATTCCAACGAGAACATCAAACTTTCCTGTCCTGAGATCGCGGATTATTTCCATCCTTTCCAGAGTCCCTATGTCCGAATGGAGATAACTTACCTTTATTCCCAGATCCGAATAATATTCGGTCAGGTCTTCGGCCATGCGTTTTGTGAGGGTGGTGACAAGGACCCTCCCGTTTTTCTTTATGCAGGATAATATCTCCTCATAAAGGTCATCCACCTGATTTTCCGCCCTCCTGATTTCAATCGGGGGATCGACAAGTCCGGTCGGTCTGACAATAAGCTGAACAAGTGAATCCTTCCCCTTTTCAAGTTCATAATCCGCCGGGGTGGCGGATACATATATCACCTGGGATACTCTTGAATCAAATTCCTCAAACTTAAGGGGCCTGTTGTCCAGAGCCGACGGCAACCTGAACCCGTAATTTACCAGAGTCTCCTTTCTCGACCTGTCACCCTTATACATTCCATGAAGTTGTGGAACAGAGATATGGCTTTCGTCTATAAACAAAAGGTAATCGGACGGGAAATAATCGAGAAGAGTCGGAGGCGGCTCTCCTGGCGCTCTTCCGGTCAAATGACGGGAATAGTTTTCTATCCCGTTACAGTACCCGATCTCCTGCATCATCTCAATATCGAAATGCGTTCTCTCTTCTATGCGCTGTGCTTCTATATATTTCTTTTCATTCCTGAAATATTCTATCTTCTCCTTCAGCTCCGGCAAAATAGTATCTATGGCTCTCTGGAGAGTCATTTTCTGTGTTACATAATGACTTGCAGGAAATATGGTTGTGATGTTTAATTTATTCAAAACCGTTCCCTTAAGAGGATCGATTTCCGATATGCTCTCTACCTCATCTCCGTATAAATTTACACGTATTGCTTTTTCTTCTTCATATGCCGGGAAAATCTCTACCCTGTCACCCCTGACCCTGAAACTTCCCCTGAAAAAATCGATGTCATTCCGTTCATAGTGCATCGAAACAAGATCGTGCAGTAACCTGTCCCGGTCAAGCTCCATGTTTTTCTCAATATCAACTCTCATCGCAAGATAATCCTCAGGGGCTCCGAGTCCGAAAATGCACGAAACGCTTGCCACAACAATAACATCACGCCGGGTAAGAACGGAGCGAGTCGCGGAATGCCTCAGCTTATCTATCATGTCGTTGATTGAAGAATCTTTCTGAATATAGGTGTCGCTTGAAGGGATATATGCTTCAGGCTGGTAGTAATCATAATAGCTTACGAAATATTCAACGGCGTTTTCCGGAAAAAGGGACCTGAATTCGCTGTATAACTGGGCCGCGAGAGTTTTATTGGGCGCTATAACAAGTGTAGGTTTACCGGCATTTTCGATTATGTTCGCCATTGTAAATGTTTTACCGGATCCTGTTACTCCTAAAAGCACCTGGTGTTTCTTTCCGGATAATACACCTGAAGTTAATGCGTCAATTGCGGCAGGCTGATCACCTTTGGGCGAATATTCAGATACTATTTTAAAGTTGGGCATAATGTTATAGGGTTCGAGGATGTTTTAACAGATGAACGTCAAACATTGAACATCAAACGTTCAACATTGAATACCTGTGTCTGTTTTTTAATTGGGAGCTGTTCAACGATCTTTATGATTCTAATAAATTGATCGAGCAGTCTTTATTCCAGACAACATATCAGTTTCTTCACCGATTTCCATTCAACATTCGATGTTGGACGTTGAATGTTCGACGTTTGTCTTTTTTAGCCTTCCACGGTACACCCGACGCAAAAAGAACCCGGCACTGCCGTCATCCGTTAAACTTCCATATGGTCCCGTCGGGCCTGTCTTCGATTAAAACATCCATATCCAAAAGTTTTTTCTTATCTCATCCGCCTTTTTCCAGTCCTTTGCTTTTCTTGCTTCAAAACGTTCCTTGATCAAAGCATCTATAGTAGATGGATCAATGGCTTTTTGATTAATGAATTTTATTTGCTTTCGTTCAAAATATGTTCCGGCAGACTCTGATAAGATACCAAGGACTTTCCCGATTTTACATATATCAGCATGAATCTTAACAATTGTAATTTTAACATCTTCCGGAAGTTCTTCTCTGTTTTCATCCATCAGGCGATTCACGTGCCGAACAGCATCAAAGAGAATTCCAATACTCTTTGCTGTGTTAAAATCATCATCCATTGCCCCGCAAAACTGTTTCCAGTATTCTCCAGGTTCATCCTGAACCACATTTAAAACAAGACCGGGAGCATCCTCCACCCGTTTTATCAATGAGTATATTTTATCAAGACCGGCATCAGATTCATCCATCGCCTTGTTTGTGTAATCAATAGGACTCCTGTAATGATTGGAGAGAAGAAAGAGGCGGACGGAATCCGGATGGTATGCTTTGAGTATATCTTTTATCAGTAGAAAGTTACCGAGAGACTTCGACATCTTTTCATGATTTATATTTACAAATCCATTGTGAATCCAATATCTTGCAAAAGGTTTTCCTGAAGCCCCCTCAGACTGGGCGATTTCATTTTCATGGTGCGGAAAGACAAGATCCTTGCCTCCTCCATGAATATCGAATGTTTCCCCCAGATACGCTCTACTCATGGCCGAACACTCAATATGCCAGCCGGGCCTCCCCTTTCCCCAGGGACTGTCCCAGGCCGGTTCGCCTGGTTTTAACGATTTCCAGAGGGCGAAATCAAAGGGATTCTTTTTTCTTTCATCTATATCCACTCTTGAGCCGGCTTCCATCTCTTCAAGTCTTCGCCCGGACAGTTTCCCGTAATTTTCAAATTTTTCTACGGAATAAAAGACATCCCCGTTTATCCTGTATGCCAGCCCTTTTTCCAGCAGTTTTTCAATAAGAGCAATAATTCCATCTATATGCTCGGTTGCTTTCGGCTCTATGGTCGCCCTTTCAATATTTAAAGCATCCATATCCTCATAGAATTCCTTAATATATTTTTCAGCAACCTCAGATGTTTCGATTCCGAGCTGTTCCGCGCGGTTTATGATTTTATCGTCAACATCTGTAAAATTTCTGACATAAGTCACATCAAATCCGGCTGATTTCAAATATTTTAAAATAACATCAAAAACTATTATGGATCTTGCGTGCCCGATGTGACAGGAATCGTACACTGTTGGACCGCACACATACATAGATACTCTTCCAGGCCTCACGGGCACAAAAGGAATCTTTTTTCTCTCCAAAGTATTGTAAATGCGTAAAGACATTTTCCTCCTGTTCAAACGATCATGGCTATACACATCGCCGCGATACCTTCACCTTTTCCGATAATTCCAAGACCTTCCATGGTCGTCGCTTTGATATTAATAAATCTTTCATCAATTCCGGTACACCTCGCTATGTTGGATCTCATTTCGCCCATGTAAGGAGAAATTTTAGGCCTTTCGGCAAAAACAGTCGAATCGATATTATTTATGGCACAGCCCTCTTTCTTCAACATGGCACATGTTCCTGTAAGAAGCTCAAGGCTACATATATCTTTATATAAAGGATCGGTATCAGGGAAATGGATTCCAATATCGCCCAGACCGGCAGCTCCAAGCAGAGCATCACATATCGCATGAATAAGAACATCCGCATCCGAATGGCCAAGGAGGCCTTTTTCAAAAGGAATTTCTTTTCCACCAAGAATAAGTCTTCGTCCATCAACAAGCCTGTGAATATCATATCCTATGCCGACACGCATCGGGTAAATCTCCTTAAATATTTTTTCTCTTTAAAAGCAATTATGCAAGGCGCGTAAATCTTTAGGAATGCAGCGTACACAGAAGTACGCTGCAATGACGAAAGATGAAGCGCAACTTAAGCAGAATGACTTTTATGAATCCATCAAAAGATATATATCATCTTTTCTCATTCATTTCCATCTGTAAGTGTAAAAATATTTTTTAATAATCTCTTGGAATTAAGCACATCTTATGATATTTTAGACATTGTTTTGCCGAGTATTTTATTTTGAACATACGACTCATTGCGTTATATTCTATCCGGAACAAGTTCCGGTTCCAAGTAAATAAAAAGGTAAAAAACAGGCTTATATCACGTTATAATTATCTGGGGAGCGCCAAGTGAGCATTACAGATCTATTTGAAAAAATAAATAATAATTCCGCTTTAACTGAAAACGAATCTAAAATATTACTTAAAGCATATGGTATTCCGGTTACGGAAGAGATAATTGCAACAGACTTGGAAGAAGCGGTTAATGCCGCAATCGGTATAGGTTTTCCTGTTGTAGTAAAAGGGCTTGGCGCCGCAATATTGCACAAAACCGAGATGGGCCTTGTGCACCTTAATCTCAATGATCCAGAGACGGTAAAAAAAGCTGTTACGGCCATCAAAAAAGATGCCGGGGATAAGCTCGAGGGCTTTCTAGTACAACCCCAGGTAAAAGGCAAAAGAGAATTTGTGGCGGGTATGATCAGGGATCCGCAATTCGGACCTGTTATCATGTTCGGACTGGGCGGTATATTTACCGAAGCTTTTTCCGATACAGCTTTTCGTATGGCGCCCCTTACTGAAACAGATGCGGCTGATATGATTGATGAAATCAGAGCGAAAAAGCTGCTTGGACAATTCAGGGGCGAAGAGGCGGTAAATCGCAGACAGATAGCAGATGCTCTTATAGGGCTTTCACGGCTTTCTCTGGAACAGCCGCGGATATCTGAAATTGACATAAACCCACTGATAGCAATGCCGGACGGAGATATCTGCGCGGTTGACGCCCTCATAATTACAGGCGCTGAGACCGAAATAAAGAAGTATCTTCCTGCGATCCCGTCGGATCAAATAGGCTCCCTGTTCTATCCGAAATCGATAGCATTCGTAGGTGCTTCATCGCAATTCGGGAAATGGGGGCATACTCTATTCACTTTAACAATCAGCGGCGGGTATGAAGGGAATATATTTCTTGTAAACCCCAAGGGAGGATCGATAGCAAACAGGCCGGTTTATAAATCGGTATCCGAAATAAATGACCATGTTGATCTTGCGGTCGTCACCATTCCTGCCGCAGGAGTTATAAAACTGCTGCCCGAGTTTAAAACAAAAGAAATAAAGAGCGTGGTGCTTATAACATCCGGATTCGGGGAGACAGGCGCCAAAGGGAAAGAGCTCGAAAAGGATCTCGTCAAGGCTGCCCAGGATGCGGGCATAACAATACTCGGCCCCAATACAATGGGTATATGCAACCCTCATATCAATCTTTACTGCACCGGAAGTCATGTCAGACCGAGACCCGGCTCTACCGCCGTTGTCGCCCAATCAGGCAACATGGGAACCCAGCTCCTCGCTTTTGCTGAACAGCAGGATATTGGAATAAGGGCTTTCTGCGGCTCGGGAAACGAGGCCATGATTACAATTGAAGATTATATCGATACATTTGAAGTGGACAGTCTTACAAAAACAGTCATGCTCTATGTAGAAAGCGTAAAAAATGGGCGCCGTTTTTTTGAAAGCGCTTCGAGGGTAGGAAAAAAGAAGCCCATAGTTCTGCTTAAAGGCGGAAGAAGCAAAGCCGGAAACAGGGCAGCGGCAAGTCACACGGGCGCAATGACTTCCGATTCAGGAATCTTCGATGCAGTTTGCAGGCAGGCCGGAATTGTCATGGTGGAACAGCCGATGGACTTGCTCGACCTTTCGGCGGCTTTTTCATCTTTACCACTGCCGGATGGAAACCGAGCAGCAATCATGACCCTCGGCGGAGGATGGGGTGTTGTTACATCCGACCTTTGTTCGCAATACGGACTTGAAGTTCCCGAGCTGACATCGGAATTAATCGAAAGAATTGACAGGATACTGCCTCCGTACTGGAGCAGGTCAAACCCTGTAGATATAGTCGGAGAGAATGACCCGTCAATTCCGATGACTGTCATCGAAGAACTTCTGAAATGGGACGGATGCGATGCCGTGATCAATTTAGGCATCCTTGGCCGCAGAATTCTTTTAAAACGCCTCGTCAATTCCGTAGCAGATGCCGACCCGACTTATACAGCTGATTTTTTCGAAAGAATCAACAAGGCTCTATCCGATTTCGATGAACAATATATCCGGCACATAGCGGCCCTGATGGAAAAATACAACAAGCCGGTATATGGCGTAAGCCTGCTGACCGATGAAAAAGACAAAACTGTTTACAGGATCAGCGGTTGTTCGTTCAAAGGAATCTTCTATCCGACACCTGAACGCGCGGTTAAGGCGTTTGCCAAAATGTATGAATACAAACGTTTTCTATCAAGAAAATAGTGCAGGTAAATCATGTTTGTATTGTTGTAAATTCAAGACTATGTTATCTGTGAAATAATGATTTCAACATTATTAAACACCCAAAAAACAGGACCGGAACGTTTGGAATACATCCCCAAATTAGATGCGATCGGATACAGGTTTGACTTTGAAATAGGATATCTTATCAAGAGTCCCTGCAGGGAATGCGAAGTGCAATCCGATTTCCCCTTATGCGCTGATACCTGCGTTACACTAGGCAGAATACAGGCAATTTTGTCTGAAGGGATATCGAGTACCAGAAGAATCTGATACAAATTCAATGCCAGGTATGGATATATACTGATCATTCAGTTGACTTATAATCGGGATTTTATACAAATTATTATGAAACCATCAAGGTTTGAAAATGAAAAAACCCGATCAGATTAAACCCAGATTTTACAATATTTCCGAAAACGATAAAGGCTCATATACTGTTCGTTTCCACGGAAACCTGAACGCCAATTCTTCACCAGAGATAATTGTTAAGCTGATTCACGAAGTATGTTCATTATCTTTTACTTCCCTGACAGCCGACATCGATGACGTATCATACTTTGACGATTTCGGACTGCTCATTCTTATTGAATTGAAAAAAACAGTAAAGGAGAGAAACGGAGAATTCAGGATTACTGATAAAAATGGCAGAGCAAAAGAGATAATCTCCCTGACAGAGCAGCGTTTATCCGAATCTTCCGAAACCGGTAAACGGAAAAGACGCCTCAGGATAATAGAACAGTTTGGGGAAACCACAATAAAAAGCGCTTCCAACTTTAAAATTTTTGCCTCGTTTCTCGGTTCGGTTTTGCTGTCTTTTTATCAGGTATGTCGTAACCCGAAACTGCTTCGCGTAAACGACACCATCCTTTACATGGAAAAAGCCGGTGTCAATGCAGTGCCCATAGTAGCCCTTATAAGTTTTCTTCTCGGCCTTGTCATCGCTTTCATGTCTTCCCTCCAGCTTGAGCAGTTCGGAGCGAATTTATATGTCGCCTCCCTTGTATCGATTGCAATGGTCTCGGAACTCGGCCCGATAATGACCGCTATAGTTGTTGCCGGAAGATCCGGCTCCGCATTCGCTGCCGAAATCGGAACGATGAAAATATCTGAAGAGATAGACGCCCTTTTTGTAATGGGCTTTGATCCCACTCTTTTCCTGGCAGTCCCGAGAATACTGGCGTCCATTGTCGTGGTGCCCCTTTTGACCCTTTTTTCAGATATTTTCGCAATAGCTGGTGGGCTTGTTGTCGGAGTGCTTATTCTTGACCTTACCACGAGTTCGTATATAACCCAGACAATGAAAGTTCTGACCCTTTTTGAAGTTGTCTGGGGCATGTCCAAAAGCGCCGTCTTTGCCTTAATAATTTCGTGGGTCGGCTGCCTGAGGGGCTTTCAGACAAGAGGCGGCGCTGATGCGGTGGGAAATGCTGCAACATCGGCTGTAGTGAGCGGCATCTTTCTTATCATCCTTTTTGATTCAATGTTTGCAGTAGGACGAAGTTATCTGAGATAAGCCGTTGTTAAAAATAACCGTAACGCAATGGTCAGAAATATACTGGATGTTTCGTAACGGTAGCTAAAAGATAGCAATTATGGAAAAAGAACCGGTTATACAGGTCAGAAATCTTACCGCCCGTTACGGAGATGAAGTGATTCTTGACAATATCAGCTTCGATGTGCTTGAGGGTGAAATATTTGTAATCCTCGGTGGAAGCGGGTGCGGAAAAAGCACCCTGTTGAAACACATGACAGGTCTTTTGAATCCATCATCGGGAAGTGTTCTTATAGACGGTGTCGATATATCGTCATGCAATGATAAAACACTCCATGATATCTTGAAGAAAATCGGAATCCTATTTCAAAGCAGCGCCCTTTTAGGTTCCATGACCGTAGCGGAAAATATAGCTCTTCCGGTGGATGAGTATTCATCATTACCCAAAGGCTTCATTGAAATGCTTGTGCATCTGAAACTTAGCATGGTTGATCTTGTGGGGTTTGATAATTATCTTCCATCAGAACTAAGCGGAGGAATGAAAAAAAGGGCGGGACTCGCGAGGGCGCTCGTATTAAACCCGAAAATATTGTTCCTTGATGAACCGACTGCAGGCCTTGATCCGGTTATCTCGTCAGAAATCGACGATCTCATCCTGCAAATAAACAAAAAACAGGCACAACAATAGTAATTGTCACCCATGATCTTGATACGATTTTTTCTGTTGCCGGGCGGATTATAATGCTTGATAAAAAGACTAAAGGCATAATTGCCGAAGGAGATCCCGGATATATAAAAGAACATAACCCTGACCCGTCTGTAAGGCGTTTTTTTAACAGAAACGCAAAGTTGATGGTCTCGTAAAAAGTCATATGCGAACGGATTTGAGCTTTTTGGGAAATCGATTTTTAAGGAACTGAGCGTTAAAAATCACAAGCTGTTTGAGGGCGTTAGCCCGAGTTCTTGTGATTTAGCGAAGTGACTTTAAAATCCCCAAAAAACTCATTAGTAAGTTAGAAATTATTTCCGACAGGAAATAATTTCGTAAACTTACTTATCCCGTTTATCGGGATTAAGAGAGCATATTTCGACTTTTTACGAGTTCATCAAGATAACAACTTCGTAAACAGTAGAAATCAGACGGCAAAATAAAAAGCCCTTTATGCAAGGCGCACGAACATTCAGGAATGCAGCTTAAGCAGAATGACTTTTTTTCAAAGCCGCCAAATATGATGGATTCGTATAATGGCTTCAAAAAAAACAAAATTTGCCGTCGGACTCTTTGTAGTAATAGGACTTGCTGTTGCATTTTTCGCGATAATATGGCTCGGGACTTCTCATTTTTTTGAAAAAGGAGATTTATACTCGGCCTATTTTGATGAATCTGTACAGGGATTATCGATAGATTCTCCCGTAAAATACAGGGGGGTCACCATAGGACGTGTACAGAATATACTTGTCGCGCCCGACACAGCTCTGATAGAAATCGTGATAAAAATTGAATCTGGGTTGAAGCCGGATAAGGATGTTGTTGCCCAGTTGAAATCTGTTGGAATAACTGGAATCATGTTCGTCGAACTCGACAGAAAGAAAAAATGGGAACCGGATCTTTCTCCAAAAATCAGCTTTCCCCCCCGCCATACCGTAATAGACACAAAACCGTCGGAAATAAAACGGTTCATGGACAGCCTTAACCTTGTAATATCCCAAATCAACAGAATGGATCTTGAAGGAATATCGGTAAAGTCAAAGGCAGCTCTCGATAAACTAAACGCCGTCATATCCGAGGCAAAAATAAGGCAACTCTCTTCGGATATAAAATCGTCTCTTGAAAAATGGAACCGGGCGATGGAATCTATAGACAGAGCTGGTGATTCATTCAATCTATTTTCACAAAATACGGATAGAACTGTTTCAAACCTGAATAACACAATAACAAAACTGGATAATGTTGTGGCTGATAACAGGGATGAAATTGCCACTGCAATCAGGAAATTCAACAGCGCGGTAAATGACGCGGGAAAGCTTATACGGGAGGGAACAGTTCTTATGCAAAAGACCGATTATAATGTTTCATCTATACAACGTCAGGTGTCAGCTACAATGCAAAGCATTGAAAAAACCAGCGAAAGCCTGAATCGTTCGATAGATATCATCTCAGATCAACCGACTATGCTCCTTTTCGGAACGCCTCCGCCTGAAAAAGAAATTGAGGAATAATTTAATCAATCTTATAAAAATCGGAGTTATTATGAAAATATCCAAAAAATCATTTTTAAATTTTTCTTTTACGTTTTTTTTCATATGCATCCTCTTGCCGGCAGGAGGATGCGCAATGTTCGGAAGTTCCTCCTCAAAAATGGATTATTATACCCTCGAATATGATACACCAAAATTAACCGGTTTGAATGCCCTGCCCTTTATAATAAAGATAGATCGTTTTTACGCATCTCCTTTGTACAATTCAGAGAAAATGCGTTACAGGAAAAGCGATTTCCAGACCGATGAATACAATTATCACAGGTGGGAGACAAATCCCGCTCAACTTATTGCTTATTTTCTATACCGTGATATCAAGCAGTCCGGCATATTTAAAGCCGTATTCAGCCACGACACCGGATTTGCCGCCACACACTCCATATCAGGCACTATTGACGAATTATATGAAGATGACAGGGGAAAACATGGGAAGCGGTTCTTTCTCTTGATATAGTATTAATGGTAGAAAATGAACCCGATATAAATAAGCGTATACTTTTCCAGAAAAAATACAGCGCGAGAAAACCATGCGCAAAGAAAAACCCGAAAGCAGTCGCTGAAGCCATGAGCAAAGCAATGTCAGAGCTGTCCGGACAGATTATAACGGATATACATAAAAGCCTTGAAAGTATGAGGAACCCATGAAAAAAAACGAATCACCTTTAATAACCGATCTTCCGGATTGGAATAGTCTGAAAAAACATGCCGGCATCATGAATCGCGAACAAAAGCATCTCAAATACTTGATTGAGGAAAATGGACGCATTGAAAATTTTTCATTGAAAGGGGCCGGGCATTTTTTTGATTTCTCAAGGCAAAGAGTTGATACGAAATCGATGACTCTTCTCTTGAATCTTGCTGAAGCCCGGAAATTAAAAAAACAGTTTAAAAACATGACGGATGGGAAAAAGGTTAATAACACGGAAAAGAGAGAAGCGCTTCATACCGCATCAAGA
>ADZX01000421.1_pt1 | contig 12367 bp, 4 predicted proteins | sample 349688 | NCBI WGS metagenome assembly ADZX01 (sample SAMN00713648, study PRJNA49615) | sediment metagenome | isolation source: Carrizo shallow lake | place: Spain: near Madrid | collected 2007-02-15 | depth 25 m m | reverse complement strand
ATCTGCGTATTCCACTTCTGCTTCGGCTAAAGCAGTTTCACAATCCATACACCATAGAACCGGTTTTTTTGATTTATACATATACCCGGCCCTATGGATGTCACGGATGCCTTTTAAAATCGTAGCCTCATACTCCGGATTTAAAGTAAGATAGGGATTTTCCCAATCACCAAGAATCCCCAGACGTTTAAATTCCTGTCTTTGAATATCCATCCATTTCAGCGCAAAATCGCAGGCTTGTTTGCGAAATTCAACCTGACTGACTTCATGTTTGGTTTTACTGATTTTTTCCAGGAGCTTATGTTCAATAGGAAGGCCGTGACAATCCCAACCAGGGATATAAGGCGCATCAAAACCTCTCAGTGATTTATACTTAACAATTATGTCTTTTAAAATTTTATTCAACACATGTCCCATGTGAATATGACCATTAGCATAAGGAGGACCATCATGAAGATGATAGAGGGATTTTCCCTTTCGAAGTTTCCGGATTTTTTGATAGATATTGCTTTCTTCCCATCTTTTGACCTGATCGGGTTCCCGCTCCGGCAAAGAAGCCTTCATGGGAAAATCTGTTTTGGGTAAGTTCAAAGTCTCTTTATAAATATTTTTATTCTGGCCGTTCATTGTAATTCAACCTGCTATTTCAACAAAATTATGATCGTTTTTCCCTTGTAAAAAAAAAGACTATATTAATCAATCTCATTTTAATCAACATAAAAAAGCAAAAGAGAATAATGCAACATGAATAAACTGTCTATAATTTTTTATTCCATGGATTTCTCACTTTCGTTCGAAATGACACTTTTACCTATTTTGCAACGGTCCCAACATTTTAACCTGAATTCCTAAGTTAAAACCGTAATGAAAAACACAAATACAATGAAGAGCGCCGGTTTGGAAAAAAATCTCGATTGAGCTGTATGTACTATACAGAGATTGAGAGATTTTTTGAAAACCAAGCTATTCGAAGTATTTGTGTTTTGGAATAGGTTTTAACTTAGGAATTCAGGTTTAACCTGTCCTATCACTTTGCTGGACTAATTAACTCGCTTGATAAAGAAATCATCACATCTGATAAAAACATATAACTTATCCGCAATTATATCAATTAATTGCATTTATAAATAATCATATGTTTACACAAATAAGATTTTATGGTATTATTTAATAAATCCCTTAGATTTTGTTTCAAACAAAAGAAAAAAACATGAATTCCTTAAATAAAATATTGTTTTATAATCTCATTCGCTGTCTTTTATTATTCTCATGCTTTCAGCATTTAATCTCGTTAAAACAGGCTGAAACAAAACAATTCTGTTTAGCAGCCTCGTCTAATTTTCAGCAACATAAATCATTTATAACATCTTTAACAGAACACTTGACAGTAAATGGCTTAATGAACAATTCATTGGATGTTGGCAGTAGAAATATTTTTACTATAATTCAAACAATTGATGGGAAAAAACCTTTTCAACTAGTTCGAAATGTTGACATGACATATACCCTAATTCCAAGTGGATTGAGCATAAAGGAACTTGAAGCCCAAAATGCGACGATTATCTATACTGGTTCCATGCAAGCCGGTTCTGACCAACAATCCAGAATTATCCACCTTTCTATAAAAAAAAGCGATAATAAAATCGAACACCATGAAATCACTATCCAAACTAATGTCTTTACGGATTTTATCACTCAACATCAAAAAGAGTACCGACGTTACTGTAAAGAAAAAATCCAACAAAACCTGTCACCATGGAAACAAAAATTATTTCAAAATCTTGAAAATATCCTGGAAAATGATCATCTGTGTCTTTCTTTTTTTCCAAAAATGATGCATTTTCTGGATAGCATGCGCACTTACCAGGAAAGCCATCAAATGAATCCCCGTTTTTTTTCGGATGGCCGTCTATCCATGAGTTTCCTCTCGATTGAAAAGGCAAAAACAGGAAATGTCGTCAGACTGGTTTCAAAAAATGCTTCGGATAAAGAGGAGTGGAGCCTGTTTATACCCATTGGAAAATGGATAAATCTAAGCGATGATCAGGCAATTGTACGCATGCAAAACAAAAATAATGCTCCCGACCTTTTTCAAATCACCCGAAATCCAGATGAATCATTTAATGTTCAGGAATTATCTGAAGATTATCATCAGGGACGAGGCAACTATAATCCCAAAACCCGTAAATATTCGTCGACTCTTCGCATGGCCAAAAGAAAATCAACAATATTAAGAGAACTGGATAGAGAATTTCCGGAAATTGTTGCGCAAATACCTTTGAATATCTTCATAAATTCTGCCGGATTAAACTTAAAGAAATTCGAGAAACATCTTGATTATCGAGGATTATCAATTGAGCGCTATACATGCATTCAGATGTCCAATGGATCATTTCTATTGAAAGATGCTGAGACTGACTGGGAAATAGAATTGTCGGTCAAACCGGGAAACAAACCTTTTATAAGCGAAAGTCAACTTCTGGAAACTATTGAGAAGCTATCCATGAATCAACAAATCTGGACTCAACGATTAAAGCCATTTTTCAACATCACTCAAACAAAAAAAACATCTTTTACCCGTCCTTCTCAATTAATCCGGGAATACACTCACTTTTATTCAGCGTCTGATAATTCAGATTTAATAAACATCGATCATCATGTTTTCATGCTCAATCCTGCTGAAGTAACAATTAATGTTCAGGGAAAAGAACAGCAAAACATCCTGATTCAGGGCATGCGCATAGTCAAGAGCTATCCAAACTTCTCAGCCCATCCTGCTTTATTTACAACCAGTATTTTTTTATTAAAACCCGATGGAAACCAAATCCAAATCCATCTGGATTCCACAAACGACCGGGAAGCAGACGAACTCATTTTTCTTAAAAATATTTTGACGAGTCAATTAATCCAGGCCTGGGAAAACGCGGAAGAATTTATGCTCCCAATCGGTCAGGGCAAACAATCTACAGTCTATCGCTACTCTCCTGAAACAGTGATCATTGTTCCTAAAAAAGGCATTTCAATGGAAATACCCAAAAGAATCAGCCATGCCGGAAAGGTTTTACAAAACACCAGAAGATCTCTGAAGGTCCTGGAAGAACAGGGAAACCCCGGAGATAATAACACTGTTTTTCTAATGAATTACATTCCTGGTAAATCACTGGAATGTTGGAACGGAGCAAGTATCTCATTTTTCGATCAGCTTGAAATTGCCATGGAATTGTCTGAAAATTTAGAAGAAATTCATGAAAGGAATCTTGTTCATAATGATATCAAACCAGCTAACATTATGGTAGATGACAAAAGCGGAAAAAAAGTGATCACGGATTATGGACAGATGATGTCAACTTCTGACCAAGATAACGATAATTACTTAATGACTGGTTCTCCCCCTTACACCAATATGAATTTATGCCGCAAACAACAAGGTGATGTGTATCAGATGGGCTGGACTTTATTTGAAACCATCCACAAAGATTCCTCTAACTACCCCGGCCAGGGAGTTTATCCCATTTCTTTGTCGCAACAAATAATTGAAAATTCAGGAAGAGAACGATTACTCGGATTATGGATAGCTTTTCGCTTAGAAAAATTTAAAAACATATTAACATCTAATCAAACGTTTAAAATATTCTCAGACAATTTCTTTGACTACATTCAACTTCCCGAACTTGGAGCATTTAGACACAAAGAAAAATCTCTCATGATACAACTGTTTAAAATGCAAAAAAAAATCCTTGATCAGTTTAAGAACGAAATTGGAAGTAACATAGATAATGCTCCTGCCGTCATCGACAAACTATTTGAAAAATATAAGTATAGCCAGCACCATGATGTGTTTATGAAATACTTTGAAATCCAGCTAAAATCCCAACAAATAGAAACAGCAATCAGTCAATTGGAAAAATCGGAAGAAATCGCCATCAATAAAATTCTTAGCGCTTTGGGACTAAAAACCAACGATTCCAAAATAATCAATGATCTCCTTTTTTCTTTCAAAAAGTTTTTAAAAAAAGAAAATGGTTTTAAAAAGGATCCTGTTGAGTGTTGTAAAAAGATTTTTAATTCAACCAGCAATTTTCTGTTCAACAAGGATAAATGTTTTCAAAACCTAAGGACATTTTTCCCTGACCAGACTATTTACAATGAATATATCAGATGGCTCAAAAGAAACCCTGATCCATCCCAGATATTCCATCTTGTCTGCAGAAGCATCAATACAGGCTGGGGACTGCAGGATCACGCGGCTTATCAACTTGAAAATGATTTCAGTAGTGATTTTCAACATATATTTCCGAATCAGTTTCAAAGCAATGTAATTGAAGCATTTTGGGATTATTTTAAAACGGAGCTGAACAAAACAAAAAAATATAATCATAAAATAAAAGAAAAGCTTTTGACTTTTTTTAAAAACAATCCACTGCTCCTGAATGCTTACGTGCTTTATCGAAACGAGGAAATTGATCAAAATAAACTCTCTCTTATTTTCTCTGAGCACACAGACAAAAATATTATTCCCAAACTTTTAGAATTTCTTAAAAATAATTGGGAAACCTTTGAAACATGCTGGAAGAAAGCCGTGCATGAAAGACTGCTCAGTCAAATAAAAACCACATTAAATTTCACAACCAACAATCAATGGCTAATTCCCGAAGGATGGACTGATGACTTTTTCCGGGAACTTCAAAACCTTCATAACCTTAAATATTTCGGGTCTTTTCACAATAAAACTGCCTTGAGAACCATCATTAAAAATGTATTTAATAAACGAAGAGAACTGCCGGTCAAAAACGCGCAAACTATCATCCAGCGCCTTACTCAAAATGATCCTTTTCATGTTTCTGCAGAACAAGTTCAGGAATTCTTATTTGAATACTTCTTTCTACTATCGGAAAAAATGATCAACCCCGACGTTGAAAAAATAGCCGGCATCAGTGACATCAAAGATCTCATTGCATACCTGCAATACCGATATGCAAAAATACAGGTTGAAGGAATGTTCAAACATTATCAAGATAATCCGTCACACGAAAATCTCCATGCTTTAATCGAAGTAACAAAAAAAATGATCTCCATAAATTCAAAAGACCCTGAAATTCTCTCTTTCCTCTACGTTTTAAAAGATATTTTTAAATCAAAATTTCAGTATGCCCGATTTCGTTGGATCGATATTTCAATCCAGGAACTTGAAAAATATCTAAAATATTATCAAAAACCGATGGTATGGTTCATGAGACAGGCCCATAAAAAAGGCTGGTATCGCATTTCAGGTTTTTTCGAAAACAAGATCTCAAACATATTGAGAAAATCAGCCTGAAATCAAATAAGCAAAAAATCAAGCTTGCATGAAACAGATAAATAAGGTATTTAGCCGCAGGAATAGCCAGCAAGCTCGTCTTTAGAAAAAGCATAAGACAAGAAACAAGCAATCACTATTGGCTTGCCTGTTATAGCAACATAACAATCTGAATATTTTATTTACATTTATTTAGATAATCGTTTCTTGTTTTAGATATTTTATTGTTTTTATTATTTACACAATAGCGTTTTTTAGTTTATGATTAATCATCATTAAAGTGAGGGTGGGTTTTAGATGATAATATTTTTATTAAATGCATTTCAATTCATTAATGCAATATATTTGTTTTTTTCAATATTATTCATTTATCATTTTTTTTATAATCATTTTCGTAACTGTTTTATTAACGTCTACGTCCAATTTTTCCCCGAAATAAATCAGTTGCAGCGTATGAAGTCATTGATTTGGCAACAGATTTTTTTAATTTTTTTTATTATGACTCTCAATTATCCTGAAAGGAATCAAGACCTATGAATAATCATTCACAATCGAAGCCAACAATTTCTTTTTTTGTTTTATTCTTCTTCACATTTCAAACATTAATGGCAAATGATGTTATCTTTTTGAAGCACACTCTCGCGCCTATGACCCATATCACTTCTTACGCGCTCCCTAAAGAAATTAAATTATTTTTACAAGGTTCCATTCCACAAAAGCAAAAAGAGATTTTCTTTAATGAAGTTTCTGCTGAAATCAAACTCACATTGGAATACTTCAATGAAATTTGTTTTTTCTTCGAAGATACTATTATAGTAGCGCAATATGTTCCTGATACAAAAAAAATCAATTTAAAAGTCACCCCCGTATCCAACACACATAAAGCCCTTACAATAATAAAACAGTCTGTTTCTATTAATGAAAATTCTCTGATTATTAAAAAAGATTCACCTTTAAAATTCCAGGTACATTTTAATTTAAGAAGCATTGTTAAGAATTTAATTAAGAATAATATTTTGCCCTGTGATTTGGATATGTATGTTAACAATATGCTTAATGATTTCACAAAAAAAGACACAATCAACCAGAATTTAAAGAAAATTATACCAGATTCTGAGAAATCAGCATTTCGGGTTTTAAAAACAAAAATCTGCAAAGAGTTAAGAGATGCAATGCAGCAAATTCACTTTGACAATTATATGCGAAGTTTTAATAAAAAGGCCTACATCTCCAAATATTTGCAATCTGAAAAATCCATCAAGGAACTGCATGATTGGTACATACAATCCAATATAGAATTTTCCCGGCAAAAACTACTGACACAAGGTATTCCCTCTGAAAATTGGGGCGTCTTGCAAATTCAAAACTTTTTCCGGGATATTATAGGTACCTATTATACAAATATCGAAGTTTTCAAAACGCGATTATCATCAAATAATTTTAATCCATTAATAAAAAAGGTTAAATTAAGTCAATTGTCCAAAATGGCAGATATTCAAGACTATTCAAAATACAAGATCAAGCTTCTTCCCACAGATGTGAAAAAATTAGGATATGGTGGAATAAAATTGTATTTTCAGGAAGCCTTGAAAGCATACTCCATAAAAATCGAACAAGAAACCCGGGAATTTGTCGGGGAAAAAAATGTGATGATTTTTTTCATCAAACAATTCAGTCACTCTGGAAATTTTAATCTCACAAAAACCAATCTTTTGAACTGGATAAAGTATATGGAATGGATCCTCTCTGAAGAAAAAAATGAAAAACACAATCTTTTCAGAACGGAAGAAATTAGAATCGATAACTTAACCGCACTACCAAACCATAAAAGACAAGCATTTATCAAATTCCGAAAAGCTTGCTATGGAATTTTAAAATATAAAATTATAAATGACCTCATTATTAAACAACTTATTGAAAAAAACTATCCTTTGATTTATAAAAATGGATTAATTCCATCATTTGATATCAGCTATCAAAGTCAAAGACGTCTATGGAAAAGAATCCTGCATAATCTGATTCATCATACTGTTGTCAAACTATCTAAAGACCAGCCCGATAATTCTCAGGTTCAAATTTTAAAAGACCTTATCTCATCAAAAATCCGCTTTGATAAACTTATAGCTAACCAGGATATTCAAACAATTCTTATTCAAACCAAGGCTTTAAAACCAGGATGGCAAATCTGGATCACAACACATTTTAAAAGCTTTCAAGAATTTCTTGCCAAAATAATCACACCGGCCATCCAAATGTATAAAACCAAACCCGTGTTTAAATTTATCATTAACATGGCTTCTTGTTTAATTGCCGGCTGGATTGTCGAACAACTTATTTTTGCAGCTATTCTTCCATTGATTCCCATCCTGTTTGAAAAGTTTATATCTAAAAAGTTCAAAGATCAGGATAAGACGGATCTTAAAACAGATAATGAGGTTATTTTTGATATTTTAATCAAACGCGGCTTAACTAAGCAGGAAATCTTCACTCACTTGTATTTACTGGGAAACCAGATGGGTGTTTATCAAGATCACTCTAAGGACTATTCAAACTCCATCACAGCAGTTCAGGAAATGATCATCTCAAGCGTCAAAGCTCAAAAACAAATAAGCTCACCAAATAATAAATTTAATTCACAAGATGTAACTAAAAACCTTATATCCTTACTTCAGCATATTCAAAAGAAATCCGGTTTGAATCAAATCCAACTTCCTTCATTTATCCATCCCGCAACAACAGACCAAGCCCCTTTCCTTGTTGATTATGAAAAAAACGAATTAAATACTAAATTTGGCAAACAGATAAATAATATCGCAAAAATCGGATTGAATGATTTTTATAATGGCGTTTTCAATATGATATCAAATGCCAACTCCCAAAATATTCCGGATTCGATTAAAAATATTTTTGATGCTTTGATACCAGATAAGTATACCATTAAATCCAATCCGAAAAAGTTCAAGCTTTACGCGTTTGTAATACTGGATAGAATTAAAACGCATAAAAAACTCTCTCATTTAAGTCTGGAAAATTTAAAAAATATACTTTCACACTCCTCTTTTATACAGGATATTTCAGAAACCGGATTAAAATCAGCAATAGCTATTCTAAATTCCTATGTTTATAAATCAGAATTAGATAGCTCCATAAAATTTGATCAGGCCACTCAATGCCTGGAATACATTTCCGCGCTTTTTATAAAAAAAGGATTTAATCTGAAAGAAAAAGAACTATTAATTTTATGCAAAAATATCCTGGCTATTTATCAGTTTGGTCAAAAAAAAGAAGAAAATACAAAAAAAGAAGTAATATTAGAAATTGCTTTCGAACAAATAAAAAATGAAATACGAGAGGATCAACGTTTAAAACCTTTATTTAAAAAGAACATCAGTCTGGATAATATAATTGATCGGGAAATGTTTAATCAAATTAGAACCAGACTGCGTAACAACAAGCTTGAATTTACCTATGAAAACATAAAAAAATCATTTCAGTCCCCAATACAAAAACTAAGTTTGCAGAAAAGTTATTTTATCAATCCAGTTCATTTCAATGAAACAAATTCAAAGAGAATTAAATTGATAATTAATAATATTATCGACCGCAATATGAAAACTCTTTTTGAAACGATTCAAACCCCTCTTATCCTTAAAAAGACTATTTCAAGTCCTTACCTAAAATTGAAAAATTTTCCCTTTCAGGATGTAAAAATCCAGGATGTGCCTTTGTCAGAATTGCTGGCCCAATTGAATCTTTTTAATTCTGTATCAAGATACCAAAAGATCAATAAACCTTCTATTACGATTTCTGCTCAGGATAAAAATCTGATTGATCTGATCGTTAATGAATATCTTACTAAAATGTTGAATATCCGGGGAAATCTGCCCGGTTTAGAAGATCTGCCAAAACCTTCCATGGAACTCCTGCAAATGGACAAAAACAGCTTATTGGCTAAAAAATTCCACAAACTATTTTCCATTAAATTCCACGAAAATGGAAAGAAATATAAATTCATTACCAAATGGAGCAATGCTTCTTTGGATTTTAAAACTGTTTTTTTAAAAAAACTGTACATGGAAGCTGTTAAAAAAATATTAAAGCAGGAATCTGGTTTGCTTTATGCGTCTCTAAAAAAAGAATTAAACCTTTATGACGGACAGACCATCAGTTTTTTGTTATTGAAAGCAAAAGAAAATGAGCCCCAGGCATTTGAGAAAATCAAAACCTTTATAAAATCAAAATACTTTGAAAAGTTAACTTTTTTGGAGATACCGAATTTTGATCCATTTTCAAGTCTGTTTGATGATAAAACCAACAAATATATTGCAGAACTTATCGATAGTTTGATAATTCAAAATCGCAAGGATATATCTATTCCCAAACACGCAAGATTTGAATTTGGCCATATGTTAATTAATAATCTGCAATTACCCAAAATAATTTCTTTTTTCCATAATCTTTCTATCCAGGTAATTAAGGATAATATCTTATCCATGTTGTTTTTGGATAACGTAACAATGGAAAAAAGAGTTCTGGCTACCATAGAAGGATTCCAATTTCATGCTCCTTCTCCTTTGGAAGAAATGACCAGACACGTAAGTCAAATTTTAGATGCAGCATTAAAAAATATAGCTATTGAGATAAAAACATTTAGTCTATTGCCTGAAAGAAGCCCATCAACCCGAAAATCTGCTTAATTAACAATAATATTTTTTTTTAAAGCCAATATTCAAAAAATACTTTCTTTCTTTGATGTGGTATGCTAAAAAGTATATTTTATTTAATATTTAGAAAGCCAAAAAATGACATACCCGTTAATTATTCAAGGAGGCATGGGAGCTGGTATTTCAAACTGGTTTCTGGCGCGTACAATTTCTCAAATGGGTCAGCTGGGTGTAGTTTCAGGAACAGCATTGGACCTGATTCTGGCCAGGCGCCTTCAACTTGGCGATGAAAAAGGTGACATCCGCAGAGCCATGGAGCATTTTCCTGATCAAAGAATAGCTGAATCTGTTCTGAAAAAACACTTCATTCCCGGAGGGAAAAAAGTTGATGCCCCTTTCAAGGCAATCCCCGTGTTCAGCCAGATTCCTTCCAAAGAACTTCTTGAGCTCAATGTTCTTGGTAATTTTGTAGAAGTCTTTCTGGCAAAGGAAAATCATTCCAATCCAGTGGGCATCAATTACATGGAAAAAATTCAGTTGCCAAATTTATCCTCCATTTACGGAGCTTTGCTGGCCGGAATAGATTACATCCTGATGGGCGCGGGAATTCCAAGAGAAATACCGGGAATTCTGGATAAACTGATCCTCCATGAAAAAGCAGAAACCACACTTCACATTGTTGAGAATTCAGCCCAGGACAATTATAAAATGCTTTTTGATCCTAAACAGGTAGTTCCTTTGAATATTCCACCGCTGAGACGCCCACAATTTTTCCCGATCGTCTCATCTGAAATTCTGGCCGTTACCCTATTAAAAAAATCAAACGGTAAAATTGACGGATTTATCTTTGAGGGACCCACTGCCGGCGGACATAATACCCCCCCGCGCGGCTCCCTGCAACTAAATCCAAAAGGTGAACCTATGTACGGCCCAAAAGATGATGTCAATCTGGATAAAATCAGCAATATTGGAATCCCTTTCTGGCTGGCAGGTTCCTACGGAGAACCAGGTCAATTAAAAAAAGCGCTCCAGGCAGGCGCTAAAGGCATACAAATAGGAACTCCTTTTGCTTTTTCAAAGGAATCGGGACTGGAAGAAACCATCAAACAAAAACTTCTGGAAAAAGCCGCCCGCGGTGAAGCAGAAGTCATTACTGACCACCTGGCTTCGCCTGCCGGTTTTCCTTTCAAAGTCGCAATCCTGGAAAGTTCCATATCCGAAAAAAATGTATACGAATCCAGAAAACGAATCTGTGATTTGGGATATCTTCGCCATATTTACAAAAAATCTGACGGATCGCTGGGTTATCGCTGTCCTGCTGAACCCGTTGAAGCATATGTTTCCAAGGGCGGCAAACAGGAAGACACTATTAGAAGAAAATGCTTATGCAACTGTTTAATGGCTAACATGGGACTGCCCCAAAAACGCGCTAATGGATATGTCGAAAAACCACTTGTAACTGCAGGACAAAACCTCAATGGTATTTCCTGTTATTTTAAAAACGGCAACCTGTCTTATTCCTCAAAAGAAGTGATTGACCGTTTACTTAGCGGGATCAATTGATAAAACTGCCGGACTAGGATTCGAACCTAGACTAGAGGAGTCAGAGTCCTCCGTCCTACCATTAGACAATCCGGCAGAAAACAAGGCAACAATTTAAACCAACACCTTTTTTATGTCAACTCCCCTTTTTAAATAAAATGACATAATCAAACTGAAGATGCAGCCATTTCCGGCTTCAGAATCTGATCCTTTTTCTCCCGGCATGATTTTTTTGCGCCGCGGCAGCCATCCCAGCAATATGTACAAAGTTGTTCCTTTGGAAGGCCAATTACATCCACAAGGTCTTCTAATTTTTGATATTTAAGTGAAGTCAACCCCAGACGTTTTCTGATTTTTTCAACCATGTCATGGTATTTTGGGGAGCTGGCATCAGAATATTCATCGAGATTTTTATCATCTTGTCCTTCTAATTCCAGAATGGCCATTCTTCCAGCCAAATCCAGTTCTGAACGTGACCGGGAAAAATTAAGATAAGGACAACCAAATATCAAAGGCGGGCAGGCCGGACGCATATGGACTTCCAGAGCGCCGCATTCAAATAATCTTTCAATCGTGTCTTTTAATTGTGTTCCCCTTACAATGGAATCCTCACAAAAAAGCAACCGGTTTCCTTTTATCAGTTCTTTGATGGGGATCTCGCACGCCGCGGCCAGCGGCGCACCGGGGTTGTTGACGACGGCCACGGTCAGCGCGCCGGCCGCGCGTGCCGTCTCGGCCGCGCCCAGGGCGTACGGCGTGGCGCCCGAAGCGGCGACCAGCAGCACCACGTCGTTGGCTTGGGGCCCGAGCGCAGCCAGGTCGGCGGCGCCCTGCGCGCGGTCGTCCTCGGCGCCCTCCACGGCCA
>ADZX01000370.1_pt1 | contig 12398 bp, 9 predicted proteins | sample 349688 | NCBI WGS metagenome assembly ADZX01 (sample SAMN00713648, study PRJNA49615) | sediment metagenome | isolation source: Carrizo shallow lake | place: Spain: near Madrid | collected 2007-02-15 | depth 25 m m | reverse complement strand
TGGCTGCAGGTCGACGGATCAAAGGAGCCTACAGAGTTGAAGTAGCCAGAGCTGAAATAGTAAAATCCGCTCAGGGATATCTTGCTCATGAAGCATTAAGAGTAAAATATAATTGCAATGCGATATCATCTCATATCAGATCAGTTGGTCCTGGTGGTCTTAAAGACAGATATAATCCAGGATTAGGGTTTGAAATTGGATTCAAATCCAGAGGAATAATGGCTGTTTGCCAAAATTACCCGGATTTACTTATCAGCGAGATATTAATATATAAACTTACCGGAAGACCAAGTATGTTTGGTGATGTCATTTACGATATTGATAACTCCACGGAGATTTTACTCCATTGTGGTATCCCTATAAATCCATGGGGAGATGATCGTATAGTTCCATATAATATAAGACCCCATGCTGAAAGCCCTGTAAGAGATAAGCCTGATGAACCCGGTGCCTCAACAGGTATTACAGCAGAATGGCCTGTTAGTGAACCTGTTACTTTTTGGGAATTGCATTCTCTTAATAAAACATTAAGGTTACATACTGGGACAATAGTAGATGGTCATTCTGTCTATTCAGGAGGAGAAGATATTTATAATATCATGTGTACTGCAAAGGTAATTGCCAGATGCGATATTAAGAAAATCCGCGATCAGTATATGCCTTCATTGTACGGGATTCATTCAATTGCAACACTCGGAGATCATAGACAGATGCTTAAAGATATTGCAATATTATTGGGGTTTAAAGCTGATGAATCAGATAAATAGTTATGGAGATGTGTACCTTATTAGTATTTATTTGTAATGAACCTGATATGGTTCAGCAAAGAATCTTTGTTCACCTTTTTAAAAGAGGTTCTGTTATCATTTTTTCCAATGGCAAAACGCTTAAACCGGCATAGGAATAATAATATCGCCTACATTTTATAATGATTTATTCACCAAACCCTGATTAAACCTGAAGAAAAGAAATACAATGAGGCCATTTCGAATATTTTTAATAATGTTGACTTTTACCGGGGGTATAAAAACTTTGCTTGTTACAGAACTGCTCCCTTCACCATTCCAGATTATCCCACAGCCTCAAAAAACTGAACTGCTCCGGGGCAAAGGGATTGAATATGGCGGATTAAACTGCCTTGTACTTGAGGGAGGGATGAGCCGTCCGGTAATGGGTGAAATTCTTTCATTGTTGACAGAATCAGGGAAAAGTAAAGGCACACTAACTTTAAAGCTTGATAATTCAGCAGAAGTTCCAGGATCGGTAGAAGGGTATGTGTTGACTATCTCAAACGGAGATGCCAAAATTATATCAAAAGGCGAAGCTGGTTTGTTTTACGGTTGCCAGACACTGGAGCAACTCCTGGAAGATGCCCGCGATTTCAATACCCCAATACCTGCCTGCAAAATTACCGATTCACCAGCTCTTTCCTGCCGGGCGGTCCATTTCGATGTAAAGCACCACCTGGACCATATAAATTACTATTACGAGAGCATAAACCGGCTTGCACGGTATAAGATCAATGCCATTATATTCGAGTTCGAAGACAAACTACGCTATCAACGGCAGCCATTGGTTGGTGCACCTCAGGCCGTCAGCATCGATGAAATGGCAGCTCTTACACAATATGCCCGTGAACGGCATATCGAAATTTCACCTTTGATTCAGGGACTGGGGCATGCCACCTTTATATTAAAACACCAGGAATATCAACATCTCAGAGAACTGCCTGACAACCGTTGGGCTTTCTGCCCTTTGCATGAAGGGACGTATCAGGTACTATTCGACCTCTACCGTGATGCAATGGATGCAACTCCTGGTTCCCCTTACCTGCATATCGGTGGCGATGAGATCGGCAATATCGGATTATGCCCGAGGTGCAAGCCAACAGCCGATAAAGAAGGTATGTTGATTTTAAATCTCTACTGGCTAAAACGGGTTTGCGAATTTGCTGAAGAAAACGGCCGTATCCCGATTTTCTGGGACGATATGATATTGAAGGAAGCCGGGGTCTATGAAACAACCTACAACGAAAAGATTTCACGGGAAAAAGCAGATAAAGTATGGGAAACCGGGGAAGTAAAACTGGAAGAGGCTATTTCTGATTTCCCGAAAAATTGTATTTACATGCGATGGAACTATACGATGGCTCGACAACCAGGGAATATCATGGCACTTGACTGGTACCAAAAGCATGGGCTAAAAGTTATGGTTGCAACAGCTGTCCAATCAGGTCCGGCAGCTTTGTTTCCATTTGACCAGAGAGTGGAAAATGTATCTTCGCAAGGGACTATTGCTATAAAAAGTTTTGTTGAACTGGCAACCGAAAAAGGAACAGAAGGGATGCTTTGTACTGCATGGGATGATCGGTCTCCACACATGGAAACCTATTGGCGCGGGTTCATAGCTTCCGCGGAATTCAGTTGGTCACCCGGAAAACGGACATTAGAAGAATTCGACTTTGCATACCTTCAAAAAGAATATGGGGTATCAATGCCCAAATATGCAGATCTTTACAGCAGGTTGCGCGATGCCGCGGTATTTTGGGAAAAAGCTTTCCTCAAGAAAGGCAGCCGGATGGATAGAGAAAATGCTTTATTCACTATGCCCGGCCTGGAGCATTGGCTTCTTCCTGAAAATCCAGATGAATCGGTTAAAATCGATTTTTCCAAAGTCTTGATTGAATTGCCTGACCTGCAAAATCAGGGACAATGGAGTGTAACATATGCTCAAAGGTTGGCTGAAGCAGACGCAATATCAAGGGAATACCAATATACTTCGAAAACATTGAAAGACTTACACAATCACTCGAATAGGAACAGGTATCATTGGGAATTGTTTTCTGCAATTAACGATTTCCAGGTGACGGCGCCTCACCTGTTAATCGCTTTGGAGCAATGCGATACAGCTGACAAAGTCAGTCTGGAATCCGGTCTGGCAAATGTCAAGGCTGCATTGTCAGAGTTCGACCAGGCATGGGTGAAATTAAAAGAGACTTATGGCAAAACACGGTTCATTGCCAGCCCGGAAAACTATGTGCCCGACCGATATTTTCATTTTGCCAGCCAGAGGGAGGACCTGACCTGGATGATACAAGTAGAAGAGCTGTTCCATAAAAATATTATACAATGGATAGCAAATGCAAAATAATCTGCCTGCATCCGTTATGATATTAAACATGCCATGGTTGAGGTGAGTAACTTTGTGGAATCGGGATATAGTTTGCTGTATCTGAATTATGCTGATTATTCAGGAGACTGAGATCAGTTTTTTTATTGACTTAACCGATATTTGATCAAAAGAAGTAATAATCATGTCAGCCTGACTCAGATTCTGATTTCCTGAATGGGGGTTGTAATAACCTATACATTTCATATCAGCCTTTTTTGCCGCGATAATCCCATTCAGTGAGTCTTCTATTACTATACATTTGCCGGGTTTAATCCCGACTGCTTCGGCTGCTTTTATAAAAATCTCCGGATTTGGCTTTCCGTTTTTGACATCTTCTCCGCTAATTATCGACTGGAAATATAATTTAAGATTAAAGGCATCCAATATGAAGTCAATCTGTTCACGAGGTGCAGATGATGCCAGTACCAGGGAAAAACCTTTCTTATGTAATCCGGCGATCAGCTTCGGAATAAAGCAGATCGGTTGAATATTTTCATTCTGTTTCAGAGATTCGAAGTAAAGTGATTTTTTAAGCTGAATAATTTCATCCACATTTACCGTCAGATTAAATGACTCAACGAGGCTGATCCACATTGTCTCGTCAGTGGTTCCGACAAATGCATTGTGTTCTTCCTCCGTCAAGGATATTTTTAAAAGTCGGAAAATAGCTTTCTCACTTGCCTTATGGATGGGTTCACTGTCAATGATAACTCCATCCATATCAAAAATTACACACTGCTTCATTCTAAATGTTTATAAACAGATGATTGTCTTCTACTTTCTGAAATATATCCGGAATTTAAAAATATCTCAGACCTGAGAAAAATCAATCATTACAGTAGGTTTCCGGAATCCTTCGGTCCGTATTGCAAGATAAATGATACCCGCCAACATCCATCCACCGCCAATGATAAATGTTTTCAACGGGAGATTTGCCCAAATTATCAGACAAATAACGAATCCAATGGCAGGAGGGAGAAAATCAAAAAAGAAACCTTTTAAGGATTTCAATTTAACCTTAAAATAGTATTCGCGCATAGATGCAATATTTACACTCATGAAAGCAAAGAAAGCTCCGAAATTGATAAGACGGGCACACTCTTCATAATTCAGGAGGGAAGCACCTGCCAGGGCTAAAACTCCGATCAGAATTAAGTTGTAGTCGGGAGTCGCATTTTTATTTCCTAAGTGTCCGAATATTTTATTAGGAATAACTCTGTCACGCCCCATTCCGTAAAGGAGGCGCGCTGCACCCATCTGTCCTGTAATTCCTGACCCGATGCTTCCTAATACCAGTACAATGGATAAAGATGCATCCAGTACGGGCCCGCCGACCCTGTTGGCGACGGCCATAATGGCAGTATCAAGTGCATTGTTACGTGCAACCTCATCAGGAAGTCCCGATGTAAATGTTTCCCAGTCGGGCCATGCTACCTGGGCCAGATAAACCTGGGCGCCACTCCAGATTCCTGTAATCAGACAGGTCAGAACAGCAGCGATCAAAACGTTGCGTCTTGGATTTCTTACCTCTTCGGAGAGTGTTGTCAGCCCGTCAAAACCTATGTAGGTCAACGCGGCCAAAGCAGTTGCCGAACCAATGGCTCCCGGGGAAAATGAATCGGGATTATAAAATGGATGCAACGTAAACAATCCGCTGAAACCTTCCTTATTAAAAATATAACGTAGAGCAGCTGCCATAAAATAGAAAACAACAACACTCATCATCACCATTAGTACCCAATTAGCCCTTGATGCCACTTTAATTCCCCGAAGGTTGAGCATTGTAAAACCGCCTGCAAAAATGAAAATCCAGAAATGGTAAGGAACCATTGGTACCAAATGATTTGCAGTAATACTTATAAAAATGATACAAAGAATAGGTATAAACATATAATCCATGAACATTGACCATCCGGCCACAAATCCGAGATGCGGATTCAGGCCCTTGCCTACGTATGTGTATGCCGAACCTGCTGAAGGATAGCGGTTTGCCATCCTGCCATAGCTAAGGGCAGTGAAAATCATGGCCAGCATAGCTGCAAGAATTGTGGTAACTGCATGACCTCCGGAAATATTGTTTGCGTGACCGAATAATGGCAAAGCAGCTACAGGCTGAATCAGGATGATCCCATAAATAATCAGATCACTCAATGATAAAACACGCCGCAGTTTTACTTCAACGAAATTGTTTTGATTACTCATCCGCCGGTTTCTCCAATCCTTATTTACTGTTTATGTTATTGCATTTAAGAGTGATCCGGCTTTGAATCCCGTACAACGACCCTCCTCCTGTCGGTTTCACACTCTTCCCGACCGTATTTTGAAGTAAGTTTTCTTAAATCCTCCGGATTATCCTTTGCAATAAGCACCTCATCTTAATAATTACCGGAACATCAGTCCATATATTAACATTACAGACTGCATTAGAGTGAGCAATCCCTTTTAAATATAGTGACTATTTACAAGCTTCTATGAACTGATTTGCTTTTTCCTCGATTTCCGCATCGGTTGAGTTGATGTTTATTCCCCAACCGGCTCCAAGACCGCTGTCGACGACACCAATACTGATGTTCATTGATCGGCTCAAAACATCATCGGTTTTCGGGTACGAACCCCTTGAATGTGGCTGTCCGACTTTTTTTAAGTGCCTTAATACATGTTCCATATTGGCATAAACATGCCAGCCACTCTGGTCCACGGTTTTTGAATCCAATGCTTTTGTAACTTTTAAAGCCTGCTCACGGGTATCGAAAATAACGGTGCTGAGGGTTGCACAGTCACCCTCAGAATCGTTCAGCATCCTGAATTTAAATCCCCGGGCTTCTGAAATAAGGTATTTCAGTTTATTTCTTTTTCCCCGGAGAACCTCAATGAGCTTATCGAGCTTATTTAATTGGGCCAGAGCAACCGCGGCAGTTATTTCATTTACCCTGAAATTCAGACCAAGCACACTGCGTGAACCTACTTCAACCCCCAGACGGTTTGGTTTATGCCCCTGATCATGAAAACCAAATGCATTTTCGTAAAGCTGCTGGTTATTCGTTACGACCAACCCGCCATCTCCACTGTTAATTATTTTAAATATGTTGAGAGAAAATGCCCCTATTTCACCGATAGTGCCCGCTTTTTTACCTTTATAGGAAGCACCGGCAGCCTGACAACTGTCTTCCAGTACCACAAGATTATGTTTACGGGCGATTTTCATAATTTCATCCATATTGCAGGGATTTCCCAACATGTGTACCGGCATTATTGCTTTAGTCAATGGTGTAATCCTGCGTTCAATATCTGATGGATCCAGGGAAAGACTGTCATCAATTTCAGCCAATACCGGTACCAATCCGGCAAAGATGCAGGCAGAATATGTGGCAACAAAAGTATATGCCGGAACAATAACCTCGTCACCGGGTTTTAATCCTAGGGCCATAAGTGAAACTAGCAATGATGATGTCCCCGATGACGTCGCCAATGCAAAATCAACACCGCAGTATTTGGCAAATTCTTTCTCCAATGTAAATACTTTATGAAGAAATTTTGGATCGTTTTCATTTCCATAGCGGAATAAGTAACCACCCTGCATAACCTCCATCACAGCTTCAATTTCTTCCTTCCCAAACCAATAAACTCCCGGACCAGGCATAACTATCTGATTTGCTAATAAATAATTCTTGATTAAATCCTCAGGAAGATACCGAATCCTGCATATAATCCGCAGGGAATAATCCCCTCCGATAATGGACGCTTGATTGAGGCATCATCATGAACCTCACAAAATTAAACTGTCATCAGTCATTATTCAATGTCTGAAAACGCATTTGGCATGTCTAAAGAAGCAAATTAACCGTTTTATTTATTATATTTACATATTGGCAATTTGCCTGTTTCAACATTCTTAAGGTTCTGTAACCTGGTGTTGATTTATCCTTATTGATTTGCCGGTTTTGTTAATCGAGGAGTGTTATGGAGATATATAAAGATGAATTAGTAATTGAGGTGAATGAGATAAAAAAGATGATGGATTTGTTGTCAAACCTTTTTTCAATCCGGACTTCTTTTATATATGCCATTGATGATGAACAGTACACAAAGGAAATAGCCGGGAATAATGGTGACTATCAACCCTTTTGCAACATCATACAGGAGGAACTCAGGTCTAAGTGCATAGCGTGCGACCGTGATAAATTTAAAGAGGCCAGCATAAAAAGAGAGCCTCTTTTATACAGGTGTTACAACGGTTTATATGAAATGTTTCTTCCATTGTTCATTGAAAATTTTTTGGCCGGTTATTTACATTTCGGCCAGGTAAGAGCCGAACATGATTTTAAAACAATTGCATCCCAATGTTCACTTTATGAACATACTAAGATCAAGGAGCTTGAAAGATGCTACAATTCGATGAACATTATTGAAGAAAAAAAGCTGATGCTGATTGCTGAATTATTTAAAAATTTCTCTGATATCATCATAAAGAACAAACTTATTGAGTTCAGAAAAGAAAAGCCTGTATACTATCTGAAAAAATATATTGAAGAAAATCTGAATAATCCTATCGATATAAAGAATGCGACTGAATATATTGGCAGAAGCGCCTCATTTGTCACCCATAAATTCAAAGAGATCTATGGAAAGAGCTTTCATAAATACCTCATTCATGCCAGAATAGAGCAGGCTAAAAATCTTTTACAAAAGCATTCCATATCGGAAACATTCCATTTGTGTGGATTCACTGATCGCTATCACTTCAGCAAAGTGTTTAAAAAAATTGAGGGGATCACGCCTCACCAATACCAATTATTAATAAATAAATAACCGTTGTGCATAATGCTTAGACAAAATCTGATTATCTAAACATTTTAAAAAATAGGAAAAAATGAACAAGAAAGAAAAATTTCTGAATTTCTTAAATAATGAATTTACCAATGATTATATCCCCTTTCAGCCTATCTTAATGCATTTCGCTGCCCGCTATAATGGCAATAGTTATTCAGAATTTGCTTCTGATCATAGGGTTTTAGTGCAAAGTAATATCAAAGCCATGGAAAGTTTCGACCTTGATTGGGTAGAACTAATTTCTGACCCATACAGGGAAACATCTGCTTTTGGTGCGAGAATAGAATTTATCACTGAGAATGTACCAAGATGTCTTGCCCCAATAATAAGAAATATAGACGATATTAAACTGTTGAAAATTCCAGATATCTACAAATCGCCGCGAACTCTGGATCGTATACGGGGAGCTGAACTATATCAGAAGTTATTAAAAGGGACTGTTCCTGTTTTCGGATGGATTGAAGGTCCTCTGGCAGAAGCCTGTGACCTTGTTGGTATAAACGAAATGTTGGTTATGTTAATGACTGATCCGGACTCTTGTGAATTATTGTTTGACAAGTGTGTTGTTGTAGCCAAAGAATTTTCCAAAGCACAAATTGAAGCCGGTTGCGATGTAATTGGGGTAGGCGATGCTATCTGTTCCCAAATAGATCAGGATACTTACATTAGGTATATTAAGGAACGCCACAAGGAATTAATAGACTATATTCATCTGTTAGGAGGTAAGGTAAAAATGCATATTTGCGGTAATATCACACACCTTTTGCCTTCGCTTAAAGATATTGGGCTTGATATACTTGATATTGACTGGCAGGTGAATTTTAATGATGCTTATAATTTTATGGATTCAAATGTGGCTATTTGCGGAAATATAAATCCTGTAACAATTCAGAATAGTACCAAATCAGAAATAGCTCAATTAACAACCTCGCTTATCAAAGATCAAAAAGGAAAGAAGTTTATTTTATCCGGGGGATGTGAAATTTCTGTACTTACTTCTCCTGCAAACCTTAAAACAATGAGTAATCTTTCAAGGATAATAAGTTGATCAATAATGCAACAATCAATGGAGACAGGTTACCACAGGATATCCATTTGGAAATATATTTAATGAGAATACCTGGTTGGTTTTCAAGCAAAATATGGAAGAATCTTTAAATTCTAATATTAACAATACTTTCAAAACTAAAAAATGATGAATAAAATTGATGTTGTAAATGCCGGTTCAGTAACAAAAAGAACAACAGTTTTATCAATAATATTAATAGCGATATTGTTTTTTATTTTTGGTTTTACCACATGGATAAATGCAATATTAATACCATATTTTAAAATTTCATGTGAACTGAACAATGTCCAATCTTTGCTGGTGACATTTGCTTTTTACATTGCCTATCTGATTATGGCAATACCTGCAGCACATCTGTTACAAAAGGTTGGATTCAAGGTAGGTATAATGATAGGTTTCTGGATTATGGCACTCGGGGCATTAATTTTTGTACCGGCAGCATTGACCAGAACCTATGGATTATTTCTGTTAGGTCTCTTCTTAATCGGGACCGGACTGTCAATATTGCAACCTGCCGGGAATACTTATATTACTATAATTGGTTCGAAGGAAAGAGCAGCTCAACGGATGAGTATCATGGGAGTATGTAACAAAACCGCCGGTATAATTGCTCCATTATTATTGGCTGCAGTAATCCTGAAACCAACAGATACTGAGTTGTTTAAACAGATTCCTCTGATGGATGAAGTGACAAGGAACACTGTATTAAATGAATTGATTCATAGGGTAATACTCCCTTATGCAAGCATGGCAATTCTTCTTTTTGGACTTGGATTATTTATAAGATATTCAATATTACCGGAAATAGATACCGACAATGAAAGTCCTATTGAATCAAATGTGAATTTAAATAAAACGAATATAATTCAATTCCCTTATCTGATTTTAGGTGCTGTTGCTATATTCTTACATGTCGGTTCTCAAGTAACAGGTATTAATACTATTATTGGATATGCTCAATCGTTAGGTTTGCCGTTGTTGGAAGCAAAAATATTTCCATCGTATATTCTGGCTGTAACTATGTTTGGTTTCTTAATGGGAATAGTCGTTATTCCTAAATATTTAAATCATTTGAAAGTATTGCGATTATGTACCACCTCCGCTTTAGCGTTGAATGTTCTGTTTTTCATAGTCAATGGACGGGTTAGATTCCTGGGTCATACCACTGATCTTTCGATTTGGCTCCTGGTAGTTCTGGGGCTCTCTAACTCGTTGATGTGGTCAACAATATGGCCTCTCGCACTTAATGGCCTTGGCCGGTTTACAAAAATGGGGGGTTCAATAATGATTATGGGGTTATGCGGAAGTGCAATTCTTCCGATTATTTATGGTTATTTTGCAGATTCTTACAATCCTCATACAGCATACTTGGTTCTTTTGCCATGTTACCTATATCTCGTTTTTTATTCCTATTATGGCTATCGCATAAAAAGGTGGTCGATAAAGAAAATATCATGAAATAAATTATCAATCAATTAAGACTTATAGTAAAAATGGACACAAAGAGCAGGGTTATAAAATTATACAACGGATCTATAGTAACTACTACCACTATAATTAAAAATGGAACTGTAATTGTCAGAAATGGAATTATTGAGGCGCTTTCTGAAGGTAATATGAAGGTAACAGGAGCAACAGAAATCGATGTAAAAGGTAAATATATTGGGCCAGGATTAATAGATAACCAGGTTAATGGATTTGCAGGAATTTCATTTTCGTTAGGAGGAAGCCAATTAAGTGAGGGTGGGATTGAGATAGCAACTCGGGAATTGTGGAAAAAGGGAGTGACAACATATTTACCTACCTTAACAACGAATAGCCAGGAAATATTGGTTAAAAACCTGACTCAGTTAGCAAAATCAGCAGATAATATTGAATTAATGGGATCCATCCCGGGATTTCACCTTGAAGGACCATATATAAATCCAGAGGATGGTTATTGTGGAGCCCATCCAAAACGATTTGTTAGATTACCAGACTGGAACGAATTTATGGAGTTGTACAAAGCATCAGGACAAAAAATCTTACAAATAACACTGGCGCCTGAAATGAATGGGGCATTAGACTTCATCTCAAAATGTAACCAGCATGGTATTGTTGTCGCATTAGGTCATCATAATGCATCGGCTGAAATAGTAACTGAGGCTGTAAACAGAGGTGCAATAATTGCAACACACTTTGGCAATGGAGTGGCGAACATGATCGGCTTGTCGCCAGGGGGGGCGATGTTGACCTTCACCGAACCGTCGGGACGCTTCAGCCAGGCATGCTGCTTGGCCGTGCTCAGCGACGTCCCGGTGTAGGCATAGCCGACGATGCCATTCTGGTTGTTGATGGCCGTCGCGATGCTGCCCTGGTTGCCGAAGTTCGTGATGCCACTGCCGCCGAGGTCGATCATCCGGGGCACGCTGTCACCGTAGAAGGCCCACTCGGTGGCACGCGACGGCCAGTTCGACGTACCGACGACGAATCCGTTCTGGTTGATGTCGTGCGCCTCCGCGCTGTTCGACTCGACATTGCCCGCCGGGCACAAGACGCGGTGCACGACATTGCCGTAGAGCACGAGGCCGATCTTTCGAGAGTTGCCATTGCCGTACAAGGCGGTGGCGACTGAGTAGCCGGCCGAGTTCAGCCCGCCTGGTACGGCGCCGCCGATCGTCAGTCTCGCCAGCGAGTCGCAGTTCGCGTCGACCGTCAGGCCGTTGAACAGGTCATAAGGTTGGTTCGCCGGCGGATTGCCCTGGTTGTGCAGGCCGGCGAGGTGCGCCTCTCCGGTGTCGTCGAGTTTCCAGTGGAACCACGAGCCGGCGCCGTTGATGTCGCCGTACTGATGCATCGCGCGCAAGGATGGACCCAGGTCTTGCACGGTGTAGCCGAGCGCTGTCTTGCCGATCAGCGGCTTGCCCGGGACTGGGACTTGCGCTGCGGCGCCGCCGCAGCCGCCGCACAGGATCGTGGCAGCCAGCGCGCTGGCTGCCGGAAGGGCGAGGAGGTCGTGTCGCATGGCCATGGTGGTCTTCCTGTCTGCTGTGTGGGGGGGGTGCGGCGACCCCGGGTGTTCATGATCGGTGTCGCCTGCCTCCTGATCAGCGCAATGCACGGCCCCCAGGGATCACGGCGTGCGCCAGCGGCGTCCGCCGAACTGGGGAGGCAGCGCCGCGCCGACGTGCGCAGGCGCCGGCCGGCCGTATGCTCTGCACGTCTTTCGCCGCAGCGCGATGTGCTGCCGGCGGGGCGCAGGGAGCACACCCCATGGACGACAGCCTGGACAGCGCCTTCCAGCGCGCCTACCCCGACCTGCTGCGGCTGGCGCGTGCCCGCCTGGCGC
>ADZX01000440.1_pt1 | contig 12409 bp, 11 predicted proteins | sample 349688 | NCBI WGS metagenome assembly ADZX01 (sample SAMN00713648, study PRJNA49615) | sediment metagenome | isolation source: Carrizo shallow lake | place: Spain: near Madrid | collected 2007-02-15 | depth 25 m m | reverse complement strand
ATCCATGGCCCTGGAATGGCCCGCCCCCCGGATCAACGGGGGATAACATTTTGTAAACTCTCACCAGAGCGATTCAATAGATTCGGCTCCTCGTTTTGGGTGTATGTCCAAATTTCCCACGGCGTCCATATTAGCCACCAATTATTATATTCAGAGATTCTAAATTGTTCACCGGCCAAGTTGTATTTTTGTCCATTAGCCAAAAGGACCATTTCCGATTTTCCATTTTTTTTGAGTAATACCGTATTGTTCCGCGAGCCGAGTATCGACAGTTCTTGCTCGCCGGCCGTAAAAGTGTTTTGCGGAGCAAATATATCGCTGAATCCGAGCGTATCGCGAACTAATTCAATTTGTTTCGTATCGGTCGCTGTCTGCAACGTCCAGAGTTGGCCGTTGTCCATATGCCAGTCAAGCCAAATATTCTTGCCGAGTACGTAGCGCTGAGAAGTGTTCGGCATGAAAGACATCAGCCGCAAGTCGGTGCTGTAATACAGTTCAGGCTCTGCCGCGTCTTTCCATTCGTAGCGGTTAATCGGATATTTTGTCAAAGCCATTAAATCAATTTTGTTCGACGGGTCATCGGCCTTGATAATTACGAGTGATTGGTAAGGAGCGGCCCTCTCGCTTATCACAAGGTAATTTTGATTTTTTGCCCAAAGAACAGTCGGTGTTGTTTCTTCGGGAAATGCGGCCAGAAGAACATCTGTGTAATTTTTTAAATTCAACAAACGTACCTCGTTAATCTTTTCAAATTTTCTGAAATAGGATGCGTATTGTCCGTCGGCCGACAAAGCCAGTCCGGATAATTGTCCTTCCATTACAATTGACGGTTGATTTTTGCGCAACATGGAAATTTCTTTTATGTAGATCGTTTGCTTGTTTTTAATCTCAGTTTCCTTTTGCCAGTCGAAAAAACCTGGCGATGTAATTTGAATTTGATATTTTCCCGGTATGCGGTCGTTTAGACGCACGGGCATTTTGGTCGCCACCTGAATACCATTGACTTTTACCAACGCCTGCTTCGGTTCTATATCTATATTTATAGCTCCAGTTTCGCGCAGTAAGCCCCTCTGCCAATCGTAGCGATAACCGCTGGTGTACATCAAAAGTATGGGCGCCAAAAGACAAAAAATCAGCACGACAAATATGAGGACGGCGAGGCGGAACGGTTTGGTCAATTTTGAACCTAGGTATTCCATGTATTTTGCGTAAATAAGCCAAATCTTGCTAACAACAAATTAATAATGTATAATTATCTTAATCGTTTTTTAGCCAAAAGTCAAAGGTATGCCTTATCTCGTAATTAACGGCGGAAAAAAATTATCAGGCGAAATCGTGAACCAAACGGCCAAAAATTCGGCCGTTGCTATTTTGTGCGCCTCGGCTATGATTAAAGGCACAACCGTGCTCAGCGATGTGCCGGAAATAGAGGAAGTATATCGCATCATCGAATTGTTGAAGAGCATCGGCGTAAAAGTTAAAAAAATCGGTTCAAAAAGATATGCCATCAATGCTTCCGGCGCCTTAACACTTTCGCGTATTGACCGAAATGCTTCGGGAAAAACTCGCTCTTCGCTTTTTTTAATCGGAGCACTGGCTGCGCGAGTCCGTAATTTCAAGTTACCCAAATCCGGCGGTTGCAAATTGGGTGAGCGGACAATTCGTCCACACGTTTACGCTTTGGAGAAATTCGGCGTGAAGGTCATGTCGTATGAAAATTATTATGAGATAAAAAATGCCCCACGGCTCAAAGCGTCTAAGATTGTGATGTATGAATCGGGGGATACGGCTACGGAAAACGCTATAATGGGAGCGGTACTTGCAAAAGGTAAAAGCGTAATCAAAATGGCATCGGCCAACTATATGGTTCAGGATTTGTGTTATTTTTTAAACAAAGCCGGAGCGAAAATTACCGGCATCGGTTCAACCACTTTGGAAATTGAAGGAGTCGCCAAATTAAACCCGGTGACAGATTATCCGATTATGCCCGACCCGATTGTGGCTATGACATATATTGCCGCCGGCATTGTAACGGGCTCCAAAATTACCGTAAAAAATTGCCCTCTGGATTTTTTGGAATTAGAACTGACGAAATTGGAAAAAATGGGGCAGAAGTTCGAACTGAAAAAAGTGCGCCTGTCAAAAAATGGGCATTTCCCGGTGGCGGATATTTCTATCATGCCGTCAAAACTCAATGCCTTGCCTGATAAAATTGAGTGCCGGCCTTTTCCCGGATTGAATATTGATAATTTGCCTTTATTTGTTCCAATACTCGCGACCGCGAAAGGGAGTTCGCTTGTTCATGATTGGCCTTATGAAAATCGAGCGGTTAGTTATTTGGAGATTGCCAAACTTGGCGGAAAGATGATGCTTTTGGACCCACACAGAGTGATGGTCGAAGGGCCGACGAATTTTACGGCGAACGAAGCGATTTGTCCTCCTATTTTGAGAGTGGCCGTTGTTGTGCTTATTTGCATGCTCGCCGCAAAAGGCAAATCAATTTTGCGAAATACGTACATGATTGACCGCGGTTATGAAAATTTGTACGGCACGTTAAACCGGGCCGGCGCTGATATAAAAATTATTAAGGATTAGTTTTATTATGAATTCTGCCACCCCGACTCCGTCGAAGGCGCGTTTTGGCAAATATATCGGAATATATTTGGCTATCATTTTATTCGTTTGCGCTTTTGGGTTGGGAGTGCTCGCAGGTCAAGCGTATTATGTAAGGAAACAAATTCAAAATGAAAATGGTCAGATTGAAATCAGTAAGGTGATTAATTTGAATCGTACCTTAAACAAAAGTGATGAAGTGAATTTCTACCAGTTTTGGGAGATATGGGATAAAATAAAACAGAAATATGTAAATACGAATGTCAAGGATGTAGATTTATTTTATGGCGCGATTGAGGGCATGGTTTACGCGCTCGGCGATCCGTATTCGGTTTACATGGTACCAAAAACTGCGGACGAATTTGCAAAGGATTTATCCGGAGAGTTTGAAGGAATTGGCGCGGAAATCGGGATTAAAGGTGGGCAGTTGACGGTCGTGGCGCCACTCACGGATTCACCGGCCGAAAAAGCCGGACTGCGCGCCGGAGATAAGATTTTATCAATTGATAAAGCCAGCACTTTTGGCATGGATGTGAATACTGCGGTAAGTCAAATTCGCGGGAAAGCCGGAACGGAAGTGGTTCTTGTAATTACGCGTAATGGCGCCGGCAAGGCGTTCGAAGTGAAAATTACCAGAGAAAAAATAAACGTACCATCGGTCAATTTTTCCTGGCAGGGAGATAAAGTCGCCTATATCCGGGTTTTGCAGTTTAATGAGGATACTGAAACCGATTTTGATAGATATGTCTCCCGTCTGGCGAAGGAAGGGGCCAAGGGAATCGTTTTGGATTTACGAAATAACCCTGGAGGGTTTTTGGATACAGCCGTGTCCATGAGCTCGGAATGGATTGAAAACGGCGTGATTGTCAGCGAAAAATCTGAAAATGGTTATGGCAAAGATCATCCGGTCGTAGGAGGACATCGTTTGGTCGGTTACAAAACAGTTGTTTTGGTAAACGGCGGTTCGGCTTCTGCCTCGGAAATTGTTGCCGGCGCTCTTCAGGACCACGGCAAGGCGATTGTTCTTGGTGAAAAAACTTTTGGAAAAGGCTCGGTCCAGGATTTCGAAACATTCGAAGACGGGTCTGCTTTAAAATTAACTGTTGCCGAATGGTATACACCGAATGGCCGTAATATAAACAAAGACGGCATTCGGCCGGATATTGAATTTAAGGAGGACTGGGAAAATGAAAAAATAGGTGAAGACAAAATGTTGGAGAAGGCCTTGGAGTTACTCACCGCCAAACAGTGGCCGCCGGAGAAAGACAAAATTGTAACCACTACAACTGCGGAAAAAGCGCCGTAGCAAATAAAAAAACATCCCGACTGAATCGGGATTGTTTTTTATTTTTTTTAGACTCTTTCTTCCCAGTGCTTATCAGTTTCTACCTCAAGTTCCAAATAGACTTTTTTGTTGAGTGCCGTTTCCAGTTCTTTACGCGCAGCAATTCCGATTTCCTTGATGGCGCGTCCGTGAGCGCCGATAATCATTTTTTTGTATTTGCTGTCGTAAGTATAAATTATAGCTTTTATCACCTGCATATCTTTTTTTTCTTCCATTTCTACGACCTCGACATGAGTACTGTATGGCACTTCCTTTCGCAAAGCCAAGAATATTTTTTCACGGATGAGTTCGGCTACCCAGAAGTTAGGGTTGGAATTGGTCAGTTGTTCGTCCGGATACATCTGCTCGCCGGTTGGAAGAAACTCAAAAACTTTTTGGCGCAAAGGCTCAACATGACGGTCGGCCAAGGCCGAAAGTTCATATACCGCGGCAAAGCCCTCTTCGCCTAAAGCTTTATAATCATCAATAAACGGCTTCTCATCTTTTGGCAAATCGGATTTGTTTATCACTAATATCTTCGGGGCATGCGATTTGCGTACAATTGACATCAGATAGCGCTCTTCGGCTCCGATATTTTTTGACGGGTCAACTACATAAAGTATCAGGTCAATATCATCGATCGCCTCCTCGGCTCGTTTAGTCAGCTTACCGGCAAGAAAATTTTTCTTTTCTTTGAATATGCCTGGAGTATCCACAAAAACCGCCTGTCCTTCCGGCCGGTTCAGCACCCCGTGGATGATGTTCCTGGTGGTTTGGGGGCGATGGGTGACAATAGCGAGTTTAGTGCCGACAATCGTGTTAAGCAGGGTGGATTTGCCGACGTTGGACCGCCCCACAAGTGTGACAAAACCGGATTTTTTTGGGGTTTCGGGAATGTTGGCTGCGTCTATTTCGGGCATACTTTTTCTGGTGTTTACGGGCTTGACAGTTGAATTAGATTATTTTGTCATTTCCTTCGCGTTATAGTATAATATTCTCGGATAATTATCAAGCTATGAAGATAATACTAATCGCCGATGTCCCCGGACTTGGGCGTGTTGATGATATCAAAGATGTGTCCGAAGGTTATGCGGCAAATTTCCTTTTTCCGCGCCATCTGGCTGTGTTGGCGTCCGCCAAAGCCGTAAAGGAACTCACCGATAGCCGGCGCCGTAAAGATAAAGCGGCCGAACATGAACTTCGTGATTTACAATCGCTCGCGAGTAGGATTGATGGCTTGCCTTTGCAGTTTAAGGAAAAAATCAACGAGGCCGGATTATTATATGCCGCGGTCGGCCCGCAAAAAATTGTCGAGGTGTTAAATAAGATGGGTTTGGCAATTACTAAAAGTCAAATTCAGATGAAACCGTTTAAAGAGCCCGGAGAATATGAAGTGGTCGTCAAGCTAAAACACGGATTGGAAGCTAAGATGAACTTGTCCATAACCCCGGTCGAATATAAAAAATCACAAAATACATAATTTTTTATAACTATTTTTCTAAAGGGTTGAGTATGAAAAAAACGAAGTTTATCTTTGTCATCGGTGGTGTGATGAGCGGGGTAGGCAAGGGCATTACCGTCGCCTCCATCGGCCGTATTCTGGAAAATCATGGCATTCACGCCTCGGCCGTAAAAATCGATCCATACATCAATGTCGATGCCGGAACCATGAACCCGATTGAGCATGGCGAAGTATTTGTAACCGACGATGGCGATGAAACGGATCAGGATATCGGAAACTATGAAAGATTTTTGAACTCGGATATTTTTTCGATTAATTACATGACGACGGGACGGATTTATCAAAGCGTCATTCAAAAAGAAAGAAGCATGGCTTACAAGGGGCGATGCGTTGAAGTAGTGCCGCATATACCGCTTGAAGTAATCGCCCGCATCAAAAATGCCGCCAAGAAAACCAAAGCTGAAGTGATGCTTATTGAGATCGGCGGCACGCTCGGCGAATATCAAAATATTTTATTTTTGGAAGCGGCGAGAATGATGAAATTGGATGCGCCCGATGATGTAATTTTTGTTTTAGTCAGCTATTTGCCAGTTCCCGGTCATCTCGGCGAAATGAAAACCAAGCCGACGCAATTTGCGGCCAGAACATTGAATAACTCCGGTCTACAGGCGGATATTGTGATAGCACGCGGAAAAGAAGAGCTGGACGAGCCGCGGCGCGAGAAATTGGCATTTTTTTGTTCCTTGCGTTCCAAAGACGACATTATACCGGCGCCCGACGTGAAAAATATTTACGAAATCCCGGATAATTTTGAGAAATACAATATCAGCAAAATTATTGCCAAGAAATTAAGGTTGAAATTAAAGGAAAAGGACGGCCGTGAGTGGACGAATTTTATTAAAAAAATGAAAACGGCTGACAAGAAAATTAAAGTCGCCGTGATCGGAAAATATTTCGGCACCGGCAATTATACTTTGTCCGATTCGTATATTTCGGTGATTGAGGCGATTAAAACCGCTTCGTGGTATAACAGCGCCCGGCCGGAGCTGGTTTGGGTGGACGCGGAAAAGTACGAAAAAGACTTAAAGTTTTTGAAAGAGCTGTCCGGTTTTGATGCGATCGTCGTGCCGGGAGGATTCGGAACCCGCGGGGTGGAAGGGGTTATTCTCGCGATAAAGTACGCGCGCGAAAAAAAGATTCCCTATTTGGGTTTGTGTTATGGCATGCAGCTCGCGGCAATTGAATTTGCCCGTAATGTGCTGGGTTATAAAGACGCGCATACGGTTGAGTGCAACCCGAAAAGTTCCAATATAATCATCCAAGTTAATCCCAATCAGGCAAAGAATATTCAGGAAGCAAAATACGGCGGTACGATGCGTTTGGGTGCGTATGATTGTAAGCTGAAAAAGGGGAGCCAGGTGCAAAAACTTTATGGCAAAAACAAGATATCCGAGCGGCATCGCCATCGTTTTGAATTTAACAATAAATATCGCGATGAGTTGGACAAAGCCGGCCTGAAGATCGTCGGTATAAACGAAGAATCAAACCTCGTTGAGATAATTGAGCTGAAAGGCCATCCGTTTTTTGTCGGCTCGCAGTTTCATCCAGAATTTAAATCCCGTCCGCTCGCGCCACATCCATTGTTTATGGGGCTCATCAAAGCGGCAATGGGCAAAAAGAAAAAATAATTATATTAAAAAAAGCGCCTTCGAGCGCTTTTTTGTTTGTTGCGGTTATCTTCCGGCCATTCGCCCCAAAATATTAAATGTTCGAAGAATAATGGTGGCGTCCAGGATGATGCCGCGGTTTTTGAGGTAATATAAATCAAATTCCAATTTGCGTAGGTTTTCTTCAATCGTACCATAATACGAATTTTGAATCTGCGCCCAGCCGGTGAGTCCGGGCTTTATCAGGTGGCGCAATTTGTAAAAGGGCATTTGCGCGCTTAACTGTTCGACAAATTCTGGCCGCTCGGGGCGCGGACCGACAATGGACATTTCGTTTTTAAAAATGTTTAAAAATTGCGGCAACTCGTCAATTCTAGTCTTGCGCAAAAATTTACCGAATGGGGTAATCCGGCTATCGTTTACTGTGGCGTATTGTACTCCGTTGATTTCCGCTCCGCCGTCTGCCGACAGGGCTTTCATTGAGCGGTATTTGTAAATACGGAATTGAGTTCCGTTTCGACCGACGCGAAAGTGAGAATAGAAAATCGGTCCGGGCGATGTCAGTCTGATCAGTGGGGCGACTACGGGAAAAGATACGGCAAACACGATCGCCATGAGAGAACCGAAGATAATATCTATGAGAAGCCGCAGGCGATCGTAAATTTTTTTGTTCTGATCTTCCATGTTCGCCAAAAACCAGGATTCGGAAAAGGTAAATGGGGGAATGCGTTTCAATAAATCTTCATAAAATTTTTCCAATGAAACGACGCTTGCCCCGTGCAATAATTCGCGATAGAGTTCCGCGGTCACCTCAGCATTTTGCGACATTGACGGAGCAACGACGATGACATTGATCGGCCGTGTTTTTTTGGCCGCCATCTCGCTCAAACTTGATGCCGTCGGGTGGGCGGATAGCCCGGGCAATGTTTCCTGGACGAGATCACCGGCACACATGACGAGGCCGGCGATGTCATAACCGAGTTCTGGTTCGCGTTCAATTTTGTTTATAGTTTCCCATGCTTCCCGGGGTAGACCGACAAAAACAATTCCGGTTTTAAGAATGGTTTTAGATAGATATCGGTTATGCATGTAGCGCCAGATAGAAACAGAAATAAAACCGACCGCGGCGCACAGAACCATGATTGTTTTCGGAGTGACGTTAACCGCGTTGCTTAAATAGAAATAAATTACCCCGATAACCAGCCAAATACCGAGAGCCAAGAGTATCTTTCGGAAAAATGATAGACTATTTTTTGATTGAGCCAAGTCATATAGGCCGACAATAAAAAATATGACCACCGCCACGATAAACAGTCGTGTCATCGGGTAAAAAAGGGCATACCAGGCGTCGCTCCGGAATGACAGATAGCGGATGCAGATGCTTAAAAATAGCGCCACATATAGCGCCAGGACATCGCCTATGAGTAAAGTTAGTTGTTTTACCCGGTGGAGCATACTATAGTTGGCTAAAACCTTGGAAATACGGTATAATACGAACGTCTGTTTATGCATAAATCCTACAATATCTTGGCTAAAAAATCAATTATCTGGCTTGTGGCCGGCTTGTTGTTTTTTCGCTATTCATTGCCGGCTAAAGCAATAGTTCCGAATGACCCGGAATATTTCCGCCAACTACCGGTGTTTGAACAGGTAAACGCTCCGGCCGTATGGGATATGGCGACCGGCACTCGTGATGTAGTGGTTGCCATTATTGATACGGGTGTGGATTTTGACCACCCTGATTTGAAAGATAACATGTGGAAAAATTCCGGCGAAATAACCGGTAATGGAATTGACGACGATAACAACGGATTTGTCGATGATGTTTTTGGTTGGAATTTTGTTGAAGACAACGGCTTGGCTAAAGCACCGGATATTGGGGGATTCGATAACGAGCGTGAACCGCTATCGCATGGGACGGTTATCGCCGGACTGATCGGAGCGAAAGGAAACAACGGAATTGACGGAGCGGGATTGAATTGGAATATTCAAATAATGGCGCTTCGAGCGATTGATAATTACGGGTCCGGTTCATATGAAGATATCGGCAAGGCGATTGCTTACGCCGCTGACAATGGCGCGGATATCATCAGTATCAGTTTTGTCGGTAATGCATACGATGCTTCTTTGCACGATACGCTTAAACAAGCCTATGACAAAGGAATTCTGGTTGTGCTTGCAGCCGGAAATTCTCGGCAGATCGGCGGAGGTGATTTGGACGAGATCCCTCTTTTTCCTATTTGTTTTGACGACATGGAAGATAATTGGCTTCTCGGCGTGACCTCGATTGACTCTGGCAATTTCTTAAGCGCATTTGCAAACTTCGGAACATGCGTGGATTTAGTCGCACCGGGTGAAAATAATTTCAGCACGCAGAAAGCGGGTAGTGACAATGATTATAAAAGTTTCGGCGGGGCGTGGCAGGGAACGTCATTTGCCGTGCCATATGCGGTGGGCACGGCGGCCCTGATCAAGTCTGTGCGACCGGATTGGGCGGCGAAAGAAATCATTCAGGCGATTTTGTCTACGGCCGATGATGTAGAGGATATTAATCCCGCTTATGCCGGCCGGCTGGGATACGGCCGGGTAAATGTTGAGCAGGCGGTAAATAGGGCGTTATTGTCTCGTACCGAGCAGATAATTGATCGGCTGTGCTGGGCGCAGAAAAGTAAATTATTTTGCTATGATATTGAGACGGACAAAAAAATATTTTTAACTTAATTTTACGCGTGAGCCCATCTCGTTTGATTGGCTGGGGCAGAACTATGTCGCGGCTCTAACTCAATCGCCAAGCGGATATGAGATTAGTTTATTGTCCGGCCTGGGAGTGCCGCTGAAAAAATGGAGTTTGGGCACAGCGGAAAAATTCAGCAAAATTAAATTTATCTATCGGGAAAATCAAAATCGAATCGCCGTTTATGGCATAAATAAAAAAACCGGACAGGTAAAACTGAAATATTTCGATATATCCGGGAATCGTCTTGGCGAGACAATTTTGAGTAAAGCCACGGCTGAATGGTCGATTTTTGGTGACGGAAGCATCATAACAGGTAATATTGCGTCCGGTAAAATGGTTGTTGGTGCTTATTCTTCCACGGGTTCAAAGCAATCCGAATATAAGGGCCCGGCGGCAACAGAAATACTCGGTATGACGGCCGGTAATTTTTGGACGGGCGCGGGTAAGTCTGTGGCCGTAATATATCGACAAGGTGCTGTTTATTTTCGAATTATTTATGATTTATCGAGTGGGGCGTATAAACGAGAAATGCTAAATAAAACAGTGGGGCCATGGCGATTAAGAGGCAGTGGTGGCGATACATCAAAATCGGCTGAAGTTCTGTTTTATATGGAGAAAGGCGGAGTTTTTGATATATTCGGAAATGGCGGTAAGGCTATCCGAGCTGTGAAATTACCGGCGCTTAGACAGTGATTCTGTTCACTTGCCCGAAATTGTCATTTTTGCTAAGATAATAACGTTTTTAGACAGTTGTTTATAGTAAATAAAGTTTATGGATTCCCCAATTTTCGAGAAAAAAAATGTTTTGGTTACCGGCGGTGCCGGGTTCATCGGTTCGCATTTATGCGAACGTCTTTTGAAAGAGGCAAAGGTCATTTGTGTGGACGATTTTTCCAACTCCGATCCGTCAAACATTAATCATCTGCTTCAATATCCGGATTTTGAATTTATCAATTACGATATTTCTAAGCCCCTTGATATTGAACAATTTGAAGAATTAAATAAATTTAAAATTAAATTTCAAGGAATTCAGGAAATTTATCACCTGGCTTGCCCGACCAGTCCGAAAGATTTCGAAAAACTGAAGATGAACACGCTCGCGGCTAATTCGCTGTCCATGTTTAACACTTTGGATTTGGCGGTCAGATACAAAGCAAAGTATGTCTATGCGTCCAGTTCGGTGGTTTACGGCGACGCGGCAAATAGTAATATTTTTAAAGAAACCGATCTGGGAATCGTAAATCATCTTTCAGAAAGAGCGTGCTATGATGAAGGGAAAAAATTCGCGGAGACGTGCGTGGAAACATATCACCAGGTATACGGGGTGGATGCGAAGATTGCCCGCGTTTTCACGACTTACGGGCCACGAATGCGCCTTTTTCAGGGGTTGCTTATACCGGATTTCATTGTTAGCGCCATTGAAGGCGAACCTCTGGTGGTTTATGGCGATGAGGAATTCAGTACCTCGCTGTGCTATGTTGACGATGTTGTTACGGCATTTACTAAATTGATGTCGTCAGACCCGGAAGTCAAAGTGGCCAATATCGGCGATGACAAGATAGTCAAGATTGCCGATGTGGCGCGAAAAATTATTGAAAAAACTAACTCGAGTTCGAAGATTAGTTTCGAGCCAAGCATACTGTTTTTATCTAAAAAGGGCGGCGCTAATTTAACTTATGTTAAAGACGTGCTTGGCTGGATGCCTTTGGTACGGCTTGAAGACGGTTTAGACAAGACCATAGAGTATGTCGTTGCCAACAAAGAAGCGTTGCTTTTCAATCACCGAAGATAATTATGACGGTTGTTGTAATACCGGCCTATAATGAAGAAAAATCAATTGGTCGCGTCATACGCGACCTTTTTGAACGAGGCTATAAAAATCTCGTGGTCGTCAATGATGGTTCTTCGGATGCAACGGCGTCTTTGGCTGAACAGGCTGGCGCGAAGGTGTTAAATCATCCGATAAATCGCGGACAGGGCGCCGCGCTTCAGACCGGTGATGATTACGCCGTATTTATCGGTGCTGAAAACGTAGTCCATTTTGACGCCGACGGCCAATTTAATGCCGTTGATATTTCGGGCGCTTTGCGCTTAATGGCTGAAAAAAATTTGGACATTATTTTAGGTTCACGTTTTCTGGACAAGCGTTCAAAAATTCCGGCTGTTAAACGGCGTTTAATTTTACCTGTTGCCCGTCTGATAAATTTATTGTTTACCGGCGTCCGGTTGACCGACGCGCACAATGGTTTTCGAATTTTGAGCAGAGCCGCTCTCGGCAAAATAAAAATTACCCAAGAGGGGATGGCGCACAATAGCGAGATAATAGCGCAAATGAAAAAAGGAAATTTATCGTTTGCCGAATATCCGGTTGAAGTGGTTTATCACGAATACGGCCAGGGTTTTGCTGAAGGGGTGAAGGTGGTAAGAGATTTAATTTTTGCTAAAATTTTTAAATAATTTTTATATGCTTTGGATACAGATAGTTTTATTGTTTTTCTTTGGCTTTGCTTCGGGTAAAGCGATCGTTCGTTATCGGGCCGGCGACATGGGTTTTACCGGTGTATTTTTTTGGCTGTTGTTTTGGATTGCAGGCGCGGTCGTAGTGA
>ADZX01000072.1_pt1 | contig 12493 bp, 9 predicted proteins | sample 349688 | NCBI WGS metagenome assembly ADZX01 (sample SAMN00713648, study PRJNA49615) | sediment metagenome | isolation source: Carrizo shallow lake | place: Spain: near Madrid | collected 2007-02-15 | depth 25 m m | reverse complement strand
TAATAATAATAATATANANATNTTTTTATTTATATATCCAAGGAGCAATTGTATTTAGTATAACTCAAGTAAGAAGTAGAACTATGATTCAAATAATAGTTTGTGTAATTCTTTTTTTTGCTTCAGTTTTTAGACTGTCTTCTACTCATGATCACATATAAAGTATAGCATTTATAACTATAAAAAGTACAGCTCAAAGTCAAGTTAGATAAATAAACCATTTTATGATAGCTCACATAACTGAACTTACTCCAGAAAATCATTTTTGAACATTACAAGTATATCTACTTATTCATCAGTTTTCAGTAGATCAAGTTTCAAAAACACAAGCTGCTCATGGTATATCTTCAGTAACTGTTATTGATATAGTGTCAAAAGAAGTATTAGTATCATCAGCAAAAGAATTGTTTACCATAAAAAATGATAAAGCTAAAAGTAAAATTAAAAGTATTTTTTTCATAAATTTTATATTAAATTTTTATAAATTTGCTAAATCAAGTAAGAAAGTGTATGAAGCCAAAAGTATAAGTGTTGCAAGTACTGTATTTATAACTATAGATTTCGCTTTTTTTATATATTCTTCATTTCAAGCTGATGCTATGAAATAATATGCTGCTAAAGTAAGGAAGAATATAGCAACTGGTCCAGCTATAAATAATGCAATATTTGCTAAATCTCAAAATAAATTTACTCAAGCTTTTATACTTCATCCAAAAGCAACAGTTTTCCATATTTCTATAAAACCTAAAAATAATAATGCAAGTATAGAATATATAATTTTTGATTTTGCTTCTTTTACTTCATCTTCTCTTCATCTAGAAATAAGTATTTTTATTCACTCATATATTATCATTAAGACAGCAGTAGCTCAAATAAGTATTTTTAGAAATCATATTATATTATCTCAAAAAGTTTCTCAAAAACCTACGAAATCTATAAACATATTGTTTTCATTGCTAGAATTTATAAATCCATTAGCATCCAAACGATTATCTATATTTCATAGATTTGTAGGATGAAAAGCCTCATATATAGCTCATGGTATATTTACAAAAACTATAGCAATTATTCAGTACCATAATTGTCTTTTTCAAGCACTAAGCTCCTCTTCATCATCTCACATAGATATAATCATTCTAACTCAAGCATAAACTATAAAAATAACTATAAAACCTTGTAAAAATATTTTTGCTATTTTTAAAAGTGAAAAACTAGTATTTTGTATATCTGTATTTATATCTCAAGTAGAATTTAAATCTATATTATTAGAGACTTCTTGTATTTTATCTATTGCTGGTATTTCTATCATTCAAGCAAAACTTAAATCTCTTATAAAAAAACTAGAAATAAATAAGGCTAATAATATATATATTTTTTCATATGTTTATTTTTAGAAGTTATTTTGTGGAATTATAAAAAAAGTCAAAATCAAGTAATTTAAAACTAGTAAGAATAGTCAGATAATTATGTATAAAATTATATTTTTAGAGCTCTTTAGAGCTTCTTCATCTCATCTTGATAAAAGGATTTTTCCTCAGACATATATTACCATAACAATCACAACTATTGCTACAAAAGAATTTGTCCGATTTATTATATTTAACATAATTGTTCCGAAATCAGATAGATTTGCTTTTTCCAATTGACAAGTTGTCGATCAAGCAGATACATATCAAGAACTTCAACAACTAGCAACACCATAAACTCAAGTTACTATAATTTTTGCTATTTTTATAATAAGGTATCATATGATAGCATAAACTATGGACATTTTTCATTCTTTTATTTTTGCTTCATCTCCATTTGCTGTTATCAATCTAAAAAATGCATATATAGCAATTGCCAAGAAAAACATAGCAGCTAATACTTCAAGTAATCATATAAATGGATTTATTATACTTTCTATTAAACCAAAAGCAAGTTCTTCTCACACTTCTTTATTATAAAGCACTTCTGTATAAACAAATGCAATTTGCATAATTATAAGTCAAAGAGTTATCCATATAATACCTTTTTTAAATTTAGATAGTTCATCATCTGCTTTATCAGCAAAAAGTAATCTAAAAACTATAATTATGAAAAATATAGTTGCAAGCCAAAAAAATAAATTTTTTAAATCTTTTGCTATATTTATCATAGACCAATAAATAGACTCTTGTCATACTCATTTTGTTTTTATAAAACCATCATCTTTTCAAAAATCTTTTAGTAAATCATTTTTTACTGTTCAAGTTTCTTTATTTGTAGAATCTATAAGTCTATCTGTTTCGCTTGTTGCTGAAACATAGTCTATTTTCACAAATATAAATAAACTTATTATCAGTAGAACTAGAATTTTTATTATATTTTTCATTTTTTCATTTTTTAAAAATATTTTTAAGTATTTGTTTCTGTATTATCTTTTGCTGTATTACTTTCATTTGTATCTGTAATTTCTGAATCTTCCTCTGGCATTATACCAAGTCTTGCTTCTATTTCCATATCTACATATTTTTTCTTTCTTCAGTATTTTTTTCTAGAGTATTCTTTTATTATTTCAGCTATTGTACTACCGTTTTTTGCTTTATCGTTTTTATATGTTTCATCCCAAATTGTTTTTAAGTCAAAAGCTCTAGTTGTAGAATTATCTATATTTAATTTGATATAAGCAGTATAGTTTGCTACTCAAATGATATCTTGTTCTGACAATATAGGAGCATATTCTTTTGCTAAATATTCAGCATCTTCAGCACCAACTTTGAAAGACATAATTGTTCAGGCATTACCAAATACTGCATCTTTTATAGATGGTTTATCTCATTTTTGTCATGCTTTTCATCAAATTTGAGCTATATATTGATGAGCCATAATTAAAGCAAGATGATATTTTCTTGCCTCTGAAAGTATTTCTCAAAAAGTTTCAGTTGCAAAGTTTTGAAACTCATCTACATACATATAAAAATCTTTTCTTTCATTTTCAGGAATATCAGCTCTACTCATCGCAGCCATATTTACTTTTGAAACAAATATTAAACCTAGCAATTGTGCATTTAAGGCTCATATTTTACCTTTACTTAAGTTAACTAAAAGTATTTTTTTATTATCCATCATCTCTCTTATATTGAAAGCTGACTTTGGTTGACCTATTATATTTCTTATAGTTGTATTTGTTATAAAAGGACCAAATTTTGCAGAAAAGTAAGGAATCATTTCTTGTTTTTCTCTATCTCAAGTATTTGCATATTCATGTTCCCAAAAAGATTTAACCACAGGGTTTTTTACTTTTGAAACTTTGTATTTCATAAATGCATCATCTACAAAAAGTCTAGGTACATCTATTAAAGTTCAGCCATCTTCTAAGTCTTCCATAAGTGTCAGACAACCATTTCTAAAATAGTGTTGTATACGAGGACCAAAGATTTCATCTCAAAATATTTTTATAAATATTTCAGTAGCATCAAGTGCAGCTCTGTCCATCTCTCTTTTTCTATCTTCTGGATCTGTTGAAATAATATCAAGCATATTTAATCACATAGGCCTTTCAGTATCTGAAGGATCAAAGATAATTACATCTTGAGCTCTTTCTTTTGGTATATAAGCAAGTATATCTTCTACTAAATCACCATGAGGGTCAATTACACAAATACCATCACCATTCCGAACATCTTGACGAGCAAGATATCATATAAAAACTGATTTACCTCCTCATGATTTTCATAGAATATAATGATGTCTTCATCTATCTTTTCTGGAAAAATAAACAGGAGTTTTTTTATTTCTATATTCATTCCATCAAAGTATAATTCAATCTTTATAAATAGGAAATCAACCAAGTTTCATTTGGACTTGTTCTATTTCTCAAGATTCATTCGTTTTTTCTAAATATGTTGGATCTGTTGGAAATTTTAAATTTGAAGGAACAGGTAATTTTTTATAATCAAGCCATTTTATAATCGGAGAAGGATTATATTTTATATCTGGCATATGAAAAATAGTTGTTACTTCATCTGTTGAAAAATATGATATATTTTGAAAAAATCAAACTAATTTATTTTAAATCAAAATATCTGATTTTTGAAATAATTCCAGGCATCATATCCTCTATAATTTGAGGATTATCCAGCGCATTATTATATTCATCTGTAAATATAGATGCAGCAGAAACTATAGAATGTACTCAGTTTTGACAATTCTCATAATTTTTACTTGAAACAAGTACTCTAATAGATGCAGAAAAGACAGGCTGAGCTGCTGCTTCTCACATAAGTTTTTGACTTTCTGTTTCAGCTTGATTAAATATTTTATAAGAATCTCATTCACTTGCTCAAGGAGCATTATTTTGATTTTTTACAGCTCAATCCATACCTTCTATCATTATTCTTAAAGGATTCCATAAAAATTCAAATGGTTTCCATAAAAATGCTATAGGATTATTTCTATTTTTTTTATATTGTCATTTTGCTACAAGTCAAGCTGCTTTTTTAGATTTCTCATTGTATGAACTAGGTTCCGGTTTGATAACCATCTGAAAAACTGCTTTGTCATCAGGGTCTAATCAACCAAAAACATTTGTAAAGTTGTTTATAGGATCATCTTCTAAATATTTAAAAGTTTTTACAGGAAATACATCATCATGTTCTTTTCAAAGCGATGCAGCTCTCATAAAATAATCTTTTTCTTTTAAATCTACATAATCTTTTTTTGGGTCTATTATAAGTATCTCAGCATCATTATAAATAGAACTTAGATGTTGAGTTATTAGATTTACATGATTTTTGTAAGTAACTATAAAAAAACTAACTTTTGATTTATCATAAACTAATTCTAAAGATATTTTTGAATGATTAAAAATGAAATTTAATATAGAATCTTTGGCTCAAGCTTCAGCAAGTTTATGCACGGCTTTATAAAACATACTCATCATACCGATTTTTTCTTTGAAATCTTTTTTTGTTTCATGTTCTTTATCTAACTTAGAATCCGCTCTAGGAAGAGTGATTTTTAGATATCTTAAATCTTTTGAATAGTAAAGTTCAAATAAAATTCTTATAAGTTTTACTATTAAAACAAAGATTACAAAAATAATAAAAGCATATAGAAGCCATTTTCAAAGAGATTTAAAAAATGATGTTATAGAATCAAAAAATCATATAGAACTTGAACTAGTTTCTATTGCATCTTTTTCATTTCAAGTTTGGCTAAAGCTATCAAATCTAGCAGTTGATAAAGCTCAAGCAAAAGCTAATTCTAGAGATAAAAATAGGTATATAATGCTATAAAATATTTGTTTCATAAATTTGTTTATAAATAATTTCTTTTATTTTAACATATATTTATATTATTATCTAGTAAAAGTCCTTGACAAATGTAGTTATATAATTATATATATGTATACAAAAATAAAAATAAAAGGATTGAAAATGAAAAAGTGCTTAAGTTGTGCAAAATCTATAGAATTTAAAGATAAGTTTTGTGTATTTTGTGGTTTTGAACAAAAAGATATGTCTCAAGAAGGAGAAAAAGCTTTTTGGGAGCAAGTTAGAAAAGTTTGTAGATATAAATTAAATATATTTACAGTAAAAGAAAAGCCAGAAATTATATTTTACAGTAAAATTTTGGCTTTTACAGAATCTCTACTAGAGCTAAAAGATAAAAGAATAGATTTTAGTTCTCTATCAGAAGACGAAAAAAAAGACGAAAAAAAAGAATTATTGAAACACATAATTTTAAAAGAAAAAAGTTTTTAAAAAAGGAGTGAGAAAAAATAAGCAAGTAAACTTGCTTATTTTTGTTTTTTATCTAGGATTTTATTTATTTTATTTATTTTATTTATTAAGTCTTTTATATGTTCTTGTTTATTTCATCAGTCAGTGTTTTTTCGAAAAGATTCATCAGATATATCTCCTTCTAATCTATAAATTGCTTCATATATTTTTCTTCTCTTGTATTCTAATTCTACTTCACTCATATCTTCATAATCTCAAAACATTTCTTTGAATTCATCTCATATAAAAGATCAAATTTCTCCTAAATCTTTTTGAAATTCTGCTAAATTTTTTTTAGTACTTTCTATTGTATTATTTATTCCTTTTTTAAAGTCTGGAAAAATTGTTTTTAATTCATTTCTAGAATAATTATTTTTTTCATCTGGTGAATGCTTTTCTATGGTTGTAGAATGTTCTCAGAATTTTTCTGCCATATTTTCTTTTTTAAAAATTAAATTACAAATATATAATAACATATAAAAAAATATTTTGCAAAAAATTGTATTTTTGATAAAAAAATATATAATAAAAATAATAAAATTTTCAGATATCTCTTAATTATAAAACAAAAAATGAGCTTTGTACACCTACACAATCATACTCATTATTCTATACTTGAATGACTTGCTAAACCAAAAGATTATGTAGCAAAAGCTAAAGAACTTGGTATGACTGCTCTTGCTATAACTGATACTTCAAATGTACATGGCTGTCACGAGCTTTATAAAGAGGCAAAATATGCTTGAATAAAAGCTATTTTATGAACTGAGATTTATGTAGAATCAAGCCTAGATTCTAAATTAAATCATAAGCTTGTTTTACTTGCAAAAAGTCTTGCTTGATATAGAAATATAATCTCTTTAGTTTCAAAAGCCAGTTTAGATAATGCTTGAACTCTGGCAAAAATCAAGTTTGAAGATATAGAAGAATTAAAAAAACAAGTTATAGATTTAGAAATAGTTTGTTTATCAGGACCTATAAATGGAGAAATACCATATTATATACTTTCTGGTCAAGATGAACAAAAAATACTTTCAAAAATAAAAGAATATATAAATCTATTTTGAAATGATAATTATTATCTAGAACTTTTGTATCATGATGATATACCAAAACAAAAGCTTGTTACAGATGAAATCATAAAATTGGCTCAAAAATATAATTTACCAGTAGTTGCCTGTCAAAATAGTTATTATGTAAACAAAACTGATGCAAAAACACAAGATGTTATTATGGCTTTATGAACAGGTCATGAATTAGAAAATCCAGATAGACCAACTCTTATAAACTGAGATTATAGTTTTCTATCTGAAATAGAAATGCAAACCCAGTTTTGATTTATACCAGAAGCTTTATCTAATACTCAGAAAATAGCTGATATGGTAGATATTCATATAGAAACTGGTGGTATTTTAATTCCTAGTTATGAACTACCTGAAGAACATCAAAAACTATATGAAAAATATTTACAAAATATAAGTGAAACAGAAAAAAAGCTTACTAGTGATGAATGGTATCTGAGATATCTTTCTTTTACTTGATTAAATTGGAGATTTAAAACAGATTTAAGTAATGAAATTATTTATAAATTAACTGAAAAACTAGATAAACCTTGACTTACAAAAGTTTTGACAGAAACAAGTCCAGAAGAATTAAAAGATTTATCACTTACTTATTATAGCGAAGAAAAGAAAGATGTTTTAAAAAGTTTAAGTTTAGATTTGCAAGAAAAAATAGAAAGACTTGAATATGAACTTGTAGTAGTTCACGAGATGTGATTTGATGCATATTTCTTGATAGTTGCTGATTATATAAATTGGGCTAGAAATAATGAAGTTCCAGTTTGACCTGGAAGATGATCAGCTGCTGGTTCTCTTATGGCTTTTTTAACTGGTATCACAGATATAAATCCACTTCCATATAAGCTTCTTTTTGAGAGATTTTTAAATCCAGCCAGAGTTTCTATGCCAGATATAGATACTGATTTTGCTGATGATTGAAGAGATAGAGTTGTTGAATATTGTAGAAATAAATATGGAGCTGATAGAGTTGCTCAAATATGTACTTTTGGTACTTTTGCTGCTCGTGCTGCCGTAAAAGATGTATGAAGAGTTTTTTGAATTCCTTTTTCACAAATGAATGAACTTGTAAAACTTATTCCAGAAAAACCAGGTACTAAGCTAAAATGAGCACTAGAAGATAGTATAGAATTCAAAGAAGCTTATGATACTAATCCAAAGTACAAGGAAATCATAGATAATGCACTTAAAATAGAATGAAATGTAAGGCAATTATGAGTTCATGCTTGTGCTGTTATCATAGCTCCAGAGCCAATGACAAACTTTACAGCTTTACAACATCCACCAAAAGATGCGGCCTTAATAGTTACTCAATATTCAGCTTATCCACTTGAAGATTTAGGTCTTTTAAAAATGGATTTTTTATGATTAAAAAACTTAACTGTTATAAAAAGAGCTTTAAAAATAATAAAAGCAAATAAAAATATAGATATAAATATCACAGAAATAATTCCAGATGAGCCAAAAGTTTTTGAGATATTCGCAGCTTGAGATACTACTTGAGTTTTTCAATTCGAGTCTGATTGAATGAGAAAATATTTAAAAGATTTATGACCTGATAGTTTTGAAGATCTAATTGCGATGGTAAGTCTTTATAGACCTGGACCTTTGGCTTATATTCCTACTTATATAGATGTAAAATATAAAAGAAAAGAGCTTAAATATCTAACAGATGATTTGAGAAAAATTCTGGAAAATGCTTGATATAATGAAGAAGAAATTCTTGAGGAAAAGAGAAAACTAGACGAAGATTTAGCTCCTATTTTGGATGTATCATATTGAATCGCAGTTTATCAAGAACAGCTTATGTTTATAGTTCAGTATATGGCTTGATTTTCTCTTTGAGAAGCTGATTTGCTTAGAAGATGAGTTTGAAAAAAGAAGCTAGATGTAATTGAAGCATTAAAAAAAGAATTTATAGAAAAGGGTATAGATTATAGACAATATAAACCTGAAACTACAAATTATATTTATACCGAGATGATAATGCCAGCTGCTAATTATTCATTTAATAAATCTCATGCTGCTTGTTATGCTTTTATAGCTTATCAAACAGCTTATTTAAAGGCTTATTATCCTACAGAATTTCTAACAGCACTTATGGTGAGTGATGAAGAAAATATGGAAAGAATAACTCTTGAAGTATGAGAATGTGAAGCAAAATGAATATCTGTTTTACCACCAAGTGTGGATGAATCAATGAAACATTTTACTTATATAGATGATAAAAATATCAGATTTTGATTAAAAGCAATTAAGTGAATTTGAGATGGCCCAATTGATAAAATAATTGAGTCTAGAGGAAAAACAAGATTTGAAAATTTAGAAGATTTTATAGAAAGAGTTTGAAAAGAAGTAATAAATAAAAAATCTCTGGAATCTCTTATTTTGGCTTGAGCTATGGATATGTTAGCTGAAAGGAAACAGATGTTTAATTGAGTTTCTGAGATGATTAGATTTTCTAGAAGAGATGAAAAAAAGAAATCTTCTAGTCAAATATGACTTTTTGATGATAGTGAAGATTTCGATGATAGTTTATCTTTAGAAAAGCTAGCTGAAATGACTTTTGAAGAAAAACTTGCTTGAGAGAAAGCTATGATTTGATTTACTGTTTCTGGTCATGCTCTTGATTGACTTTCTAGATATTGTGCTAGAAGAAATCAAAATACAGCTAAGTTTAAAATGACTTTTGAAGAATTAGCAGAACTTCCAGAATATCAAGTTCAAGAAGAAGATAAGCAAATAGAAGAGGATAAACAAATAAAAAAAGAAAAAAAAGAAGCTCCAAAACAAGAAATGGTTCAAGCTGTTTGAGTGATTGTTGATTTCAGAAGAAATATAACAAAAACTTGAAAAGCTATGGTTTTTTTGAAATGTGAATGATTTGATTTTGATTTCGAAGTTGTTATTTTTCCAAAAGATGTAGATAAATACATAGATAAATTAGCTCTTGATAAGATAATAATAGTATCTTGAGCTTTGCAAATAAATCTAGAATATAAAAGAAAAACTATACAAGCAAGAGATTTAAAAATTGCTAGTATTACACAAGTAAGAGAACAAGCTATTGATTTATGATTATTTATAAAGTGAGAAAAAAGATATAAAAATCTGAGTTTAAATAATCTAGAAGTGATTGATGCCAAAGAAATAAAAAAAGATACAATAGATGATTTAGAGGAAAACAAGATTGTGATGATAATTGTGAGATTTACAAACAAGATTTTGAAGAAAATTTAGAGCAAAAGATACTAGAACATAATCTAAAAGAATATATTATAGATATCCCAAGTTCAGCTACAAAAGCAGATTTAAATGATTTAAAAGAATTTTTATTAAATCAAAATCCTTGAAATATAGAAATATTTATTTTACTTAAAAAACAAAAAATCACTACAAAAATAAATATAGAAGATATAGAAAATTTGAAAAAACGGATTTTTTGAGAATTTTAAATAAAAATTAAATTTTTTGATCAAAAATTTATACAAAAAACTTGTCATAAAAGACTTTTTAATTAAAATATTAAAAGTCTTTTTTATTTGGATTTAAAAAGAAAAATGAGAAAAAAATATTTATGAAATATAAGCAAAAAATATTAAAACTATTTAAAATATTTTAAAAAATAGTAAAAATATTTGCTACTACAAAAAAGCAAAAGTATTCAAAATCACAAAAATTTATCTCTAGTTTGATTATATTTTCTCTACTTTTTTCTATTGCTTTTAGAGTACCATTTTTTGGATTCTTTTCTCAAGCGGAAGCTAAAAATAAGGATTTCTATAATCTAGTTTCAATTATAGTAAAACAAGATACTTATGATAAACTTTCCACTTCATTAAATACTTATTCAAAAGATTTACAAGCAAATTTAGAAAATACAAAAGTAATTATTTTACCAGTACCAAATGATTCAAGTACTTTTTCTATTTCAAGTTTAAATGAAAGTTTATTTTTAGAGTGATATGCTGGACTTGATAAATCTGTTTCTTTTGAATCTAGACTTGTCTGAACCGTTTTAGTTTGAAATATAACTTTACCTATAATTCAAGATGGAACAAACACAATTAAAAGTATAGCTCCATATACTGATTTTGTAGATAAGGCATATATTTATAACTCAGAATCTCAGACATATAAAAAAAATGAAGAGGCAAGTGACTCTTTTAAGCCGGAAATTTGGCATTGAGTTATTTCACCAAATACTTGAGATAAAAAAGAAGATATAACTGAATTGAAAATTTATTTTGAGAAAAATCATGATTTTTATAAATGAAAATGAGAATTTCAAATTTCTAATGGTATCTTAAATGGAAATAAAGAAGAAGTTGCCCCATCTGATTATAAATCTTATGTTTTTTATTTTGATGAATTCAGAGAAGAAAAATCTATAAATTATGCTTCCTATAAGGCTTATAAAGCTTATTTAGATAATAGAGAAGATTTAACTTACAATCGTTTTAGTAAAGAACTTGCAAATAAAATCAAAAATGAAGTTTTATGAGCACAAAATTCTGAATTACAAGAACTTGCTTCAAAAATAGATGATGCAGAATTACAAAAAGCTTTTGCAAATACAAGTGCTCCAGATTTAACTCTATCTTCAGATATAGCGACAAAATCTATTTCACAAAAAACAGTTAAAAATTTTGTAGAGATTTTTAATGCTGGAAGTATCTCAGATATGAGAACAAATGTTCATAATGCTTGAAGATATAATTCTGGTTCTTCAGATGTGGGAGTAGATTTCGTTCCTTATTTTGTTTCTGTTTTAGATTTAGTATCTGATGAAGTTATTAAATCTGTAAATACAGATTTAGAAAATCAACTTGATATTACAGTTAAAAACTCTTTAGCAAAAGATATAAAGATACCAAATAAAATAGAATACAATTCTTTAGAAAATATTGTTTTATGGTGAACAGAATATACAAATTATTTTTATGGAAGAAAAGCAAGTGATTTAAAAACTACTTCTGATTGTACTATTTATAGAGGTTCTACTTATAATTCTGGAACTTTGGTTGAAGCAAATAGATGATTAAATATATCATTAATAGAATCCGATTTAAAACTTTGTCCAAAAGCAAAAAATCCAACTTGAATATATGCTGGTGCCACACCTATGGCTTTAGACACATCAAAAATAAACTCCCTAGAAATTAGTTTGAAATCGTATGATATAAATAAGGCAGTTTTACCACTTTTTGATATACTTGGTTCTAAAAAAACTACAAGAAACAAATAAAAATCCATCACCAAAAGATTGTTTAAAAAATAATTTCATAAAGACTTATGATTATTATAATGCTTGAATATTTTGGAAATATGATGTTTTAAATCAACATACAGATAAAAGTTTTTTAAATAGATGGACTTGTTCTTCTACAAATGAAAATTTAACTTCATATAATACATCAGATATTTCATCATATAAGACAATCCCTTCATATATGATGCATAAATCACCAACTGCAGAAGAATTATCTGCAGAGTCTTCAAATATGATAGTGCAAAATTTACCAATTGATAAAGATAGATATATAGATTATTTTGCATGAGAAAATGGAATTTCTTATACAAAAACACTTTATCCAAATTTATTTAGAATAAAATCAATTTCAAAACAAGATATTGAAAAAGAATTAAAATCTTTATTGGATCCCCGAC